>Ga0224722_1000353_pt1 | contig 27057 bp, 15 predicted proteins | sample Balambano_FR1_Me_FD_161646 | JGI IMG/M metagenome (GOLD analysis project Ga0224722, IMG submission 161646) | Freshwater sediment microbial communities from Lake Towuti, South Sulawesi, Indonesia - Balambano_FR1_MetaG | ecosystem: Environmental > Aquatic > Freshwater > Lake > Sediment | place... | reverse complement strand
TCACTTTTGCATTGGCTTCGGTGCAGCCCAGAATGTCCGCCACTTCGCTGTATTTCAGGTTTTGGAAGCGCGTCAACACCAAAATTTCCCGTTGATCTGCCGGTAATTTTGCTAAAGCCAGATGCAGCGCAGCGATATTGTCCGCTTCTTCAGCGACCGATTCTCTAATTTCCAAAAAATGTTCGGAGCCGTTCAGTTCTGTTGTTTGCAGCCGGTTTTTCTTGTGGAAATCCGCCCGCACATTGCGCGCAATTTGAAAAATCCAGGCATGAAACACCGTTTTAGGTTGATACGATTGGCGATATTTCCACAAACGTTCAAACACCGTTTGGGTCAGGTCTTCGCTCGCCGCGCGCTCATAACCCATGCGCAGGAAAAAATTGTACAAACGCACCTGGTAGCGTTCAAACAAAGCAGTGGCAGCGCGCAGGTCGCCTTCGCACAAGCGTTGCATCCAGTCTTCGTCGGTGTGGTCGGGTGTTGGCTGCATTTTTTTTGGATGCCAGATGCCAGATTGGTAGATGCCAGACTTTTTACATTGACGACCTAAATTTTTAAAGTTCGTCTCTTTTTATGATTTCTCGATCACTAGGTCGCTACGTCTGGCATCTGGTCCCGCCATTCGGACGGGATTTCGCTGCGCTCAACATTTTAAAATCTGGCATCTCATTTCAGAAAGGGTTACTGCCGTTTTGGGAAATAGTTACAAAAGTCTGAATCAGAATTTACAGCATTTTAAAAGGACCAGAATTATGTAAATTCTAAAATTTTGAGAATTCTGATTCCGACAAAAAAAGACAGCCCTCGTCATCCGAGAGCTGCCAATTATGGGATTGTTTTCAAATGAGTTTTGAAAAAAAGTAGTCTGGCCTTATTGTTTAATAAATCTCAAACTCGTCGTTTGTCCTTCGCTTTGCAGGCGCAGGAGGTACATACCGGCTGAAAGCTGGTCGGTCGGCAGTTGCAGCACATTATTACCGATCAGCATATTTTCGCGGCGTTGTTGCAACAGCTTGCCTTCCAGCGAGAAAATCTGAATTTGATAATCACCTGCGGCGGGCGCAGTAAAGCTTAGGTTCAACTCGTTTTTCACCGGATTGGGATACAATTTTAGTTGTTGTAAGACTTCCACGTCATTGGTGCCGGTCGTTTCGAGGGTGCGGTACGCCGGGTTGCCCGTGAAGTCCTGCGTACCCAGGTTGATGATGGCACGGAAGGTATTGCTGCAACCGTTAGCAGTGGTAATGGTCAAAGTCACGGTGTAGATTTTCTTCTCGCGGTAGGTGTGGATCGGTGCAAATTCGGTACTCGTGGTGCCGTCGCCGAAATCCCAGCGGAAACCGATAGCATCGGATGAAGACAGATTGCGGAAAGCAATTTGTAGGGAATCTACAAACAACACCGGTAGGAACAATGCTTTACAATCGTCGTCGTATAAGGCACTCGGATCAATAAACAGTACCATACTCATGGTATGGGTGCAATCGCCGGAGCGCACGGTGAGGCGCACGAAAAATACGCCGTTGTAAGCATACGTGTGGGTGGGGTTGGGTTCCCGGCTGGTGTTGCCGTCTCCAAATTCCCACAGGATAGAGAGATTGCTGCCCTGTGACAGGTTTTTGAATTGGATCACATTGGGGTTGGTAGGTCGCTGGGTAAAGGTAAAAATCGCCTGACAACTCCGACCACCCGCCACCGTGTCTCTGCCTACGTACACCACCCGGCTGAAACGCGCTGTACAGCCCGTAGAAGTGGCAATGTACTGGGTAACGGTGTATAGCCCCGGACGCGGAAAGGTATGCACCGGATTTTGTGAATCGTCGCTGGAGCCGTCGCCGAAATCCCATTTCCAACCCAAGATGGTTCCTTCCAGGGTTTTGGCAATATCCACAAATTTTACGGTGAGAGAAGCGGCGCTGTCTGATCGTGCTACCGTGAAGCCGGCGATACAAGTTTCGCGGATACTATCCCGTTCGCATGTAAAAATTTCGTTGCCCTCGTAGCCTTTACACGCCGCAAAGCACCGGTTGGTAAACGTGAGTGTGTCGCCGTCAGGACCGATGGCACACACTGGTGCGTAGTTGAGCGGACACACGCAGTCGCTTGTGTCGCGCAGGCAAGGCACTAAATCGCGCTCGCTGAAGCCCTGGCACCTTGCCACGCAGGCATTCGGGAAGCGTTTCAGTTCGCCGTTCACTTTTACACACACGGGGTCGAGGTTGCGCGGGCATCCGCACTCGGTAGTGTCCTGACCACAGCGGAAATATTGACGCGGCGTATAGCCTTTGCACTCGGCAAGACAAGCATTGTCAAAACGCAGCGTATCACCATTGACTACCACGCAGACGGGATCGTAGATTTCCGGGCAGATGCAGTCATTGCGGCGGCATTGAAACAGGCTGTCCGGGCTGTAGCCTTTACACACGGCAAAGCATCGGTTGGGAAAAGTCAGCGTATCGCCATTCGGACCAACGGCGCACACGGGGTCTAAAATTTTCGGACAGCCACAACTCGTGGTATCGCAGGGTACGATATCATTTTCATCAAAACCCACACATAATGCCCTGCATTTATTTCCAAATTCTTTAATAATGCCTCCCGGCAGTTTCACACATACGGGGTCGTACACCGCCGGGCAAACACAATCATTGGGGCGGCAGCGCACGAAATCCCGTTCTTTATACCCTTTGCAAAAAGCAATACACTTGTTGGAAAACGTCAACGTATCGCCGTTGACCACCACGCACACGGGGTTGTATTCATCGGTGGGGCAGTTGCAAGTGTCGCGCCGGCATTCTACAAAATCGCGCTCGGTGAAGCCCTTGCAAGCCGCTTCACAGGCATTGCCAAACTGTTGAATGGTGCCATTGGGCAGGCGTACGCACACTGGTTGGAAAATTGCCGGACACACACAGCTCGTATCGCGGCAGGCTCCGATTTGCGCCTCGGTGTAGCCCGCACACTGCGCCACACATTTGTTGGGAAAAATAACTTTATTACCACCGGCAACGGTGACGCAGACGGGATTGTATTCTCTGGTACAATTACAATCGTTCAAATCTCGTACGTAAATGCTGAGGCGAAACATAGCCGTGCAGGTGCTGTCGCCCCGTTGCGCGGTAACGCTCAGCAATACCTGGTAAATGCCGGCTCGCGCGTAGGTGTGCACCGGATTTTGCAGGTTGCTCGTGGTGCTGTCGCCAAAATTCCACAGCCATTTAACAATGGGGTTAGAACTGTACGACAGATTTTGAAAATACACGGTCTTCGGCGCAGCAGGATCCACCTTGTAGGTGAAAAATGCTTTGCATTCATTACGCGGCTCCGGCGGATCGGTGTTTTCACAAATGCGGAAATTGACGTTGGTAAAGACGGAACTGTCGCGATTGACGTACAAAGTTTTCTGAATCGGGATGTTGTTGCAAAAATTGTCCACCACCAGGGTCACTTTGACGTAGGGTGCGTCGGGTTCTACCCGCACTTCGGTACCAATGGAGTAGAAGCCCTCCGCGTTGGTCAGCACGAAATTCCGCCCCCTTTCGGTGTAATAATTTATCTGTACGTTACGGGCGGGCTGGTTGCCCTCACCGAAGAAAACGCGCCCCGATACGCTCAGCGGCACGATTGGGTTCTGCGCCCCGACTAAGCCGAGACAACAGACTAGTAAAAGCGTTAAAAATGATTTCATAGGATACTGATTTTTGTAGATTGTTTTTAGAGTTGTAGGATGGTGGGAACACGTCTGTTATTCCTCCATGCCCCTTACTTTACCACCACCTTCCGCACCGCCGTGCCTTTTTCCGTTGCTACTTTCACACACAACACCCCCGGCGGCTGCCCGGCGAGCGACAAGCCGAGCGTGTAAGCCGATTGCAACTGCCACTGCGCCAGCAACTGCCCCTGCAAACTGAAAATCTCCACGCGCTGCATCGGCACGGGGGAGCGGATTTCAAGGGCATCGTGGGTAGGGTTGGGAAAAATTTGTAATAATTGATTGAGTTGGAATTCCTCATTGGCAACCAGCATAGCGGCACTGTAAATCGTGACCGGCGTTTCGCCCCCGGCTAGGAGCAGGTCGCGGAATTTGTCATCCACGGCTTTGATGTAATGGGTGCGAATGGTAGTGCGAATGCTGTCGCGGGTTAGCAACTCAATCAAGTCATCTTCAATCACCGCCCGCAGTATGCCGATTTTACCTTTGCCACTCACCGGATTTTTGCCGAAGCGCGTCACTGCGGCTTCCAGGCGGCTGCCCGATGCGGTTTGAAAAGGAAAAAGCTGATTGCTATTGCCCAGCCAGGAATTGGTAAAATCCAGCGTTACATTTTTAAAAATACTGCGGTCGTACTCCAGTGAAAACGCGATGCCGTTCAAATTTCGCAGCGTATCGCCTCGCACCCCTTCCAGCAAAATTGGCATTTCAAAGGTATCGCCTGCTTGCAACAGCCTGCTGTTTTCCAAATTCTCAACGCGCAACTGCGGGTCGAAGCCTGCTACACCAAGGGGCAAAAGCATGGGCTGCGGATTGAGCCGTTTGCTGCCGTAATTGGCATACACCGTCAGGAAATCCTGGAAATCCACCACGCCATTGCCATCGGTATCCGCAAAGACGAAATTCGTACTGTCCGGAAATTGATTGTTCCAAAACAGTGGCACGTTCACCTGCGCGAAACTCAGCGTTCTGTCCAGCCGAATCGGACCCGACGCACCGTACGCATAACCGATGTACAGGATGTCAATGTTGTTGACAATGCCATCATTATTGGCATCGCCGGGGTAGAGCTGCGCCCGCACACTCGCCACGCGCAGTAGGATTAGCAGCGCAGCAAGAAAAATTCTGATAACAAACAGATTTGGTATCGGCATAGGTACGGCTGTTTCATGGGTATGGACGGGTCAAAATTATGCCAGGTTGGGTTTTTGCGCAATTACAATTTTTGGCATTTATCGGAAGATTGGTTGATTGGTTGATGGGTTGATAAGTTGATTATACATTGATTACTACACATTTAGAAAGAGTTAGTTTTGTATTTTTATCAGAATAATTTCACAATTGCCGGTGAAAATTTTCGATTAAATTTGTGGGTGTTGGGTCAAAAGAGTGGACGTGATTTCGTAAATCTTCAAGATTTGCAAAATCTAAACCGGCTACCAATCCTTTTGACCCACTACCAATTTGTATAATCCACAACCTGTCCAATGCAAAACAGCAAGTTACTGCTCTTACTAAAAACTTTTAATGCCGGCGAACTGCGGGCTTTTCGGGATTTTGTGGCTTCGCCCTTTTTTAATAAAAATCAGGAACTGGTAACATTGTACGAATACCTGAAAAAGCAGGCGGCGAAAGATTTTCCGGCGGCAAAGTTGGAACGCACGGCGGTTTTCGCGGCGGTGTACCCGGAAGAAAAGTATGACGAGAAACGCCTGAATTACGCCTTGAGTTTGCTGTTGAAATTAGCCGAGCGGTTTGTGGGGATTCAGCAATTGGAAAATTCCGCTATGCTATCTGATAGTCAGTTGCTTACTGTTTACACCGAACGGCATTTAGACAAAAATTACGACTATATTTTCCAGCAGACGACCGAGCGGCTGGCGGCGTATCCTTTTCGGAACGAAGCTTATTATTTCCAAAAATATTTACTGGCAGACGCAGCCGACGCGCACTTCTCCGCGAAAAACGAGCGGCGGTTTGACCCGGCATTACAACAAGCGGCAGACCATCTGGATCGGTTCTACCTCTGCAAAAAATTGAAATATTTGTGTAATATGTTGGATCGGCAAAAGTTTATCGCCGCTAATTATCAGTTGCACGGGCTGGAAGCGGTGAAAAGCTACCTTTCTGCAAAAGACTGGAGCCATGATCCCGCCATTTGGGTCTATTGGCAATTGTTACAATCGCTGTTAGAAAAAGAACCGGCGGCGCATTTTAAGGTTTTCCGGCAATTATTACAAACGCATCTTCCCGTTTTTTCGCCTGCCGAGGCAAGGGAATTGTACGGGTTTGCCATTAATTTTTACATCCAGCAGATTCGGATAGGAGAGAAACACTACGCCCCGGACTTGATGGCAATTTATCGGGAAGGTATTGACAATCAGGTACTTTTGGAAAACGGGCAGCTTTCGCCCTGGACGTTCAAAAATGTGGTAAAACTTGGCTTGGGGCTGCGTCAATACGACTGGGTGGAACAAATTGTGACTGAACTCAGCGCCAAACTCGATGCCGACAAACGCGCCGACGCTTACCATTTCAACCTGGCAGAACTGCATTACCATCGCCGAAATCTGGATCAAGCATTGTTTTACCTGAATCAGGTAGAATTTTCTGACGTATCGTATCACTTGGGAGCTAAGCTGATGTTGCTGAAAATTTATTTTGAAACCGGCGCAACGGAAGCGTTTCTCTCACTGGTAAGCACCTTTCGGGTATTTTTGCAACGCAACAAACAGGTGCCAAAAGAGGTGAAAATGCCGTATTTGAACTTTGTAAATTTGTTGTACGAAATTTTCCGTTCGGATGAAACGAAGACGGCTGTTTTGAAAGAAAAAATTGAGCAAACACCCATGCTGACCGGGCGTAACTGGCTTTTGGGGCAATTGCCGGAATCAGAATTTACAAAATTATAGAATTTACAAAATTGTTTCTAAACACCTTTGTGTCCTCCCTTGCCGGGTAGGCAAACTAAACTTCATCTTCGTAGCGGTCAGGCGTGGAAGCAAAACTCCGTGCCTCTAAAGCTATGGCGACACGCGGCGTGGTTAAAAAAAACCTAGTACGAACAAAAAAACTCCGTGCCTCCGTGGTTTCAAATCACTCCCGCATCGCCGCAATGCCCGGCAATTCCTTCCCTTCAAAAAACTCCAGCATGGCACCGCCCCCGGTGGACACGTAACTCATCTCGTCCGCCAGGTTCAGGTCGTTCACCGCTGCCACCGAATCACCGCCACCCACTAGCGAGAATGCACCGTTTCGAGTGGCTTGCGCAATCGCCTCGGCAATGGCACGGGTGCCGCCCGCAAAATTTTCCATTTCAAAAACGCCCATCGGTCCGTTCCAGAGGATGGTTTTGGAATGTTGGATGGTTTCCGCAAATTCGGTACGCGCTTTTTCGCCAATGTCCAAGCCCATCCATTCGTCGGGAATATCGTCGCTGGGAGCAGTTTTGTAGATGGCGGCTGCGTCAAATTTATCGGCAATGATGGAATCTTCGGGCAGCAGGAATTGAATATTTTTGGACTTTGCTTTTTCGAGCAACGCTTTGGCAATATCCAAACGGTCATCTTCTACCAGCGATTTGCCCACTTTACCACCCTGTGCTTTAAAAAAGGTGTAAGCCATTGCCCCGCCGATGACGAGGTTGTCCACCAGGTCAATCATTTTTTCAATGATGAGAATTTTGTCGGAGACTTTGGCACCACCCAAAATCGCCGTGAGCGGGCGAGCGGGATTGTCCAAGACTTTGTTGGCATTATCCACTTCGTCTTGCATGAGGTAGCCGAAGCCTTTGGCAGCTTTGTCAAAATATTTGGCAACGACGGTGGTAGAAGCGTGCGCCCGATGTGCGGTGCCGAATGCGTCATTGAGGTAAATATCGCCGAGTTTGGCGAGTTGTTTTGAAAATGCCTCATCGCCTTTTTCTTCGCCGGGGTAGAATCGGGTGTTTTCGAGCAACAGGACTTCGCCGGGTTGTAAATCAGCGGCGGCTTTTTCTGCCAATTCGCCCACGGTTTCTTCCGAAAATTTTACTTCCTGACCAAGCAGCTCGCTCAGATGTGGCACAAGGTGTTTCAGGGTGTTGTTTTCGCGGTCTATGGAGCCGTCTTTGCGCTGCGGGCGACCCAGGTGCGACATCAGGATGACCGAACCGCCGTCGTTCAATACTTTTTGAATAGTGGGCAGGGCAGCGCGGATGCGGGTATCGTCGGTGATTTGAAAACTTTTGTCCAGTGGCACGTTAAAATCTACGCGGATGAGGACTTTTTTATTTTGAAAATGGAAGTTCATAGTTTTGGAAATTTAAGGTTTGGAAGTTTGGTGATTTTTGTTACCAGTTAATTGTTAGTTGGGCGAGCCGTTGACCGCTTATGGCAGCCCGTATCGCATTAATTGGAACGCGGATGACACGGACTGCGCGGATTTTCGCGGTTTTTGAAAATAATTCGTTTTTCACAACGCCCCTTGAATGGTGCCGCGTGAGGGATAGCAGCGGTACCGCCGACGAAGGAGGCGGTAAGAGCGGATAGCCCGACCCCGCCAGCCATGTACCGCCGAATTATATTCGGCGGTACATGGCTGGCGGGGGCACGCCCAAATGATTTTGAGAAGCGGGAGCAGAGAGTAGAGACTTTTAAATGGATCATCATCTCGCTTCTCGCCTCTCTCTTCCCCATTCTACACCCGCAGTGCCAGATCCGCCAATCTTGCCGAGTAGCCCGCTTCATTGTCGTACCAACCCACTACTTTCACCATATTGCCGATGACCATGGTGAGCGGGCTGTCGAAGATGCAGGAATGTTGGTTGCCCACGATGTCGGCGGATACGATTTCGTCGGTATTGTATTCAATGATGCCTTTCATTGCACCTTCTGCGGCGGCTTGGTAGGCGGCGTTAATTTCCTGAACGGAGGCAGTTTTTTTCACAATGGCGGTAAAATCCGTCACCGAACCCGTAGGCGTGGGCACGCGCAGGGCGTTGCCGTTGAGTTTGCCGTTGAGGTGTGGCAGTACCAAGCCCACGGCTTTGGCTGCCCCGGTGGACGTGGGTACGATGGACAGCGCGGCGGCGCGGGCGCGGCGCAGGTCTTTGTGGGGTGCGTCTTGCAGGTTTTGGTCGGCGGTGTACGCATGAATGGTAGTCATAAAGCCCATTTCGATGCCGAGCAGGTCGTCCAGCACTTTCACCATGGGTGCCAGGCAGTTGGTGGTACAGGAAGCGTTGGAGTAGATGGTTTCTTCGGGTTTGATCTGGTCGTCGTTTACGCCGAGTACAATCGTGGGCATTTCGCCGGTAGCAGGGGCGGAGATGACCACTTTTTTGGCACCTGCCTGGAGGTGCAAGCCCGCTTTTTCTTTGTCGGTGAAGCGCCCCGTGCATTCCAGCACAATATCCACCCCCGTATCACCCCAGGGCAGTTTGGCGGGTTCCTTTTCAGCAAGAGCAGCGATGGATTTACCGTTGACAATGATATTTTGTTCGTCGGACGTGACGGTGCCGTTGAATTTGCCGTGTACGGAGTCGTATTTGAGCAGGTGGGCAAGGGTGGCGTTGTCAGTAAGGTCGTTGATGGCAACTACTTCCACGTCGGGGTTGTTGATGAGATTGCGGAAGGTGAGCCGACCGATGCGTCCGAAACCGTTGATTGCTATTTTTTTAGCCATGAGTGATGGTTTTTATTGAATATTTGAAATACTTGTCCTGTTATTCAGATTTACCCAATCTTTGAGATTTGGCAAATCAAATCTCGTTTTACGTGCAGGGAACAATTTTTATCCCGCAATTGTTAAAAAGCGGTGCGAAGATAAAGCAGGATTCATAAGATGAGATGGATTGGCAGAATGATTTTGCGGATTTTTTAGTCCAATTCAAGATTGAAAAGTTTTTTGGAAAAAGTATTTGGAGAAATCCTAAAAGCCATTATCTTTGCAACGCTTTTTTAAAAAGCACCCAAGCCGGTCCGTTCGTCTAGGGGTTAGGACGCAAGATTTTCATTCTTGTAACACGGGTTCGATTCCCGTACGGACTGCAACAACAAGCGAGCCACGAAACATTTTGTGGGTCGCTTTTTTTTAAGCGTGTTATGGTGCGATGGTGTTTTAGTGTTATGGTACCATCGCACCATAACACCATCGCACCATCGCACCATAACACCAACACCCATGCTCACCGGCACGCTGCGCAATGAAATCAACCAACTCTGGGAAACCTTCTGGACAGGCGGCATCACCAATCCCCTCACCGTCATTGAACAGATCACCTACCTGCTCTTTATTAAACGCCTCGACGAAATGCAAACCCGACGCGAGCGCGAGGCGCACCTGCTGGAAATGCCCCTGCAAAAACCCCTCTACCCGCCCGGCTACGAAGCCCTGCGCTGGTCGAATTTCAAAAACCTCGGCGCACCCGAAAAAATGTACGAATTGTTTACCCTGGGCATCGAAGTGAACCATACCCGCCTCAGCGTCTTCGATTTTATGAAAAACCTCGCTGCCAGTGACTCGCCCTTCGCCCGCTTTATGAAGGGAGCCACCTTTATGATCCCTACCCCGCGTCTGCTCGACCAAGCCGTGCAAAAGCTCGACGCTATCAAGATGGACGACCGCGACACCAAAGGCGACCTCTACGAGTACCTGCTCTCCAAAATTGCCCAAGCCGGCACCAACGGGCAGTTTCGTACGCCGCGTCATATCATTCGGCTTATGGTGGACATGGTGGAACCTAAGCCCACTGATAAAATATGCGACCCCGCCGCCGGTACCGCCGGTTTTCTCGTCACTGCCTTCGAATACCTGTACGAACGCCACAAAAACGACCCCGCTTTTTATACCCTGCTCGACAACGAACTGTTTACCGGCATTGAATTCGACGCGAGCATGATGCGCATCGCCGCCATGAACCTCCTGTTGCACGGCGTGGAGCAACCCACCCTCCTCCCCGTGGATGCCCTTAGCGGCGACAATCCTTTGCACGAGCAGTTTAGCTTGATACTGGCGAATCCGCCCTTCAAAGGCAGCCTCGCCGACGACACCGTGGAGCCAAGCCTGAAACGCCTGACCGATACCAAAAAAACCGAACTCCTCTTCCTGGCACTCCTCCTGCGGATGCTGCGCACGGGCGGGCGCGCGGCGGTGATCGTACCCGATGGCGTACTCTTCGGCTCCAGCCGCGCCCATCGCGCCATCCGCGAAATCATCGTAGAGCAGCACCACCTGCAGGCGGTGGTCTCCATGCCTGGCGGCGTGTTCAAGCCCTACGCGGGGGTGAGTACCGCCATCCTGTTTTTTACCAAAACCAACTCCGGTGGCGACGGGCAGGTGTGGTTTTATGATATGCACGCCGATGGCTTCAGTCTGGATGATAAACGCCAGAAACTTGATCACGACGGCGACCTGCCCGACATTCTGGCGCGCTGGCAAAACCGTGCCGCCGAAGCCGACCGACCCCGCACTGCCCAGAGTTTCTTCGTGCCGCTCGCCGACATCCGCGCCAACGACTACGACCTGAGCATCAACCGCTATAAGGAAATCGTGTACGAACCAACCGCTTACGCCGCCCCAGCCGAGATACTGGCGCAGATACGCCAACTGGATACCGAGCGGCAGGCACTGATGATGGAGTTGGAGCGAATGCTGCACGCCTGAGATTTGCCAAATCTGCAACAACAAAAGATTTGCCAAATCTCTCAGATTTGGTAAATCTGTAACAACAAGAGATTTGGCAAATCTGGAAGATTTACCAAATCGCGCCGCGCCGCATCGCCGCACCCAAACTCTTTTTTAAAACGATAAAACGAATGATATGCAATGGGAAATGAAATTAGTTAAAGATATATTCAAAATTCACAAAGGAAAGAAAGCACAAGAGTGTAAGGAAAATACAGGTTTAAGGTATATTCAAATTGACGATCTTAGAAGTGACAACAATATAAAGTTTTGTATAAATAATAAAGGAAATGTTTTTTGTAGTGAAAAAGATTTGTTGATTGCTTGGGATGGAGCAAATGCAGGAACGATAGGATATAATTTAAAGGGAGTTATCGGTAGCACTTTAGCTAAATTATCTCCACAAGTTGAAATCGATAGTACCTATGCCGGAAGGTTTTTACAATCTAAATTTCAGTATCTTAGAGAACGCTGTACTGGAGCAACAATTCCCCACATTTCCAGAAGTGTCTTAGAAGAAATCCAACTCCCCCTGCCCCCCCTCGCCGAGCAGCAGCGCCTCGCCGCCCTCCTCGATACCGCCGATGCCCTGCGCCGCCACGACCGCGCCTTACTCACGCACTACGACCGGCTGGTGGAAAGTGTGTTTTTGGAGTTGTTTGGGGATACATTTAAAAATACAAAACATTGGGAAATCAAAAAAATTGAGGAAGTAGTAAGTGAAGAAAAACATAGTATAAAAGCTGGACCTTTCGGATCATTGTTAAAAAAAGAATTCTACGCTAAAAGTGGTTATAAAATCTACGGGCAAGAGCAGGTAATAAGAGATGATCTATCGTTTGGTGATTACTATATTGATGAAAAAATATATAAAAAGTTGGAGAGCTGTAAAGTACAAGCAGGAGATATTCTAATCTCATTGGTGGGAACATACGGTAAATTGTCAATAGTACCGGAAAGATTTGAACCTGGTATTATTAACCCACGCTTAATGAAGATTTCTTTAGATAAAACAAAAGTCAATCCAATTTTTTTTAAGTTTCTTCTTACCGATAAGGGAATTAAAACACAAATAGAAAATTTTTCTAGGGGAGGAACTATGGATATTGTTAATGTTGAAATCATAAGAAATTTAAAAATCCCCCTTCCCCCCCTCTCCCTCCAAACCCACTTCGCCACCCTTGTCCACAACATCGAAGCCCAGAAAGAGCGGGTGCGGGCGCAGGCAGCACAGAGCGAGGACTTGTTTCAGGGGCTGTTGCAGCGGGTGTTCGAAGGTTTTTAAGTTGGGAGGTTTGAAAGTTCACGCGTCTTTCGGTTCTGACTATGATTCCACGCGTCCGCAGAATGATTCCACACGTCTGCAGAATGATGCCACGCATATACAGAACAATTCTACGCGTGCATCGCATGATTTCACGCGTACGTCGCATGATTTTACACGTGCACAAAATGGTTCCACGTGTGCATCACATAATTCCGCGCGTGCACAGAACGACTCTACGCGTGCACAGAACGACTCTACGCGTACACAGAACGACTCTACGCGTGCACAGAACGACTCTACGCGTACACAGAACGACTCTACGCGTGCACAGAACGACTCTACGCGTACACAGAACGACTCTACGTGCGCACAAAATGATGCAAATGCCCATTTTTTGGGAAGGGATGGCTTGCGTACTTCGCTAAAAATAAGTAACTTGCAGCAGCTTTGAGCAGGGAGTGCTACCTACCTTTTTATGTTCTTATCAACCGGCGCAATAGATTTGCTAAATCTTTCAGATTTAGTAAATCTTGATTATACATTACATAGATTTCGCAAATCTTGAAGATTTACGAAATCCCATACAACAGCAGGCAATCCCCTTTGCTTTATGCAATCGAATTTTAGTTTTTTACAGCAGAACTGGAATGCGGTGTATCAGGCCGCCGCAGAAGCCGAGCGCCATGCGCGGGTGGCACCGGTTACGTCTGCCATGTATAGCCGCCAGAGTTTGGAATTGCTTATCCATTGGCTATACGAAAACGACGAAGACCTTAAAAGCCCGCACAGTACCACGCTGGCAGCCCGGATGCACGAGCCTAGTTTTCGGCGTATTTTGCCGCCGAGTTTGTATAAAGACCTGGATTACATTCGCATAGCAGGAAATGCAGCCGTACACGGTGGCAATGCCAACGCAACCGCTGCGATGGCGGCACTTCAGTATTTGCACCGTTTTTGCGCTTGGGTGGCGCGGTTATACAGTGCTGGGGAAATGAAAACGCCTGCGTTTGATGCTGCCTTGTTGCCTACCCAAAGTATAAGCGAACAAACACGGGCGCAACTACAGGAATTGCAAACGCAAATAGAACAATACATTGCGGAGTTGGCAGCCGAGCGGCAGCAACGACTGGCGGTAGAAGCCGAACTGGAAGTCATTAAAACACAGCAAGCAGCGGTGCGCACAATCAAAGCACAAAACCAAGCCCTGCCGCTACCCCCCGAACCCTTTAACGAAGCGGAGACCCGCCGCTTGTTTATAGATGTGTTGCTGCGGGAAGCCGGCTGGAACCCCGATGCACCCCGCGTGTGTGAGTACCCGCTGCAAGGGCTATCGGTGCACGTGAACCCCACGGGCAAAGGCGCGGCAGACTATGTGCTGTGGGGCGACAATGGCTTGCCGCTTGCCGTGATAGAAGCCAAGCGCACCGGCAAAAAAGCCCACGAGGGGCAGTTTCAGGCGGAGGCCTACGCCGACGCACTGGAGCGGATGCACGGGCAGCGTCCAATTATCTTTTTTACCAATGGTTTTAAAACCTGGCTTTGGGATGATACGTTTTACCCGCCGCGGGCGGTGCAGGGTTTTTACACCAAAGAAGAGTTGATGTTGTTGATTCATCGGCGGCAGTCGCGGCGGGACTTGCGTGGGTTCAAACCCGATACCAACATCGCCGACCGGTATTACCAACTCGAAGCCGTGCAACGAGTCGGGGAGACCCTCGTGACGGAACTCGAAGGTAGCCTGCGCGGCAAGCGACGGGCGGCACTGCTCGTGATGGCGACGGGCGCAGGCAAGACGCGCACGGCAGCCTCCATCGTGGATATGCTGGTGCAATGCAACTGGGCGAAGCGCATCCTGTTTCTTGCCGACCGCAACGCGCTGGTCACACAGGCGAAGAACGCTTTTAAAAAATTGCTGCCGCACCTGAGTGCCATTGACCTGACCAAAGAAAAGGAGGATGATACCACGCGGCTGGTGTTTTCGACTTACCCAACTATTCTGAACCGGATTGACCGGGCGCGGCTCGGCGATGAGCGGTTTTACGGCGTGGGGCATTTTGATGTGATTATCGTGGATGAAGCCCACCGCTCGGTGTATCAAAAGTATCAGGCGATTTTTGAATATTTCGATGCGATTAAATTGGGCTTAACTGCCACGCCGCGCAGCGATGCCGACCGCGATACCTATGATCTGTTTGAATGTGAAACGGGTAATCCGACTTTTTTTTACGAATTGGATCAAGCCGTGCAGGATGGCTATCTGGTGCCGCCCTTGGGCAAGTCGGTGTCATTGGGATTCCTGCGGCGGGGCATTCATTACAAAGATTTATCAGAAGCGGAAAAAGCGGAGTACGAAGCTACCTTTCGGGATGAAGCCGGTGACGTGCCGGATTTGATTGAAGCGACTGCGCTGAATGAGTGGTTGTTTAATTTGGATACAATAGACCGGGTCATTCATCATTTGATGACCGAGGGTCTGAAAATAAAAGGCGGCGACCGCCTGGGGAAGTCCATTGTTTTTGCCCGCAACCATGCCCACGCCGAGAAGATCTGGGAGCGTTTCAACCGGCAGTATCCGCAGTACGGCGGTAAGTTTTGTAAAGTCATTGACAATTATGACCGATTTGCCCAGCAGGCGATTGACGATTTCTCTGACCCGCAGAAGCTGCCGCAAATTGCCATTTCGGTAGATATGCTCGACACGGGCATTGACGTGCCGGATATTCTGAACCTGGTGTTTTTCAAACCCGTGTATTCCAGTGCCAAATACTGGCAGATGATTGGGCGGGGCACGCGGCTGCGTCCGGCTACTTTCGGACCGGATGAAGACAAGCAACATTTCTACCTTTTTGACTTCTGCGGCAATTTTGAATTTTTTGACCACCAGCCCGACGGCATCACGGCGAGCGTACCGGCGAGTTTGTCGCAGCGGCTTTTCCAGGCAAAGCTCGAACTGGCGCAGTGCATCCGGCAGCAGGAGTTGCAGGAATATCAAGCACTTCGACAGGAATTATTGGATGGGTGTTACGCGGAAGTGAGCCGTTTGTACCAACAACGCGAAAACTTTCAGGTACGTATGCAATTGGAAACCATCACGCCTTTTAAAGACCGCAATCGCTGGAGTTTTTTGTCGAAGGAAGACACAAATGCCCTGCTGCAACATATTGCGCCACTGGTGCAGATGCAAGACGAAGACGAAGCGGCAAAGCGATTTGACCTGATGCTGCTGCAATTACAAACCGGCATTTTACAAAAAGATGCGAATGCCACGAATCATGCCGTGCGCAAAATAGCCGAACAAGGGCACGACCTCCTGCAATTGAGTCACTTACCGGCGGTGCAGGCGCAGTTGGCAACCATACAACAAACGCAAGACGACTATTTCTGGCAACACCTCACCCTCACCAGTGCCGAGCAACTGCGGCAAAACCTGCGCTCGCTCGTGGCATTGATTCCCAAAAACGGAAAATCTGCCAAAGAAACCCATTTTGCAGATCGTGTGCTGGAGTTTCGGGAGGTAGCCGTCATGCCGCCCTACTTGCGCATGGAAAGTTATAAACAGCGGGTAGAACGCTTTGTGCGACAAAATCAAAATCATATTACGATTCACAAATTGCGCACCAACCAACCCATTAGCACTGCTGAACTGGAAGCCCTGGAAAACCTGCTGTTTGACTGCTCCGAGCGCGGCACCAGGGAAGACTACGTTCGGGAGTACGGCGAAAAACCGCTTGGTGTGTTCATTCGCAGCATCTTGGGCATGGATGCCAACGCTGCCAAGCAAGCGTTTGCCGAATTTTTGCAACGCGGCAATCTCAGTGCCGACCAGATGACTTTTATCAACACCCTCATCAATTTTCTCACTCAAAACGGCGTGATCGAAAAGCGCATGCTTGTGTCGCCGCCCTTCACCGATGCGCACCACGACGGCATTTTCGGTTTATTCGACACCGAAGACCAGACGCGGATTGTGTACCTCATCGAACGCATAAACCAGGGAGCTAAGGTGGGATAGAGCGGTGCCTGTTTGGAACCGCCCAAACCGCTGAAAGTATTCAGTTGAGGGCTGACCGGTAAGTGCGAGACAGAGGCAGTCGGGTACCTTGCGTGAGTTCTACTGAGGTGCGGGAATAAGCGCGAATCGCGTTTCGTGCCACAATGTAGGAGCGATGAATTCGCACAAAGCCAAACGGAGCCAGTTCTGCTTCGGCTTCTTTCAGGCGTTGAAAACGCAGATAGCGCCGGTCTGTACATTGGTAGATCATGTATTCTCCATTGGCTTCTATGTATAGCAAAGCGTCCAGCCGGAGTTGCACCTCTTTTCCTTCCGAGCGAAACTGTAGCACGGGAGCGGATTTTGTATTCAAATCAGTTGGTTGCGGAATGGACGTTTTCTCCCCTTCGGTACTACGCAGGTGGCGGTACAGCGCGACGCTGTATCCTAAAAAAACGAGGACAGCCGAAGAGGGGATTATAAACCATAGCACCTTGTTTGGGTAGTGAAATATGGTATCCGGCGGAAGATGATGTTGCAACACATAGTAAGTATATAGCCAGCGTATAGTAGTGAATACTGCTACAACCCACAGAAAGCGTCCGAGCGGGAAAGGGTGCGACGAGACGAACATACGTTTGCCGAGCAACAGGTGAGCACTGACCAATCCTACATAAAGTACCGCCAGTAACCATCGGGTGCGCTGCGGAAAATGAGGGGTATAATATCCTGCAGTGACCCCCCACAGAAGGAAGAGTGCAACACAAACCATCCATAAATTCTTTGTCGAGAACCGATAAGAGGCATTCATTGAAAAAAAGAATAAGTTGGTTGAAAATAGCGGATTTGGCTGAATAAGCAGCAGGCATCAGCGGTTATAGCTTGAAAATAACAAAAATTTTCTCACTAACATCCAACACCATGCCAACACTTCATGTCGCAAAGCGGTTTTTATCAGTTGTATGTTATACCTGTATTTGGTTGGGGAACTCCTACGCGCAGCTTCCTTTTGAACCGGCTGTTCCGGCTCCACCCAATTTTCAACATTCGCCTGTGCCAATGCCGCATTACGGTCCTGCCCGCCAGGCATCCGTAGGCACCAAAGGTCCAACCTCCGGTGATTGTGAAGTGCAAATAAGAGACTTAGAAAAAACCCTGGGCAAAAACGTGGGTGCATCACCCTGGCATGTGGTCAGTGCGCCCCGATATCCTTCTGCAAGAGCAGTGACGGTGTGGGGAGCAACCCTGACGGATGCTTACCGTTTTCTGGTGGAAGAAGACCGGTTTGAAGCCCTCGACCGCTTCCCGCTCAATTATGTGCCTACTTCCATCACCTGGAATCTGTTCAGCACCGACGACGGTCGCGTTGTCATACCCGATGCCAGTGGTTACCGCATTATCGGTAGAGGGGAGCGTTCTAACAAGCCCAGCTGGTTGATTTTGCAAGACGGCAACGGAGCTCCTTCGGGTAGTAAAATCCGGCTGGCTGACCTGATCGAATTTGAAGAAAGCGAGTTGCGTCGGCTTGTCAAACCGCCTGCACAGGCAAAATTTGCCAGTGCAACAGCAGTTAGTGGATTCGCCCCTACCTACAGCGGAGAAATAGCAACCACTATTTCGTTTTTGTTGAATGAAGTACGGTACAATTACCTGCTGGTAGTTGATTTAATACAAAAAAAGACGATCAGCGGCGGCTTCATCGGGCAAGGGCTTATCTCCAACGAAATGGCTGCCGAGCCTTTCGGTACAAACGGTACCGCCATTTACGTTCCGCTGGATGAATCTGTTGTTAAAATAGTGTACAACAGTAAAACCAGAGCAGTAGAACGCCACTGGGAAGCCAAACTGCCCGTGCGGCGGCGTACCGGCACCACCCCCACGCTGGTCAATACTTCCGACGGTCGAAAATTTGTTTGTGTCATAGACAGCGAATGCGCGGTAGCCAGTGTGTCCAACGGATTGATCGTCTGTAGCGAGGATGCGTGCCCCAGCCAGTTGGTAGCAGTGGAAAGGTCAGCCCCGAAAGGAGCGAACCCTGCCGTTTTGACTACGCCCCTTCCTGCCTGGCTGCGCACGGTGGAAAATAGTCCAGCAGCACTTGGAGATCGGATCGTGGTGACAAACTACAGCGGGTATTTGCCCAATGGGCTGCTTGTGCCTGCGGGCGGTGCCGTTTCGGAGACCAACACTGCCAAATGGCTTGTCAGCCCTGATGCGAAGGCTGATTTTGCTACCGGAATAGTGGCACTGCGGTACAACACCCGACAAAAAAAGTTTTTAATAGACTGGCAGGATTCCGTCCGGCAGGTGAGTGGCATTCCTACCATTAGTGCAGGAGCCAATATGGTGTATGGAACGGGTGCCGAACAGGATAACAAAGATTGCTGGCTGTATGGATTTCAACTGGCAAATGATGAGAGCGGACGCGGCGGTGGTACGCTCAAAGTGCGGGTCAAACTGGGCAAAGCACCCTTTCGGCAAACCCAACGCGACTGGAAGGGCAATGTCATTATACCACGCGACGACTACCAGTTAAAACAGGGAGAAGTTTTTGATATGGGCAATCAGATCATTCTGTTAAACGACGGTTCGCTGATTATCTCCGGTGGCAGAGCCTTGATACGGGTACGCCAGCGCAATTAGGGCATATGCCGATGAATCGCAGCCGAATCTTTATACTAACATGAAATCAAGGCTGCGCATTAAAATAGTTGTAATAAATGGTTCTAAGTGATTTTACTTGCGTTCGCGCCTACGGCGCATTTTTTTAACCACATAGGCACATGAGGACACTGAAGATTGCAAGTAATTTCATCTTGAGCCTGATAAATTCATTTTGACACAATTGGCGGCTGCAAACTGCATACTGTTGACTGCATACCGGTATTATTGCTACCGATATAAACGCCGCGGTCGCAGCCCCGCGTTTCGAGATATAGTGCATAAATTACTCCCGTTCCATGATCTACGATGAATTTTACTCATAACACACGTTGCTTCAGCAGATTAAAATCGGTGTGATTCGTCTGTTTATTTTTTAATCTCAAAAAAATCGCGCAATCTTCCCTCGGTATCATACATTTTAAACGTCAACGTTTTGCCGTTTACGTGAATAAGACAATAGTGATGCCCGGCGTAGGTTTTCTCGGCAAACCAGGCGCGGGTAGGGGCAAAGTCTTCGAGGTTGCCGCCGGCACCGCCCGTTTGGATGTAGCGCACCCCGCCGTTGTTTTGAATGGCATTGCCGCTGATCGGACCCATGCGGCTGTAAGAGTGCAGGTGCCCGAAGAACACGATGTCTGTTTTGTATTTTTCAAAGAGCGGTACGAGTTGGCGCACGTGGAGGTCGCCCTGGTCGCTTTTACCCTGCCAGGAGTCGCCATAGTCGTCATCGTCGGTGGAGTAGGGGGCGTGGTGCATACACACGAATTTCCAGTCGGCGGTGGATTTTGTCAGTTCTTTTTCCAGCCACACATATTGTTCGCCGCCGGGTTTAAACTGGTCTTCGCTGCGGTTGGAATTGAGCATAAAGTAATCGGCGTTGCCATATCGGAAGGTGTAGTAGGCTTCATCATTGGGCAGGCGATGGTATTTTTTGTACCAGTACAAATCGCCCTCGCCGTTGCCTGCCACCGGAAACACCGGAATGCGGGTGTGCAATTGGGTCATACCGGCAAAATATTCGTAATTCCACTGCCATTTGTGGTCGCGCATACCGCCGTCGGTGAGGTCGCCCAGGTGCAGCACAAAATCGGGGCGTTCGCCCCAGAGGAGTTTGGCAATCCGGTCGTTCACGTGGGGGCGGGTCTCGGTGTCGCCGATGGCGGCAAACTGGAAGGTTTCGCCTTCTTTGACGGCGGTTTGAAAAGAGAAAACGCCCGATTCCATCGTTTGCCCCTCGTAGTTGCGGAGTTTGACCTTGTAAAAATATGTGGTATGCGGCTGCAAATTGGACAAGGTAAGTTCCTGAATGTAAGCATCGTAGCGCGGGTCGGATTTGACGGAAACCGCGTTCAATGCTACTTTATTTTGCAAAGGCAATTCGGTGCCGTATTCCACCACGGCGGTGGCAGGCAGATTGGTTTCCCACAGCAGGTTGACGCTGGTTTGAGTGGCAACGTTCAGATACGGTCCGGCATTGAAATGAAAAAGATTGGGGTACAACTCGCCTTCGTCCACCTGCTCCTGCGCCAGGGCAAAACGCTGCTTCACCTGCGCCACCGACAGTGCCTGGTCGTAAACTTGCACCGCCTGGATCGTATTTGCCAACTGCATATACGGCTCGTGTTTTAAATAAGCGGCGATATCCAGTTGTAAATTATCGGCAATAGAAGTGCTAACCGATTGATTTTCAACTGCTACTCCATTTACAAACAGCTCCATTTTTCCACCTTGAAAAGTAGCGGCAATGTGGAACCAATATTCCTGAAACGGTTGTACGTCTTTTGCTTCAATCCATTGATTACCAACAGAAAAAGTGATTTCAGGCTGCTGGGCATCGCCTGGGCTGAGATAGGTAAGCAACACTTGCGGTGCTTGCGTTTTCGGTTCGTACGCGTAGAGGGCATTCGCAATGGGCTTATTTACATGATGATTAAGCAGCACTTCAAGGGTAAAATTTTTATTTGGAAAAGGCTGAGACAGCAGCTGGTGTTTGATCTCGGTCGGTGGTTCATTTTTGAACGTAAAGCCGTTTTGAATCAATTGAAAACGCTCGAAGCGCGACATCGGCACGGCGGGTTTGTTGCCAGGATGCTGCGCGGCTTTGCCCGGCAGGGTGTAGTGGGGGTGAAATTCCAGGGTTTGCAGGGGTTGCGGCAAATTTTGAGCGTTGACGATTTGAAAAAATAACAAACACACAAGGAGGCAAAACGGGCGCATGGCAATTCGACTTTTAGGTGTAAAAACGATGCGTGAAGCTACCCATTTGAGAGGAGTATAGGAATGAAGTGCAGCAAACTTAAAGATTATTTAAACTGGAGCTAACAACTGCTGACAGCACTTTGGAGTACCGTCAGCAGTGATCACCTTTTCAATCTTCTTCCTCCGCCGGCAACGCACTTGGCACCGTGAGCAAATTGCCAAAAAATACGGCATTTAAAAACAACCGTGCCGTGCCGTGCCAGTAGCCTCTGAAGTTCGGATTATCTGCGAACAGCACCACGCGCCCGCTTCCGGCATTGCTCACCACAATCGCTGCGGAATTGGCGAGTTTCTGCGCATTGTCTTTTGATACAAAACCGCTCACCACAGGATTCGCCGGGTATTTGGCAACGGTGGCGTAGGGATTCATGCTGGGTTTGAAAATCAGGCGGCTGTTGCGAAATGTGTATAAATTCCGATCTTCCAAACCAAAGCCGATGGGATTGGTTACGTCCAAATTCGCTCTGAGAATCGCGCCGCCGATGTTCGCTGTGCCTTCCATTTCTGAAGCGTTGACAAAATCAAAGCGTTTGGTATTCGAGGAATCAACTTTGTTTTGCACCAGTAGTTTTTCGCTTACAATGCCCTGATTGACCGCCCATTGCGCTGCCGTTTTGTACGTGATCAAAGTGCCGCCGTTTTCTACCCAATTTTTGAGTTTATTTACAATCGCAGGATCAAAATTATAAGTGCCGCTCACCATCACCAGCGTGGTGTAGCGATTCAAATCGGCGCGGCGCAAACTGCCCACATCTATTTTCGTGACTGGAATGCCGGCGTACATATTCAACACAAACCACGCCTCGCCTGCTTCGCCCGCCGCCACGCCTTCGCCGATGAGCAGTGCCACTTCGGGTTTTTTGGTGGTGCGAATGTTGGCACTGCCCAAGTCAATGCCCGCCACACTGAAGCCCGTGGAAACGCCCGTGATTGGAATATTTGCCTTTTTTGCAAGCGCATCTACTAATTTGTACAACGAATCGGAGGAGATAGATTGCAAGCCCATCGGCACAAAAATGCTGCCGTAGCTAAACTCTTTTTTAGCATTTCCAAATTTTACACTAAATGGTTTGAACGCCGCACGCGCCATGACACCCGCCGATTGTAATTGGTATAATAATTTTGAGGCGTTTATATCATTCCAACTAAATAAATAGCCGTACTCCGATTTGCCGTTTTCTACCCCGCCCGGGAGTGTGGGTACTTGCGTGACGCGGTTGCCTTTGGAAAAAGTAGTCGTTTTAAGGGGTGCAAAAGAAACGCCGTAGCCGTGCGCCACCGAGTAGCCCGTGATGTCGTAAAACACGCTGTCCACAAACGTGGTCATTTCTTCAAACAGTGAGTGCACGATGCGGTACTGCGGCTGCGCGGTGGGAATGAAGTAGGAACTGCCTTTCGCAAAAGTTTTGCCGTTCAAAGTCAAATCCTGCGAATTTTCATACACTTCCACTTTGTGTCGCAGCGCGAGTTCTAAAAAACGGTTGGTCAAGTTTCTATCTTTCGCATTGCCGAAGATGAAAGCTTTATTCGGATTTTTCGCGGCATCGGTGAGGGCGGATTTGAAAAAATCGCGCTGGCTTTTGAGCCAAAATTCACGCTCCGCCACACCGCCGCGCACCGTTGCCAAGCCGGTTGCCGTGTGATTTCTGATTGTCAAAGCAAACGTTTTCAAACCATCCTGACTTTCCTGCACCAGCCCGCGCGAACTGCCGATTTCAAACGTCACGCCCACCGCCCCGTGAAAATCGGGGTAGGTGCCCCCGTAAATCGGCGAAAAATTATCGTATTGTTCTTTGGTGAAATACAACACGCCCAGCCCGTCGAGCGCATCCACGTGGTATTTTGCCAGCCGCACATTCCAATCCTCATACACCGATCTCGGCAACACCGGACTTTCCGAACCAAGCGGCGGCGTGGGTTCAAAATAGTACGTCGAATTGGTTCCCATCTCGTGAAAATCAATCATAATATTCGGATACCACTGTTGAAAAAAATCCACGCGATTCTTGCTTTCCACGTGCACGGTGGCGAGCCAGTCACGGTTGAGGTCAAACCAAAAATGGTTGGTGCGCCCCATGGGCCACACCTCATTGTGCTCGCGGTCGAGCGGGTCGGCTACGGGCGGAAAGGATTTGTACTGATTGTGAAAATTGGCGGCGCGGTCGCGTCCGTCGGGATTCAACGCGGGGTCAATCGTCACCACGGCTTCATCCAGCCACCGCTGGGTTTCTTCACTTTGAGAAGCCGTTAAATAATACGCCGTCAGAATCGCCGATTCGCCGCTGGAGGTTTCGTTGCCATGCACGCTGTAACCGAGATGCACAACGGCGGGCATATTTTGGTAGTTGGGTTCGGCGGCTTTCGGGTCAATCAGGCTCAAATGTTCTTTTCGAATTTGTTCCAAACGGGCGTGATTGGCAGGCGAGGTAATCGTCAAAATCACCTGCGGACGTTCTTCATACGTTTTACCGATGATTTGAAAACTCACCTTGTCCGACAGGCGGTCGAGTTCTTTAAAATACGCCACCAACTGGTCGTGCCGCGTGTAATGCGAGCCAATCGGGTAGCCCAAAAACTGCTCCGGCGTGGGAATCGCAGGGTCGAAACTGCCCTGGTGTTTCGGAAAAAAATAGGCATTTTGTGCAATTGCAGCAAACGTCGTCCAACAAGTGACGAGTAGAGTAAAATAGAGTTTTTTCATATTTGAATCATGGTGTTTTAGTGCAATGGTATTACGGTGTTTTAGTGCAATGGTAATATGGTGTTGTGGTACTCTGAGACTATCGCACCAAAACACTATAATACTATTTCGGCAAATCGCTCCATCTCCTCCAACTGCGGGCTGCATTGCAACAGCAAGAAATCTACGCCGACTGCCTCAAACGCTGCCACGCGCTCCTGCACCTGCGCGGGCGTACCAGTCAAACCCGAACGCAATCCCCGATTCGACACGGAATAATCCTGCAAGGACACCTGATTTTCCAACTGTGTACCTGCCAGCCATTGCTGATAATTGTTGAAACCCGCCGCAGAGCCGTTGACATTCGTAATGCGCTCAATTTCTTTTTGCACTTCGGTTTCTGTATTTCGTACAATCGAATACCCTGCCACGCCAAATTTCATCGGAGCCAAACCCGCTTTTTCCCGCCGCGTGCGCATATCGGCGATGCGTTTGCCAATCAGTTCTGGGGAGTCACCGTGCATCACGTAGCCGTCACATTGGGTTGCAATCAGGTTTTTGGCGGCTTCCGATTCGCCACCGGCGTAGATGAATGGGCGGGGTTGGGAAATGGGTTTCGGTTGTAACACATTGTTTTCCAACTTATAATAATTGCCGGAAAAGGAAAAATGGTCGCGCTTCCACACATTCTCCAGCACGTGGAGCCACTCGGCGGTGCGGGCATAGCGGTCGTCGTGTTGTTCAAAATGAATACCGTACTTCGTCGCTTCATCGCGCCACCAGGAGGAAACCACATTTAAAGTCAAACGTCCGTTGCTGATGTGGTCAATATTGGCGGCTTGTTTGGCTAAAATCGCAGGATTGTGGAAGGTGGGGCGCACCGCGACCATGAGTTCGATACGACGGGTCACGGCGGCGAGGGCAGCAGCGGTACTCCAAGCATCGAGGGAGTGCGCGGTTTCGCCTTTGATGTCGTTCAAAAATAATTCGGCAATCAGGGTCAAATCATAACCGAGTTCCTCGCTGCGAATCGCCAGTTTTTTCACGTATTCCCAATCGGGGGTCATGTTTTCGTCTTCCACATTGCGGAGCCAACCGCCGAAGACGGGCATCCAGTAACCGAATTTCATACAGGTGTTTTTTTAAATGAGCGTTTTACTCGTACCACATTTATTTTCACGCGGAGGCGCAGAGAATTTTAAGTGTAAGCGGCGTAAGCCGGGAGCGCAAAGTCCCCCTTGGGGGGATTTAGGGGGCTTCTGACTTGCTCCTCCAAGTAATCCACTAAATTTTCATACGGATCAAATCCGATGATATTTTCTGCATCTGCTACAAAATTCGACAGCGCGTTGATGTCGTAAAACAAGGCTTCTCCCGTGCGGTCGTCTATCAGGTACTCAATGCCGCCCACGTCAATTTTGGCTGTTTTTACAATGGTTTCAACGGCTTGAATGATGTCGTCAGAAGGTATAAAATTTTCAAATCGCACGCTGTTTTTCGGGGCTTCCACCACGCAAAATTTGTCCAGTGTCTGCGGCTCGTCGGGGATTTGACACGCTTCCGCCGGGCACAAATTAAAACTTTCGCCGGTGGTATAAACTTTCATGGCGTACAAAAACCTGCCGTTCAGCGTCTCCACCCGATGGATGTGACCGCCCCGCGCCGGTACAAATTCCTGCATCAAAGCCGTGTGGTCAATGCCCAAATCTACTTCGCCCGAAGCCACCGTTTTTTGCAAACCCTCGCGGGTGTTGAATTTGACAATGCCCGCGCCGCGCCCGCCGATATTGACTTTCAAAATCACCGGAAATCGCAACTGCTCCGCCGCTTTTGGAATTTGCGAAATATGATTGATGACAAACGACTTGGGAAAACTTAAACCGAGCGAGCGAAACAACGCCAATTGCTTCGCCTTCGACACTTCAATCGTGGCGGCAGTCAAACCATTAATTACCGGCACGCCCAATCGTTCGAGGTGGTACAAATAATCCGAGGTGTGAAAAATGCTCTGTACATGGTCGCGGGTGTACGCCGAGGCACTCGTGCGGTTGAACACCAGGCTGTATTTCGACTCTGTTTCTGCCGGGTCGTACAAGTGGTGCGCCGCGTCTATTTTTTCGTAGGCAATGCCGCGTTTGTCCAATGCCCGAAATAATTTTTCAAACCATTCCGGATGTTCGTAAAAAATGCCGATGGGCTTATCTTGGAAAGTCATCCTTTTGCAATTTTAAAAAAAAGAACCCGCAAGATAGTAATAAGGATTAGACCGTTGGGAGGAAAAGTTTTATCCGAGATGCCAGATTTAGAGATACCAGACGAGCGGCTTAAAGACCAAGTGACTGAGAGACCGGGCGACCAAATGAGACATCCTGAAAATTCTATAATCTCGGAAATCCTGATGCAGACAATGCACACGCACCGCTCGCCAGATAACATTTAACTATTAACAACATTTCACTACTAACAACTTTCCCAATTCAATGCGTACCTTCGTTCATCAATTTTGAAATGATGCAAATAGATTTTAACATCAACAACCAACCCGTTTCGGTAGAAGTGGACGCGGCGATGCCCCTGCTATGGGTGGTGCGCGATGTGTTAGGTCTGAAAGCCACCAAATACGGCTGCGGTAAAGCGCTGTGCGGTGCCTGCACCCTGCACGTGGACGGGGAGGCGCACCGCTCGTGCGCACTGCCGGTGCAATTTGCGGCGGGCAAAAATGTGACCACACTCGAAGGTTTATCCGAAAGTGAAACCAGTTTGCACCCCGTGCAGCAGGCGTGGCTCGACGAAAACGTGCCCCAGTGTGGCTAGTGTCA
>Ga0224722_1000352_pt1 | contig 27071 bp, 16 predicted proteins | sample Balambano_FR1_Me_FD_161646 | JGI IMG/M metagenome (GOLD analysis project Ga0224722, IMG submission 161646) | Freshwater sediment microbial communities from Lake Towuti, South Sulawesi, Indonesia - Balambano_FR1_MetaG | ecosystem: Environmental > Aquatic > Freshwater > Lake > Sediment | place... | reverse complement strand
GTCATCTGATCCAGCGCTGGCTATCCTGTTTATTATGGCGCTCAATACGGTGGGCGTGGGCATTTTCGCGCTGCTGGCACGTCAGATTGCTGGGCCTGCTGCTGGCAACCTGGCCGCCCTGCTTTATGCAATCAGCCCATGGGCGGTGTGGTACAGCCGCAAAATCTGGGCGCAGGATTATCACACCCCCTTCCTCTTGGCAGGCCTGCTGCTAGGCTACTACGGATTTGCCACCCAACGCCAGCGCTGGTGGGCACAGGCAGGGTGCCTGCCTGTGTTGTTGTTCGCCATGCAGATACATTTTGCAGCCTGGGCGCTGCTGCCGCTGTATGGACTGCTGCTGTGGCATGGCCGCAGAACGTTGAACTGGCGTGCCCTGGGAGCATCTGCTGTACTCAGCCTGGTCGTTATTGCCCCATATGTTGTCGGTCTTTCAGACACGCTGGCGCGCGACCCTCAGCGCATCACCAGCGCACTTTCTCGTAGTGGGAGCACAACAAATCCGTCCGTGCTACTGCAATCGCTGTGGGAAAGTTTAATCCTGGCAGCCGGCGGCATAGATCCGCTCAGGGCCAACGACGCCCAATGGATGCCATTCCCATGGCTGTTGACCAGCCTTCCCATCGCGATCGGTATGGTGTATGGCGTATGGAGCCTTTGGCGGCGGCACAACCTGCGCTGGTTCGTTCTGTGGTGGGCGTTCGGGCCGGGTTTACTGCTGGTTGTTCCGGTGATACCTGTTTACCCTCATTACTTCGTGGCAAGCATTCCCGCCCTGCTGTTGGTGGCTGCAACCGGAATGATTGCGTTATGGCAGAAGTTCCAGCCCCACAGGCTGGCAGCCATAGGCATTGCTGCTGTGGTGGGTGTTCATGTCACCCATTGGTATGTGGTTCTTGACAATGTTGACAGAACACCCTACCAGTATCCTGCCTTTACCACCCCCCTGCGTTACCTGCAACCAGTACGCGATTATCTGTCCAATTCTGAGGACGTTATCGTCATCAGCCAGGGAATGGCGTGGGACATCAACCACGAAGTCGCTGTGTGGGAAACGCTGCTCAGAAATCGCGTGGCCTGCGTCAGAACGCTGCGAGATGGCTACATCCTGTACCCGGCGCAGCGCTTCACGGTGCTGGTAACACCAGATGGCGCCGGCAGTGAACTCGCAGGTATGGCTGCCGCAGTTGGCGCAGCCAAACATTTCGCTGCACGCGGTGCCGAAGCCTACATCGCCTATGACGGCGGTTGGGTACAGCAGCCATACACAGCGATCGCACCAGCACACTACGACAACGGGGCTACACTGCTGGGATACCGCCTGCAAGCATCAGGTGTAACGCTGGTTTGGGCGCTGCAAGGCAGCATGCCGCGCGGGCACGATTATCAGTATACTGTGCAGGCGCTGGGCGAAAACGACGCTCTGCTGGCGCAGCATGACAGTCGCTTCCTGCAGGGCATGCACTGGTGCGCGAATGATATATTAGAGATCAGCGTACCGCTTGCTCTGCCCCCTGAAACCAGGGCGCTGCGCGTGGGGTTGTATCGGCTGGGGTATCATCCTGGCACTTACACGAACGCCCAGGTAGTAGGCCCCCAGGGTTTACCTGAGGGCCCATACACACTAATCCCGCTGGCACAGTCTTAGCCACCGGGCACTGGTACTGCCTGCGGGCGAATTGTGCCGTCTTCCGTCGCTTCTGGTGTAGCCTCACGGGTGCTCTCAGGTTGCAGCTTATTCAGTTCTTCGCTGAGGAAACTGCCGTCGGCGCCAATGCTGAACGAAAAGAGCTGCACATAATCGGTGGCATCATCATCGCTGTCAGGATCGTCAAACACGGTCAGGCGCTCCATCGTCTCCAGATCATAAACGGCGACAATTACCCGGTAATCGCCAGGGTCAAGTTCCGCAGGCACCAGCGGGTGAATGGTGAAGTAGCGGTCACCATACCCCCAGAAACTCGTAGGCAGCGGGGGCTGAGTATCGAACTGGGATACGACTTCGTTGCTGGGGTTGAGTATCTGAACAGTCATCGTGTAATCGATCAGCATGGGCGACATTGTGTCCCAGATCAGCACCGTTTGCAGGGTCTGACGATCAAACGAGAACTGCTCAAGGCGAAGTTTAGCGCCAAATTCACGCTTGCGAGGATCAATATGTTGAAGCGATGCCAGGGAACTGCGCAGGTTCTGTTCAAAGATCATAGCGCCTGCCCGCAGCAGAACATCTGGAATCTCATCGCCCTTTTCATCGAACTGGGCAATACGAATGCCGCGCGTATCATCCCACCATGAGACGTGCAGCCGCAGCGGAAGGTTGCCAACAATCAACGGGTCCAGACGGATGAAATACGTATCAGCGTAGATTGCGCCTGCCTGCCAGGCACTCGTGCGGAGGGTGCCCCAGCCAGGGTATGTCACTTCCTTGCCCAGAACTTCACCACCAGGGGCCAGCAGGGCCAGGCTCAGTGTGTAATCGTTCGTCGTAGGCTCCAGCACGCGCCAGTACAGTGTAACGCCCACTACCTGACCTGGCAGGTAACGATCCTGCATCAACTGATAGCCGACAAGTTCAATGCCATCGTAACGGGCATAGACACGCTGAACGCCGGGTTCAAGCTGTTCAATCGGCGCGGGCGGGCGATAAGTGGGCAGAATCGTGACTAAAGGCACCAGGAGGGCCACCATTGCCAGAAAGCGTGCCGACCAGACCGCGTTGGGATGTAACGATTCATTCGGTACAGCGTCCCCCGCCCTCACGTAAGAGCGATCAGGCGGTGTAATAAAGAACAGAAACCACCACACAACTTCTATAAAACCAGCGGCCAGCATGGGCGAAATCGCCCCCATCAGCGGAAACACCACGGTGCCTGGCACATGGGCGACAGACACTACCAGCACAAAATACGCCATGATGCCTAAAAGCATGATACCTAGCAAAGGCAGCGCGCCGCTCAGCTCACGGCGGGCGTGGCCAAAATCGCGTATCGCGTAGAGCTGCATGACCATGTATACCAGCCCAAACAGGCTGATAAACACAAACACATCCAGCAGGAAATAAAGCCCCTCCCCCAGCTTCAGGTTGCCCACGCCGAAAATTCCCCAGAAGGACTGGCGGAAATAAGCCATCTCTGCGAACAAGGTGCCTACATCTATGGGAATGGCGCGACGGCCAATTACTTCAAGCCATACACCGAAACCCAGTGGATCGCCGTAAAGCGACTGATTACGCAGGAACCAGAATGCGCAGACCGCCACGGGCAGCACCGTTGCAGCCAGCATTGCAACGCCACAACCCCGCCAGTTCCGGTCGCGACGGGCGATAAACAACCATGTAGCCAGCACAACCGGCAGAATAAGTAGACCCGCCAGGTGCGTCATGATGGCCGCAGCCAGGGCTGCGCCCACAGCAATACTTCTGCTAAGTGCGAAACCGGTACGCAGCGTCTGCATGAGGCAGGCGATGACAATGCCATTAAACACCATGGCCAGTGGGAGGTTGCTGACTGACGCACAGACAAAGACAAACATAGGATTAAACGCCGTCACCGCCGCAGCCAGCAGCGCAATGGCCGGACGCTTTGCGTTAAACAGCAGCGCAGTCCGGTGCACGCACACCAGCACACAGGCGCCAAACGCAACGTTCACAAGCCGCAGCACCAGCACTGCAAGCACCGTTCCAGATTCACCAACACCTGCGGTTACAGGCAGCAGTAAATTTCGGTTACCAAACGTGATCAGGTCATTCACGCGCGCGTAGGGGTTAAATTGCAGCAGACTAATGTAATCGCTGCCATCAATCGACCTGGTCAGCAGCGCCGCAAAGGCGTAATACAACGGTGGCTGGCTGGCTTTATCACCCCAGTAAAAGGTATCCGTCGTGCCCTGAACAGGCAGACCTCCGTTTTTGAGAACATGTACAACGGTGTAGTGTTCCAGTTCCTCACCGGCCTCAAACACAGGGGTGGCAGCAGCGTAGAAAACGCCAATCACCAGATACGCCAGCACTACCCACTGAATGGGCGTCAGCGGAATGCGCGACACCGCTTCGCGCAGCAACGAATTCAAACGGACAATGAAGAACGAAAGACGTACTACAAGTTTCTCTGTGATCTTTGCAAACCAGGCAACCCATCGTATGAGCAACGATTGAAGTTGGTTCATGCATCATCCTTCGTGTATGTGCACTACGTCACTTTATTATACGGCAATATGGCACGCCGCGATGCACACCACGAAGATTCGCTATGCCTCCAGAAGTGTGTCCTTTGCTGTTTCGATATACTCCAGGCTCTGGTGCCTGAAGTAGGTATTGTACAATTCTGCATAGTGGCCGCCATCGGCCATGAGTTGTGAATGTGTGCCTTCTTCAATAATCTTCCCTTCGCGCAGCACAATGATGCGATCAGCGCGAACGACAGTGCTCAAGCGATGAGCGATCAGAATGCTGGTGGACTGCGCCAGCAGCGAATCTACCGCTTCCTGAATCTGCACCTCTGTGAATGGGTCTATGCTGGCTGTGGCCTCATCCAGGATGAAGATTGCCGGGCGCTGTACCATGACGCGCAGCAGGCTTACAAGCTGGCGCTGTCCCATGCTCAGGCGAGCGCCGCGTTCCCCTACATCGCTCAGCAGGCCATTGGGCAGCGTTTCAAGCCATTCACCGCCACCAATGCTCATCGCCAGCGCTTCGATCTCCTCGTCGGTGGCCTCAGGCCGCGCATAGCGGATGTTTTCTATAATGGTGCCGCTGAACAAAAACGGTTGCTGCGGCACAATGCCCAGACGTGAGCGATAGTGTTGCAGGTTCAGAGTGCGAATATCGTGGTCATCTATCAGAATGTCACCGCCCTGAAACTCGTAGAAGCGCGCAACCAGCTTGGCAATGGTGCTTTTGCCGCTGCCCGTGTGGCCTACAAACGCAACGGTCTCGCCTGGTCTGATATGCAGGTCAAAATCCTTCAGCACAAAGGTCGGTTCTTCGTAGGCAAAATTCACTCCCCGGAACACGACTTCGCCACGCATGTTCTGAATCACCCTGCTGTCCGTCTGGCGCAGCGTGTTAGTGACGTCTATGAGCGCAAATACGCGTTCTGCCGCGCTGAGGCCCTGCTGGAACTGGCCCCAGTAGGAAGCCAGATTTATGACCGGAAACAGAAAACGATCCACCGCCTGCACAAACAGAAACAGATCGCTGGCACTGATGCTCCCCCCCACAGACAGCGTCGCGCCAACGTAGACGACTACACCCAGAGAGATGCCCACCAAACCGTTCATAAGCGGAAACACCATCGATAGCACGAAACCACGTCGCACATTAATCTGGTAAGAGGTGCGGTTCACCGAGGCGAACTCGTCGTATATCATCTGCTCTCGGCGAAAGTTCTTGGCCACGCTGATGCCGGTAACGCTCTCCTGAATGTTGTCGTTGACCAAGGCCATCGCGCGTGATCCCTGGCGTGTTACTTTGCGCGCCACATAGCGAAAGACCCAGGTCGTAATGATATAGAGTGGCATAGTCGCCAGCAGCACAAGCGTCAGCGTCAGCGAGCGCGAAAAGAGAACCACCAGCAGGAAAAGTACGCTGATCAACTGCGACACGACATCGCTGGTAAACAGCATCACGTCTGCAAATTCCTGCGTATCACTGGTGATACGGCTGACAATCTTCCCGGTCTTGTTGGTGTCGTAAAATGACAGATCACGGTTGATCGCCGCCTTAAAAGCATCCTCGCGCATCTGCCCAACGAGCTTGCCGATGACACGAGCCAGCCACCAACGACGCAGCCCATTGAGCGCATACTCAACAAATGCGCTCAGAAGCAGCGCAGCGATGAGCACTGGCAGTATATTGCTGCCGGTGGCCAGCGCCTCTACGCCCTGGGCAATTGCCACCGTGCGCCACGATGAAATGACAGCTACCGCGGTAAATGCCACCACTATGCCGATGAGTTCACTGCGATGTACATGCATGTAATCCCAGATGCGCCTTATGAGTGCGGTGTCACCGTACTGACGATCATACTTGTCTGATTGGAGACCGCCGAGTAAACCCATGCCCATGTTCTGTTTCCTGACGTTTTGGTCGATCAGTCGCCGTTGGCGACAAGCCGTTCTGAAGGTGTTTCATAGCGAGCGAAAATACGGCGATAGGCGCTGCTGGTGCGAAGCAGATCCTCATGCTGTCCTTGTGCGACGATCTCACCCTGCTTAAGCACAATGATATGATCGGCCCAGCGAATCTGTGACAGACGATGCGTGATCAGCAGCGTGGTACGCCCTTTGGCCGCATTCCAGATGGCCTGCTGTATTCGATCTTCTGTCGCACTGTCGATAGCGCTGGTACTGTCGTCCAGAATGAGAATCGGCGGATCAGCCTCAAAGGCGCGGGCAATGGCAAGGCGCTGTCGCTGGCCGCCGCTCAGCGTTACCCCGCGCTGGCCAATCAGGGTTTGAAAGCCATCCGGAAATGACATGATGAAATCGTAGGCCTGTGCTTTCCTGGAAGCCTCTACGATCGCTTCCGGGTCTGCGCTGTCAACGCCAAAGGCAATATTGTCTTCGATGCTCCGGCTGAACAGGAAGATGTCCTGTTCTATTATGCTGATCTGTGAACGCAGCGCACCGAGGTTCCAGTCACGCACATCAACGCCATCCACCAACACACGGCCTGAAGTCGCATCATAAGTGCGATTCACAAGTTTCGTGATGGTGGTCTTGCCGGCCCCCGTCTGGCCGACAATGGCCACTGTCTGACCCGCCTTTACGGTAAATGACAAAGACTTCACCACAGTGCTGCCGTCGCGGTAACCAAAGTCAACGTTCTCAAACGTGATATCACCGCGCACTCTGCCAGTGTAACCGTTAGGGTTCTGGTCAAGTTCAGTCTCTGTCGTGATGATCCTGAGGATACGATCCGCGCTGGCAAAGCCAGATGCAATGCGGGAAAGCGAGAACAGCGATGTAAATACCGGAAAACCAAACTGCGCAAGCTGACCGACAAAGTTTACGATGTCGCCAGTTTCGATCTGCCCCTGCTGATACAGCCAGACACACTGCATAAAGCCCACCGCAACCGCCAGTTGCAGCATGAGGAACGGCAGATAGCGCGCTTCAACGGCGCCCTGCCTGATGTAGGCATCGCGAAACTGGCGCACCAGGTGATTAAAGCGATTGATCTCCTGCGGTTCCTGGGCAGTTCCCTTGACTACCTGCAGTCCATCCAGGGCTTCCGCCAGGCGGGCATTCATAATACCAAAGTTCGTGCGTACCTGTTCGGCCAGCGGGTGCAGCGCAGTGACAAAGCGATATTGAAGCACAATATGGATGAGCACAAATGCCAGCGGCACCAGCACGAGACTGGGATGAATGGTGGGAGCCACCAGAACCGGCATCAGCAGAAAAAAACCAGAGCCGATGATGAGATTGAAGCCGGGATTCATCATCAGGTTCATTTCGCGCACATCGTTGGTCACGCGGGCCATAATCTCGCCTACAGGGTGCATATCGTGGAAAGTCATGCTCTTACCCAGCAGGCTGGCATACACTTCGTCGCGCACATCACGCTCTATGCGCTGACCGAACAGTTCAGAGCTGAAATTACGCATCAGTTGCAGAAAAAACCTCAGAAGCTGGCTGAGTACAATCGCCACCACAATCTGCACCACCTGCTCCATGGCGTCCGCGTTTGCTTCAGACAGCACCTGAAACACCCGCCCAGTGTAAATGGGCAGCAAAGCGGCCAGCGCAGCGTTGGTAAACGCCCCGAAGATCACCCCGAATGCAACAATCTTGTGGCGAACCACATGCGACCATACGTAGCGATACGACGAGCGATAATCGCTCTTGTAGCGCGAGGGAACAACAAACTCGGCTGACATGCAGGCACCTTTGTTTGGGTCAACAGCATTTCATTGTACAGGATCACAGAAGTGGTCTTAAGGCCAAAATAACCAATTATGTGAATAAAGCGCAAGAGTGACGCGCCATTACGCTAGTCGTCAGGGCTGAAGTCTACATTAATCGTCACTGGCAGCACACCGATTGTGCTGTCGATAAGCTTAGCGCCAGAAACGTTGTAGCGAACCGGCATACCGTCCACAAAGCGATACACAACTACCCAAAGCTGATAGGTGCCTGGCACCACATCCGCTGGGATAGCAATAGCACGCCTGTCACTAACAGATACTGCGGGTGCCCAGCCGGTAGTTGGCGCAAAGCCTCCGACAGGCATACTGTCTCCCCCCTGGGCCACCACGCGCCCATCCTCTGTCGCCATAAACACAGAGACTGTCACCGGTACAGGCACAGGCTGAAGCGCCTGCCAGGTCAGTTCAAACGTCACATAACCGCCAGGTGCAGCACCATCGCCGGTCACCGTCACCCCCTTGAGCGCCATAAGCTCGCCATACACGAGGTCGGTTTGTACATCCGGCTGGCGCAGCACACTGGCAAATGGCTGTGGCTGAAGCGCGAATTCTATCAGACGCACTTCTGGATCGCTGGTAGGGATTTCTCGGACATAATAGTAGTGAACCGCCATAAAATGCTCGATAACCCGTGTCGCCCAGGGCTGAAAGGCATTCGTATCCATGATCAGCCAGGCACGGTCGTGGTGCAGGCTCAGGTGATGCAGTGCCCGTACTGTGAACCACGTCAGCAAATCAAGCACGCGCGGGCTTTGCACCTCACCGGGAATGCGTGCGCTGATCGCTTCACCGGGCTGCTTGGGCATAACAAGCGGTCGCACGTCGTAGGATCGATTGTAGTTCAGCAGGTACATCTCAAATGTTCCGTATGGAACAACAAGCGGGTCTCCTGGAGCAGCATGCTGCTGGAGGTAGGCCATAACCTCTTGCATCGCTGTTCTTTCGGCCTTTACAAACGGATCGCGCTGGTTCAAGAGCAGCAGGCCGCTTACATTCACACCGACAAGCAGCAGGCCCGTTACCCACAGGGCCACATCAAACGGGCGGTTGGCAGCAGGGCGCACCCGCAGCACAAGCACCATTGTAATAACAATAAGGCCGGCGTTGCCCCAGGCCCACAGCGCCTGATCGCTGCGCCACCAGGCCGTATCCCAGCCCAGCGCCCCCCAGGTCTGGGGTTGCAGCAGCCACCGCGCGTACTGAAGCTCATTTAACGCCGGGAGCCATTCAGCCAGCCCCTGGCTTGTTCGTGGCAGCAGGCCGACAAATGTCTGAGGGAACGAAACGCTGTTGACCCACTGCACCCACCCGCTGAACACCACAGCAACCGCCACGCCCAGCATTGCCAACCGCGAACCGCCATTAAGCGCAGCCTGGGCGATTGGCAGGATCAGGAGTACAACCAGAGGCAATACAGGCAGCATAAAGCGTGGGGGAATGGACAGGCCCCCGAACCAGTGAACGCCTGTCAGATAGGCGTGACCAACGGCATAGGAAACCACCAGCAGCAGCGCTGCGCTTACCAGGCGCGGCTTACCACACCACATGAGGAGTGCCGCACCCGGCAGGCACAACAGAAGAACCGGCGATGCGCCCCAGATGCTGCCGTTGGCGCTGAAAAGGTAGCTGTGCACTGCAATCTGCGTGTAGGTAGTAACGTGGAACCAGCGCGCCACCCCTGCGGGAATGATCTGCTGAACGATCTGCGCAACATCCGGCACAAAGGCAACCAACACGCTGGCAGCCAGCGTCAGGATGATGAGCGCGTAAAGCATGCGCCGCAGTGTGGGCTGGTTCCGCAGCGTAGGCGCCGCAAACACCAGCAGCGCGGGCAGCGCAAACAAGGCGGTTATTTTTACCCAGGCAGCCGCCAGAATACCTCCTGCCATGAGCATCAGGGCGAGAAGTTGTGCCCTCCCCCTGTGTTGCTTTGCAGTTAGCGCCATCCAGAAGCAGAACGCAATAAGCATCATCACTGTTGGATCGCGAAACAATGTGCGGCTGTAAGGCCACGCGATGGTGCCCACCCCCAGGGCTACCGCTACCAGCAAAGCTGGCCGCCAGCCATAACCCATTGTAAGCCCTGTGGCATATACAATGACGCTGGTCAGCACCGTAACGATGATGTTGTAGAGCCAGACCACATGCAGCAGGCCCAGGCCTGGCACCGCATGCGCCAACAGATACAGCGGCGCTGCCAGCACTGCCAGGCTGGCCTCATCTTCTGGCAGCGGTGAAACTGGATAGCGCTGCACCGTCACCAGGGCGTCGGGCGGCGCAAACCACAGCGATTCATCCCGCCCGGTATCACCGAAGTGGACAAGCGAGGTAATGCCGTCAACGATGCGATACTCGTCGCCGCTTTCAATTCGGCCTGTATAGGTTATCAGATACAGGGCAGATAACAGCAGGCACAGGATGACACCAACCCGTGCCGCCACTCCTCGTGCTTCGGGCATGTGGGAAATGTCAGCTAAGGCCCGGCACCTTGGCACCAGCAGCGCGCGCGATACCGTGGATAATGCTGAAAAGGAAACGGCTTATACGCTGCACGGGTGAGAGATGATCGAGAAGCTGGTAGGCTGCATCGAACGTGGCCGCCCCTTCCAGGTATTTGCCGCTGCGTATCTGAAGCCCACCCAGGGCCAGCAGCGTTCGGGCGTACATCTGCGTTTCGCCCAGTTCACGAAACACATCAGCCGCCTGGCGATACGATTTCTGGGCTTCTTCCTTGTCGTTAAGCGCCATGAACACACCGCCCATGTTGCCCAGCACCTGCGCTGTACGAAGCTGATCGTTCATACCCTGGAAGGTTCGTACTGCCTCCTTCATGAGATCCAGCGCCTGCTGGTGCTCCCCCAGAGCGCGATGCACAAGGCCGATATTGACCTTCATCTCGGCGACCATATCTTCCTGGTTTGCAGCCGCGAACTGCTCTCTCGCCTGCTCGAACGACCTGGCAGCAGCCTCGTAGTTGTGCTGCTCAAAAAATGCAACGCCCTCTGCTTGCAGTTCCTGACCTGTTGCCATGATGTTGTTTTCCCCTTTTGCTGTGGATTACATCGTGATATCCAGCATGCCCTCAGCAACTTTGCGCAGTTGTTCTACAGGCATTTGGCTAAACATCATCGCAATCTTGATAAAGCCGTAGTTCTGTGGATTGGCTGCAAACCGGCGCACGTCCTCATCCAGGCTCATGAATTTCTTCCATTCCTCGCGGATCTGGAGCAGTTCGCCTACATACCCCGTCGTCTCCATGAAATAGTCCATGTTTTTCCTGACGACGTTTGACAGGACATACATCTCGTTCATCGGCACTGGCGCATCCCCCACTTCGTAGGCTGCCAGTTGTTCAGCAGGTATGCCACTCTGCTGGCTAACATCTTCCACCGACAACTGGGCTTCCTCGCGCGCCTGGCGCAGCAGGGCACCAATCATGCGGTGGCGCAGCGCCATATATTCTCCCTGGGTATGCAGTTTCTGGGTACGGTCAGCATCCATCAGGTCAGAACCCCAGAAGTGGCTGATGGGCACGTCCAGATAGTAAGCCAGCAGTTCAAGCTGGGCCAGATCCGGCACCTGCTCGCCATGTTCCCACGACTCAACGGTTTCTGGCGCGACATTCAGCAGGCGCGCACAATCTTCCAGGGTACGCGCAGCGCTGTTACGGGCGTCGCAGATAAGCACGCCCAGAATCTTAGCTCTGATGCGATAGGATTCCGCATGGTCGTAAGGCTTGTCGCTGGCTTTGTCATCACCTTTAGCCTGTTTAAAACGCGCGCTGAAATCGCCAAAACTCATGTTGGCCTCCTACGAATTTCATGCGTCGATTATAGACAGATTAGACGGGGTTGGCAATTCAATGCAAACGCCCCGTGTGATGCTCACACGGGGGCGTGTCAGTGTCGTCTCTGCGCAGGATCAGCCGGACGCTGCCGGGGAATCTGGTGCGGCAGCGTCTGTGCTGGGCTGCGAGACAGCAGGCGAGCCCGGCTGTTGTTCCTCATGTGGAACATGATGGCCGCCATTAGTGCGATGAATCTGGTAGGGCACAGCCGTTACCGCCACCTTGTCCATACGCCCCAGGGCAAGGTTGAAGATGAGTGCTGTGTTCTGGTGCAGGGCCTGCTCCCAGAAGGTGTCCATGACCAGATTGCCCATGATGACATGCACAAAACATCCTGGGTTTTCCTGCTGAAGTCTCAGAATATACGCTTGAATGGGTTCTGCCAGCAGGCGGTATGGGGATTCGAGCAGAATAAGCTTGTCTTTGTACTGCGGGAAGTTAGTATCCCACTTGCGACGCACCTCTTCGGCTCGCGCGGGGTTGATGGCCACATGCACAGCGCTCCACTGGTCGCCTGATGACGACAGCGCGAAGTTCACCATGCGGTAGGTCTCTGCATGCACGTTATCCACCAGAATGACGGTCTGCACTGAGGAGGTTTCAAGACGCGGCTCAACGCCGCTGTCCTTCAGGCTCAGCGCTTTGGCTACGTCCTTATAGTGCGCATGTATCTGGAAGAAGATGAACACCAGAAGCGGGACGAGAACAACAATGAACCACGCGCCGCTGGTGAACTTGGTAATGGCAAACACCAGCATAACGACACAGGTACAGAAGGCACCAACAGCGCTAATGATCATGTGGCGCACGACATGCGGATCGTATTCAATATCGGCTTCCAGGCCTTTTACTTTCTCACCCGGTTTCAGTGTTCCATCGGCCTGCATCTTGTGAATGCGCCGCAGCCGCACCACCATACCTGTCTGCGAGATGGTAAAGCTGAGGAAGACGCCGACTGCATACAACGGGATAAGCGCCGTGACGCTGGCATTCGCCACGACAATAAGAAACGACGCGGCGATAGCCAGCACAACAATACCCCAGCTAAACACCAGACGGCTGCCACGCAGGGTGAGCTGGCGTGGCAGGAAGCCATCGCCCGCGTGCAGCGCAGCCAATCGTGGAAAGTCAGCGTAACTGGTGTTGGCGGCCATGAGGAGAATCATGGTCGTGCCTGCCAGCATCAAAAAGTAGAATGGGCTGCCATCGCCAAAAATAGAACGCCCCAACTGCGAGATAATCGTCTCGGTGTGGCTGGGGATTGCCTGTATCTGATTGGCGAGGAAAGTGATACTGAGGAAAAGGGTAATGAGTATGCCGCTCATCCACACCAGGGTAATTGCAGCATTGCGGCTCGCTGGCTTCTGAAACGCGGTGATGCCGTTAGAGATTGCCTCTATGCCTGTAAGCGCAGTACACCCGCTGCTGAAGGCGCGCAGCACCAGGAAAGCTGCCAGCGGCTCAACCGTCTGGTGGTGCAGCATTTCCACCCCCTGCACTGGTGTCAGCGTGCCGCTCAAATAGCGCAGGAAGCCTACCACCAACGTCACAGCCATCATCCCCAGAAAGAAGTAAGTCGGAATTGCAAAGACTGCCCCGCTTTCCTTAACGCCGCGCAGATTGACAACGGTGATGATGATGATAACGCCAATTGCCAACGCCACCTTGTATGGCAGCAATTGCGGGAACGCCGACGTAATCTGCGAGACGCCTGATGAAATGCTTACAGCAACCGTCAGAATGTAATCAGTGAGCAGGGCTGCCCCGGCAACCTGGGCGGGTACTTCACCCAGGTTGTCACGCGCAACAATATAGGCGCCGCCGCCATTAGGATAGGCATAGATCGTCTGCCGGTAAGAGATGGTGACAATCGTCAGCAGCACCGCAATAGCAAACGAAATAGGCACCGATAACCCAAGGATGGGGATCGTCTGGTTGAAGATTTGGGTTGTCTGCGCCCAGACCCCGGCTGCTGTCAGCGCGGTTGCCATCGATAGGATAATCAGAATCTCTTCGGTGGCATACGCTGTACTGGACAGCGCATCAGACGCGAAAACCGCCAGGCCAATCTTCTTGTTGACATGCTGATGCTCCTGTTCGGCAGTCTGAAGAGGCGCGCCGATCAGGACACGTTGTAGGCTGAATTTTGCCATGTGTATGGAAACTCCAACGATGTGCCGGAATTGATACGAGAGGATTCTTCATCGCCGGTATAAAGCAACGTGAATGCACATCGAACTGCCCGATGAAGAACAAAATAAGTATACCATAAGCACATTTGGGCGAATATGTGTAAATACCCAAAAAATTAGGGGTTTAGACGCAGCAGCACGTATAAATCTTACGTAATTCTGATCGACATTAAGCCTATGCTGTGTTCGTCTGTTTGTTCATTGCGCGCGCGCCAGGGGCACAGTTATAATCAAATCGCATTTAGATTGTTATTTCATCGCGCAAAGTGCCATTTCTCATGATTTTTATTCGGTCAAAGATTAAATCCAAAAGTGATGAGTTCAAATCGTACTACGACCATAACCGGCAGTTGATGGCCACGCTGGCACAACGTCAGCAGATGGTACGCACTGCTGGCGCCAAGAACGAAGCGCGGATGGTCGAGAGCGGCAAGCTGCCAGCGCGTGAGCGTGTTGAAATGCTGCTGGATCCCGGCACGCCTTTTCTGGAGCTGTCTACCCTGGCCGCCTACGACATGTACGACAATGAGACACCCGGCGCGGGCATTATTACGGGCATCGGCGTCGTCGCGGGTACAGATGTGATGATCAGCGCGAACAATCCAGCCATTAAGGGTGGCACGACCTACCCGATGAGCCTTGAAAAGTCTCTGCGCGCCCAGGAAATTGCACGCATCAACCGCCTGCCAACCCTTTACCTGACAGAAAGCGGAGGTGCCAACCTGCCCCACCAATCAGAAATTTTTGTCAAAGGGGGGCGCGGCTTTGCCAACCAGGCGCAGATGAGCGCGCTTGGTCTTCCCCAGGTCTGCCTGGTGTTTGGGAACAGCACCGCAGGCGGCGCTTATGTGCCAGGCCTCAGTGACTATACTGTGTTTGTCAGAAAGCAGGCCTTCGCCTTTCTGGGCGGCCCTCCCCTGGTAAAAATGGCGACCGGCGAGGAGATCGACGATGAGACGCTAGGCGGCGCCGACATGCACGCCAGAGTTTCAGGGCTGGCAGATTATGTGGCTGAAAACGATGCCGATGCCATCCGCATCGGAAGGGAAATTGTCGCCAGCCTTAACCGGCGCAAAACCATTCCCGTTGACCTGAGAACCCCGGAAGCACCGCTTTACGATCCTGATGAACTGCTGGGCATTATTCCCATAGATACAATACGCAAACCTCTGGACATGCGCGAAATTATCGCCAGGCTGGTGGATGGCAGCCGAATGCTGGAGTTTAAGCCAGGATACGGAGACACCCTTGTCTGCGGTCATGCATACCTCAACGGGTTTCCCGTTGGTATCATCGCCAACAATGGCGTCCTGTTCAGCGAAAGCGCCAACAAGGCCGCCCAGTTTGTGCAGTTGTGCAACCACAGCCGCACACCATTGATCTATCTGCAAAACATCACGGGCTTTATGGTCGGCAAAAAGGCTGAGCACGGCGGTATCATCAAGGATGGCGCGAAGATGATCAACGCGGTAGCCAACAGCACTGTCCCCCAGTTTACTGTGCTGGTTGGTGGCGCTTACGGCGCTGGTTACTATGCAATGTGTGGCCGTTCCTATGACCCGCGCCTCATTTTTGCCTGGCCGACGAGCCGTACTGCCGTTATGGGCGCCGAACAGGCCGCTGGCGTACTGGGTATTGTGCAGGAAGGCAGCATGCGACGCAAAGGCATAGAGCCTGACCTGGAAGCTATCGAACAAATGAAACAGGTCGTGCGTTACACCTTTGAAAAGGAGAGCGACCCGTACTTTGGCACAGCGCGGCTATGGGATGACGGGCTGCTCGACCCCCGCCACACGCGCGACGCGCTGACCATCGGCATCAGCATGAGCTATAACCGCGACTGGGTGAGCGAAGGTGTGCCGCGATATGGCAATTTTCGCATGTAGGCCAGGGAAAGACTCGCGGCTATGATCGCGCCGGAAACACCCACACAGCGCCTGGCTCGCAGCCTGTTTGGCTACATGCTGGTTCTGACGATCTTTGCTGCGGTGGCTTCAGCAGCGCTGCTGGCTTCCCCTTCGTCGCCGGATCCTGGTTATGCGCACCTGCGTACCCTCATCATTGGCGGTGTGTTTGCGGGCACAGCGCTCATTGCAGGCGTGGTGACGTGGCTTTTTCGCGCATCGCCAGACCAACTGTATGCCCCTGCGCAGTTTCTGGCGCGTCTGCTCGGCAGCGGGCGTACTGCCCTGGTGGTGCTGTTCGTTGTGCTTCAGCTCAATCTTGGGCTTCACTTTGTTCTCATGGATATTGCGCCGGCTGTGGTGGGGCCGCTGCGGCTCATTTTCGCAGGGGCCAGTCTGGTGCTTTTTACCATCGTGTTAACGCTGCACTATGAACGCTTCCGTCGTGCGCTGGCAGCCAGCAGCCAGGTGTGGGCAGGTATTGGGGTTGTCGTAACGGTCATGACGATACTGGCGATAAGCGTCACCGCTACCGGGGCGCTGGTGCAGCGCAGTGGGATTAACGACCGACTGCGCGGGGGCCTGGATTACCGCGCGCTGACGTTTATTGACGATGGCGCATCACCAAGCAGCAGTGCTTTCTGGCAGGAGCAGTCTCAGACACGTGTGCGCTGGGAACCCTACGTTTACTGGGTTGTCGATGCGTTCGACGGCAGCTACATCAACGTCAGCAGCAGCGGCATCCGGCAAACTGTGAACCCTCCCCTGCACGCTGAAGCGCCGCTTCTGTCTTTCTATGGCGGCAGCACTGCCTGGGGGGAAGGATCGCGCGATCGGTACACCATCCCATCGCAGCTCTCGCATCTTCTGGCGGCAGCAGGCACTGGCTACAACGTGATTAACTATGGGCAGACAGGATATGTCAGCACGCAGGATATGCTGATGTTTCAGTTACGCCTGTTGCAGGGAGAACGTCCGGCAGCAGCCATATTTTACGGCGGGTTCAATGATGTGCTGTCGGCATACTACCAGCCATACAGCGGCATTCCTCTTCAGGAAGGCGATCGCATAAGCGACGCCGAGGCCGGCCGTTTGCTGCGTGTGGGCCAGCCAGTGCTGCGCCCCCTGGCCAGCATGGCTGCCCATAAGGACTTTGAACTGGTTGCTGCCAGCGATGTTACGCCAGAAGCAGTTGTTGAGCGCTACCTGGCCAACGTCCGTCTAATCCAGCAGATAGCAGAGGCTAACGGAATCCGGGCAGTATTTGTCTGGCAGCCAGCACTGGCCTTCAAGCGTAATCTCGTTGGGGGCGAAACAACCGCATATACCCGGATGACCAGCGAGCGCCCTGGATTTGCGCAGTACTACCAGGCAGTGGACGACGCATTGGGTAAGGCCACACAGAGAGACAATGGTTACAATATTCTCGATCTGAGCCACCTGTTTGACGGCGACGAAAGAGCAATCTTCTACGATCTCGTCCACATCACCGAAGAAGGCAATCAGACGGTTGCGCAAGCCATTGCAGCTTTCCTGCACAGCCCACGAAACGATTGACACCTACCTGAACTGATAAATTGTTGGTTAGTTTTTGAGGATGTTACGATGGTCGCAAATGTTCAGTCAGCACCCAACCTTTTCAACCCCTTTACAGAGGAACATGAAATGTTCCGGCGCAGTGTACGGGCATTTGTAGAAAAGGAAATCAATCCCTACTGTGATAGCTGGGAAGAAGCAGGTCAGGCGCCGCTTCACGCCCTGTTCCGCAAAATGGGAGAGCTGGGATTCCTGGGGCTGCACTATCCGGAAGACGTAGGCGGGGCAAACGCCGATATCTGGTATACGGTCATCCTGCACGAAGAGCTGGGAAAGGCCAATGCTGCGGGCGTGCCAATGGCCATTGGCGTACAGGATGGCATGGCAACGCCAGCGCTGGCGAAGTACGGCAGCACATACCTGAAGGAAACCTACCTTAAGCCCGCCCTGCGCGGCGAAATGGTGTGCAGCATTGCCGTTACAGAGCCAGATGCAGGAAGCGACGTAGCCCGCATCCGCACCCGTGCTGTCAGAGATGGCGAATACTACGTGATTAATGGCAGCAAGATGTATATCACCAATGGCACCCAGGCAGACTGGATCTGCCTGTTGGCGCGCACCAGCGACGGCGAGGACTACAAGGGCATGTCCCTCATTGTGGTACCAACGAACACGCCAGGGTTTATCGTCAGCAAAAAGCTGAAGAAGCTTGGCAACCTCAGCAGCGACACGGCACTTCTGACGTTTGAGAACATGCGCGTGCCCGTGACGCATCTGATCGGCGAGGAAGGGCGCGGCTTCTATTATCAGATGGAACAATTCCAGATCGAGCGCCTTGTCGGCGCCCTGGGCGGTGTTGCTGGCGCAGAACGGGCCGTGCGCGACACCATCCGCTATACCCGCGAACGCAAGGCTTTTGGCAAACCGCTGCTGGCTAATCAATGGATTCAGTTCCGACTGAGCGAACTGCTAACGGAAATAGAGGCCCAGAAACAACTCAACTACTACTGCGCAAGCCTCATAGAATCTGGGGCCGACAGCACAGAAATTACCCGCATTGCCAGCATGTGCAAGCTTAAGGTAGGCCGCCTCATGCGGCAGGTGGCCGACACATGCCTGCAATTCTATGGCGGCATGGGCTATATGGAAGAAACACCCATCAGCCGCTACTTTCGTGACTCTCGCCTTTCAAGCATTGGCGGCGGCGCAGATGAGATCATGTTGCAGATTATCAGTCGGATTGAGGGAATGGATAAGTACTAATGGTATATCGTGTTGGCTCTGCTGAAGGCTTCTACGGCGACAATGTGCTATCTGCACTGCCAATGATCCTGGGCGGCCACGTGGACGCAATCTGCTTTGAAGCGCTGGCAGAACTCACGCTGGCAATTCTACAAAAAGACAAGCTGAAGGATCCTAATCGTGGCTACACCTTTGATCTGCAGATCATCGCCGCCAGAGTGCTGCCAGACGCCTTTCGCAGACGTATTCCGCTCATCAGCAATGGGGGCGGCCTTAACCCTGTAGCAGCCGCCCACATGGTCGCAGAAACAGCGCGCAAGGCCGGGCTCCAGGGGGTGAAGATAGCAGCCATCACAGGGGACGATGTTTTCTCTCGCCTGGAGGAACTTCATCAAGCCGGTGAGCGTTTTGAACATCTGGAAACTAGCCAGCCACTGGATCCGGGTGAATACCAGCTTACCAATGCCAATGTCTACATGGGGGCCCGGCCTATTGTCGAAGCGCTGAAGGCAGGGGCCGATTTTGTCATCACCGGGCGTGTCGCAGACCCATGCCTTTATCTGGCGCCCCTGGTAGCCCATTATGGCTGGGCATGGGACGATTGGGACCGCCTGGGGGCTGGTATCGTCGCTGGCCACCTGCTGGAATGCACTGGCCAGGTAGTGGGTGGCAACAGCCTGGCACTCATCGACACTATTGATCCGCACGAGCTGCCCCGCCTGGGGTATCCCATCGCCCACGTACACGCAGATGGCACCTTCGTTCTCACCAACACCCCAGGACAGGGGGGCATTGTCAACACCAGCACCGTGAAGGAACAACTGTTGTACGAGGTACATGATCCCGCGCGTTATGTCACACCAGACGTCGTGGCCGACTTTACGACGCTGACCCTGGCCGATATAGGTGCCAACCAGGTGCGCGTAAGTGGCGTGACAGGCAGGCCCGCGCCAGAGAAACTAAAGCTGAACTTTGGCAGGCTGGAAGGCTTCATGCGCGAGATTATCTACACGCTCGGCTACCCATATGCCTGGAAAAAGTACGACCAGCTCAAGATTCTCATACGGGAAACCCTGAAGCCCCTGGCGATTGATCGTATCGCCTTTCATCTTCTGGGGGTGAACAGCCTGTTTGGTTCAGCCAGTCCCCTGCCAGAAGATCCGATGGAACTCGTGGTGCGGGTGATGTTTACGGCCAAAGACGAGGCAACGCTGAAAAATGCCGTCCGGCTGCTGATGAACAACGGCCTTTCAGGCCCTGCTGGTGTCAGCGTCAGCGGCACAACAGTGGGCGGCGAACCGCGCGCTATTATCGGGCTGTTCCCAACTCTGATCGAACGAACGCACATTCAGCATCAGATACATTATGTGGAGGTATAGACCATGCCCAGGGTAGTAGATCTGGCATATGGACGCACGGGCGACAAAGGAAATATCGCCAACATCAGCATCATCGCGCGCAGCAGCGAAGCCTACGTCCTGCTCAGGGAACATCTGACGGCTGAAGCTGTCAGGCAGGCACTCGGCGACCTGTGTGAAGGCACAGTGCTGCGTTATGAACTGGACAACATAGAAGCCCTGAACTTCGTATGCCACGACGCGCTGGACGGCGGAGGCACACGATCTCTGCGCATCGACCCGTTGGGTAAATCGCTCGCTGGGGTGGTGTTACGCATGGAAATTTAGCGCTGCTCCAGGATCTCATTGACCGATTTCACGATCAACTTTCAGAAAGACACACCTGCGCCATGACACACTATGATGCCTTTGAAACGCTGAAAATCGTTGAGGATGCGCCCGCCCGAACTATGTATGTGACGCTGAACCGGCCAGATACCAAGAACGCCATGAATTTCAGAATGGTGGAAGAGTTGTATGAGGTATTTACCGGGTTGAAAGGCAACCGCAGCTTCAGAACGATCGTGCTCAGCGGCACCGGTGGAACCTTTTGCGCGGGTGGCGACGTAAAAGAGATGCGGGCCACAGACCACGCATTCCACAACGAGCGTGTCGACCTGGACAAGATGCTGCGCGCATGCAACACAGCCGATCAGATAGTGGTCGCCAGAGTGGAGGGAGCAGCACTGGGTGGCGGCTTTGGGCTTGTGTGCGTCAGCGACATTGCTGTCGCGGCGCAAAGCGCCGTTTTCGGCCTTCCAGAAGTTCGGTTGGGCGTAACGCCGGCGTTTATCTCGCCTTTTGTCATCGAGCGTATTGGGTTCACGCGTGCGCGTGAGCTGATGCTGAGTGGGCGGCGCTTCAAAGCTCAGGATGCGCTCCTCTATGGTCTCGTGCACCAGTGTGTACCAGATACAGCGCTTGACGATGCTATCGGCACGCTTCTGGGCGACCTGAAGCATGCCGCCCCAGGCGCCGTAGCAGCAACCAAAGCCCTGATGTTTGAAGTGAAGGATAAATCCCTCGACGACACAGTCGCTTACCGCGCCGAACTGCTTAATCGTCTGCGCGGCGGTGAAGAAGCCCAGGAAGGTCTGCTAGCCTTCATGCAGAAACGCCCAGCGCAGTGGGCGGTGGAGGGAGACCAATGATCCGCAAGATTCTTATTGCCAATCGCGGCGAGATCGCACTCCGCATTATCAAGACGTGCCGCGAGATGGGCATTCGCACGGTTGTCGTTTACAGCGTGCCGGATGCGAGCAGCCTAGCTGTAGCGATGGCCGATGAGGCGGTCGCCATCGGCGGTCATTCACCCGCCGAAAGCTACCTGAACATCCCCAAAATACTTGAGGCCGCACACCGAACAGGCGCAGATGCGGTTCACCCCGGTTTTGGTTTCCTAGCAGAAAACGCGGCGTTTGGCTATGCGGTGCTGGCAGCACGCCTGATCTGGATTGGGCCGTCACCCTCCAGCATAGAAGCGATGGCAGACAAGCGATTCGCCAAGACCATGCTGCAAGGCGTCCCTTTTGTGCCAGGTTACATTGAAGCTGATCAAACCAATGAAGCCTTCATCCGGGCAGCCGCAGCCATTGGCTACCCTATTATGGTAAAGGCAGCGGCTGGTGGTGGCGGCAAAGGCATGCGGCTGGTGCACCGGGCCGAAGATTTGCCAGACGCGCTGGATTCGGCACGCCGGGAGGCAGCGCAGGCTTTCAGCAACGACAGCCTGATGCTGGAACGTGCCCTGCTGAACCCTCGCCACATAGAAATCCAGGTGTTTGGCGACCAACTGGGCAACGTCATCGCCATTGGCGAACGCGAATGCAGCATCCAGCGCCGCCACCAGAAAATCGTTGAGGAAACACCCAGCACCGCGCTTGACTATGACCTTCGCCAGCGCATTCAGATCACGGCTGTCAGCATCGCCCGTCAGATTGGTTATTACAGCGCAGGCACGCTGGAATTCCTCTTGGATGAGGATGGCAGCTTTTACTTCATGGAGATGAACACCCGCCTTCAGGTCGAGCACCCTGTCACAGAGATGGTGTATGGTGTGGACCTGGTGCGCTGGCAGATAAATGTGGCAGAAGGCGCCTCACTGACCGACCTGACCGCCGGGCTGACACTGGAACCAAATGGCCACGCTGTTGAGGTGCGGGTTTACGCCGAAGACCCCTCCAACGACTTCCTGCCTGTCACCGGGCAGATCGCGTACTTTGCCCCGGCACAGCACGTTCGTACCGACACTGGCGTAAAAACCGGCGATGTCATCAGCCCGTATTACGATCCGATGATTGCCAAAGTCATTGCGCATGCGCAAACACGCTCTGCGGCAATTCGCCGGCTGGAATATGCGCTGGGCGAAATGAGCCTGCTGGGGCTGACCAACAACATCGCTTATCTGCGGCGAGTCCTGCTCTCACCGGCCCATCTCGCAGGTCGCATCAGCACTCGCTTTGTACAGGATCACGCCAATTTGCTGCCAGATGACGCGGATGTGCCGTTTGTCGCGCTGGCAGCCGCCGCGCTCGCGCGTGGCGCTGCAACCGCCTGGCGAAACTTTCATAATCGCCCGGTACGACATACCTTTGCATACAACGAAAAGAAAATACCAGTGCTGCTGGAAAAATCCGGCGATGGCGTGAATGTAACGGTCGGCGACCAGGCAGCGTTCATCAGAGTATTAGAGTCTGAAGCCCCCGCCCTTGTGCTGGAAGTCGATGGCCTTCGGCGGAAGGCTTTGGTTGTCAGCAGAGACGACAGGATCTGGGTGCAAACCGGAGAGCGCACTGTCAGCCTGTTATGGGTTGACCCGATGCCAGCCACCACACCCGAAGACAGCGCGGCTGGCAGCCTGCGCGCACCCATGCCCGGCAAGATTATCCAGGTGCTTGTCAGCGATGGCGACACCGTACAGACTGGCGACACACTGATGATTCTGGAAGCGATGAAGATGGAACATCGTATCATCGCGCCCTACGAGGGCCGTGTGGAGCGCATCAATTACGCCATCGGCGAAACAGTGCAGGCAGATGAAATTCTGCTGTCCCTCATACCTTCAGACAAGGCGGCTTCGTAAGAACTTCTCAAGATATCTGTTCTATGGTGGTAAGGTCTGTTGTCTGGCAATTGCTACCTCAGAGTTATGGTGAATATAACTTCTGGGCGTGTTGTTGTCATACTACAGGGGGCAGCCAGCCCCATCCCTGTTCGATTTACTGAGGAGAAGTGCGATGTTGAAGAAACACCTTGGAAGTCTCTTGCTGGTGCTGGTCGTGCTCAACAGCTTTGCTGTGTCTGCCCAGGAAAGCGTGCTGCGCGTAGGCCTGCCAGCGGTGGTCAACCTCAACCCGGCCACCGGCAGCAACGACCCGGAAGTTCTGTTCAATACGCTGATCTACGATTACCTTTACACCCTCGACGGGGACGGCAACCTGGTTCCCAGCCTGGCCACTGATTACAATGTGAGCGAGGATGGCCTTACCTACACCTTCACCCTGCGTGAAGGCGTCACATTCCACGATGGTTCCCTGCTAACAGTGGACGACGTCGTGCACAGCTTCAATTACCTGAAGACACAGGAATCCTCGGCACTTAATCTGCTGGGTGCGTTTGAGGTGAGCGGGGAAGGAGACTCGGTAACATTTGTTCTGGAAACGCCAAATGTGGATTTCATCTATGGCATCGCGTCCAATTTCTCGTTCATACTGGACGATGCCGTTAGCACGCCCAATGTGTTGGGCGAGGGCGATGCCGTCTTCTCCAATTTTAACGGCACGGGCGCTTTCATCCTTTCAGACTATTCGGCTAATGTAAGCGCCACTTTTACGGCCAACCCGAATTACTGGCTGGAAGGTGCGCCGGGCGTTGACCAGGTGGAATTCATCTTCATCGAGGATCAGCAGGCACAGATTGACGCCCTGAAGACTGGTGCCGTCGATTTCATCTTCAAGATCGCCAATGATCGTGTGCCAGAACTGGAAGTAGACGGGATCACACTTCAGATTAAGGCTACCAACCAGCACCCCGTAATTCGTCTTCGCTCTGACGAAGGTGGGCTGGGCGAGGATGTACGTGTGCGCCAGGCATTCAAATACGCCACCGATCGCGAACTGCTGAATCTGAATCTTTTCAACGGCATCGCTACAGTTGGGAATAACGACCCCATCGGGCCGCTGTATGGTGATTTCTTCAGCGCTGATGTGCCCACCCAGGAGTATGACCCCCAGCGTGCCTGCGATCTGCTGTCAGAAGCGGGCTACCCTGATGGCCTGGGTGCGAATGAACCCATCACATTCTACATCGACAACGCCTTCAATTACGTTCAGATGGGCGAATTCCTCAAGGAAGAGTGGGCAGAAGCGTGCATCTTTGTGGAACTGCTGCCGCGCAATTCCGGCGACTATTACGCTGGCGATGCTGAAACGGCTGAATGGCTGAACGTTGATCTGGCAGTGACTGCCTGGGGTTCACGTCCCACCCCGCAGGGTTACCTAGTGGAAGCTTATGTCAGCGACGGCATCTATAACGAGTCGCACTGGTCGGATCCTGAAGTTGACGCGCTCGTGGCGCAGGCCGGTTCCACAGCAGATATCGCGGCGCGCGCGGCCATCTACCGCCAGATAGCTGAAATCTTTGCCGAACGCGGGCCCATCATTGTACCCTTCTTCGCACCCATTGTAGGCGCAACCAGCGATCGTGTGAGCGGGCTTGAGATGAACGCATTCCCAGGTCGCACTGACCTGCGCCTGGTAACCGTCGGCGCGTAGCGACAGTGGATGACCTGACAAAGGTGGGGACAAGTGTGTCCCCGCCTTTCCGGCGCCGGGGCTTCAGGACCTTGCAGCGCTTTCTGGCGCGCGTCTCACGTCAGCCGGCCACCCTTTTCGCCCTGATCGTCGTTGTGGCATATGTGCTGATCGGTCTGTTCGGAGGGCTGATTGCGCCCTATAACTACAACACCATCCAGACCGATCCAAATCGCTGCATTTCAAGGTCGAACGGTACCACGCGCTGTGCTGCACTTGAGAACGCCCCGCCCTCGTCTCAGCATTTGTTTGGCACAGACCGCAATGGGCGTGACGTGTTCAGCCGGATCCTGCACGGTGCACGCTACACGATTGGCCTGCCAGTGCTTGCTACACTGGCGGCTGTGGCGTTTGGCACGCTTCTGGGCCTGGCCATGGGTTACCTGGGCGGCTGGTTTGATGAAATACTCTCGCGACTGGTAGACATTCTGCTGTCCATCCCTGCCGTGATTCTGGCGCTGGTGATGCTGTCTACCATTGTGCCGGCGCTGGAAATGGCGCCGAACCCTGTGGTACAGTCGTTCGGCGCCGTCAACATTGCACTGGTGGCCGTCATCGTGCTGCTGTACACCCCCATTGTTACGCGCGTCATTCGCGCCAGCACACTGGCCATCCGCGAGCGCGGCTACATAGAAGTTGCACGGTTGCGTGGTGAAAGCACCCCGTACATACTGTTCCGGGAAATCTTCCCTTCTGTCGTTCCAGCACTGGCCGTAGAGGCCTCTCTGAGGTTTTCCTACGCCATATTTCTGGTTGCCAGCCTGGGTTTCCTGGGCCTCGGAGCACAGCCACCGCTGCCAGAGTGGGGGCGTATGGTGCTAGACGCCCGCGCCACCTTTTCCAGTGCGCCCTGGGTGCTGTGGTTCCCTGTGCTGGCCATCGCCACGCTCATCATCAGCGTTAACCTGCTGGCAGATGGCTTACAGCGCATGTTTGAAGAGGAGGAAAGCTAAGGTGGTTCTGCAAGCCAGCAACCTTGATATCCAGTATCGCATCAATCGGCACTGGCTCAGCGTCATCCGTGATGTGAGCCTCAAGATAGAAGCACAGGAGATTCATGGGCTTGTGGGCGAAAGCGGCAGCGGCAAGAGCACGTTGGCAATGGCCCTCATGCGCTTTCTGCCTGCCAACGCGCGTGTTACAAACGGCACACTGGCGTTCAAGGGACGGGATGTGCTGGCCATGAACCCGTCTGAGCTTAGCCTGTGGTGGGGCAAAGATATCGCCTTAGTGCCACAAAACCCGCTGGAAGCGCTCAATCCTACGCTAACCATCGGCAGGCAGATGACAGAATTAACCCGCCGACATCTGGGGTTCACACAGGCGCAGGCAAATGAGCAGGCAGTCGATGATCTCGCGCGGCTGAAGATCGCCGATGGAGCCAGTGTGCTTATGCGTTATCCTCACCAGCTCAGCGGCGGCATGCAGCAGCGCGTCATGATCGCGATGGCACTCAGCACACGCCCGGCGCTGCTCATTCTTGATGAACCCACCACAGCGCTGGACGTAACCACACAGGCTGTCATCCTCGATCTGATACGAATGCGCGTCAAGGAGGCAGGCGCTGCCGCCCTGTACGTGTCACACAATTTGGGCACTATTGCCCAGCTTTGCGATGTTGTCACCGTATTGTATGGCGGCGAAATTATGGAGACAGGCCTTGTAGAGCAGGTTTTCAGGCGCCCAGTGCATCCTTACACGACAGGTCTCATGCAAAGCATTCCACGTGCCAGCACTGAAAATGAATCTCGCCTTTCAACAATCGGGGGGTTCGCCCCGGCGCTGGATCAACGTTCGGCAGGGTGCGTATTTGCCAACCGCTGCCCTATCGCCCTTCAACAATGCCACGACGAGAAGCCTCCGCTGGAACAGCAGGGTAACGCTGTAGTGCGCTGCTGGCGCTCCAGCGAAATCACGGCTGGCATTGCAGAGCCGCAGTTCCGGGCTGCCGCCCCCGTGGAATCAGCGCCGCCGCTGGCCGATGTCGTGCTGGATGTGAGGCACTTAAGCAAATCGTTCAGCGAACGACGCTGGTGGCATCGTTTGCTCGGCATAAAGGACAGACCTGTAAGGGCGGTTGATGATGTGACGTTTCACATCAACGGGCGTTCGACACTGGGTATCGTCGGCGAGAGCGGCAGCGGCAAAACAACACTTGCCAGGGCGATTGTGGCCCTTACGCCTGCTGATGAAGGCAGCCTGACGCTGCTCAAC
>Ga0224722_1000351_pt1 | contig 27123 bp, 21 predicted proteins | sample Balambano_FR1_Me_FD_161646 | JGI IMG/M metagenome (GOLD analysis project Ga0224722, IMG submission 161646) | Freshwater sediment microbial communities from Lake Towuti, South Sulawesi, Indonesia - Balambano_FR1_MetaG | ecosystem: Environmental > Aquatic > Freshwater > Lake > Sediment | place... | reverse complement strand
AACCTGACGCGCGTCGTGAATTGGCTGAATGATAAGCCGCGCTCCAAGACCTTTGTGCCGCGCTTTACGCAATTTGCAGCTTAACAATTAGTTCGCCAACACCATCATACCCTGAATGGAACCTTCAGAAAAAGGAGTTGTTTGTGTCTCAGCGAAAATGGCTTCGTATAGTCATAATCATCACCTTGTTTACAACCCTGCTGATTTGCTCTTTGACCACTGCACAGGATATTAGCGAACCGCCCTCACTCGTCGTCATACCCGGCACAATCCAATCTGTACTGGGGTGCGAAGGCGACTGGATGCCCGACTGCGAAATAACTGCTCTGACCTATGACGAAGAGGATGATTTATGGTCCGGCTCGTTCGACTTGCCAGCAGGGGAGTATGAATACAAAGTCGCACTGAATGGCAGTTGGGATGTGAACTTTGGGCTGAATGCACAACAAAATGGTCCGAATATTCCACTCGTTCTTATGGAAGACACCACCGTTCGATTTATCTACAATCACAACACGCACTGGGTTACAGACAGTATAAATTCGGTTATCGCCAATGTACCAGGCAGTTATCAGAGCGAAATCGGCTGCCCTGATGACTGGTCACCATGGTGCCTGCAAACGCTGCTACAGGATATAGATGGCGATGGTATCTACACCTTCGCCACGAGTGCCATCCCAGCGGGATTCTACGAGGCAAAAGTTGCCTATGATGAAAGCTGGACGCTCAATTACGGGGATGGCGGCGCACAAAACGGTCCTAACATCGGCTTCACCGTCGCTCAGGATAACACTGAAACGGTCTTTTCGTATGACTCGAACAGCCATATCATGACGATCACAGTCGGTGGTGAAGCAGGTCCCGCTGTCGGCAACCTGTTTCTGTCACGCGGTATTTGGGTTACGGAGGATACCCTGGCGTGGGAGATCGCCCGCATTCCCGGCGCGACATACTTTCTGCATTGGAGCCCGACAGGTGAACTCGCACTTACTGGGGAGGGTATCACTGGCGGGGAACAGATCGAACTCACCGTGGATCGCGCCGGATTACCGGAGGAAGTACTTACTGAAAATCCACAGCTGCATGACTATACAGCGCTCAGAATCAACCCTGATGACTTGAGCCGTGTGCCGGAAATTCTGCAAAGTCAGATCGCTATTTCCACCTTCTATAACGGCACAACTCTAGGGGATGCCACAGGTGTGCAAATCTGGGGTGCGCTGGATGATTTGTATGCTTATGACGGTGAACTTGGCGTGAGTTGGGCGGATGGCGTTCCCTCCGTCAGCGTATGGGCACCCACCGCGCAGAATGTTCGCCTCCATGTCTTCGATGACTCATCGCCAGACACGGAAGCTACTATTTACGATATGGAGCACCATGCGGAAACAGGTGTCTGGAGTGTCGAAGGCTCACCTGATTGGACGAATAAGTATTATCTCTATGAGGTGACCGTGTTTGCGCCGTCAGAACGAGCAATTGTGACCAATCTTGTCACTGATCCGTACTCGGTCAGCCTGTCAACGAACAGCACACGCAGTCAGTTTGTTGATCTCAGTGACCCGTCTTTGTTCCCTGAAGGGTGGGATGAGCGCAATCGCCCGCCGCTGGATGCGCCTGAGGACGCGGTATTGTACGAACTGCATGTGCGCGATTTCAGCATTTATGATGAGTCCGTCTCTCCCGAAAATCGCGGAACGTTCCGCGCATTCACCGAGGCGGAATCGGATGGAATGCAGCATCTCGCCGAATTAGCGGACTCCGGCTTGACGCATGTACATATTCTGCCCGCTTTTGACATCGCCACGATTAATGAAAATGCCGCAGAACGCGAGGAGGCGGATCGGGCTGAACTTTCGGCACTGCCACCAGACAGCGAGGAGCAGCAGGCAATCCTCGAACCTTTACGTGATCTGGACGGGTTCAACTGGGGCTATGATCCATTTCACTTCACTGTCCCGGAAGGAAGCTATTCCGCTGATCCCGATGGCGCACAGCGGATAATTGAGTTCCGTGAAATGGTCATGGCATTGAATAACATCGGTCTGCGTGTGGTCATGGACGTGGTTTATAACCATACCAATTCCAGCGGGCAGGATGCGCGTTCGGTACTGGATCGGATCGTGCCGGGCTATTATCACCGCCTCAATTCAGAAGGGCGGATTGAAACGTCCACCTGCTGCCAGAATACCGCCACCGAACATACCATGATGGAACGCCTGATGGTGGATTCGCTCGAAACGTGGGCAACCGAGTATGGCGTTGAGGGTTTTCGCTTCGACCTGATGGGTCATCACATGCGCGATAACATGTTAAATGTGCGCTCCATGCTTGATGGCTTGACACTCGAAGAAAACGGTGTCAACGGCGTGGAAATTCTGGTCTATGGGGAAGGCTGGAATTTCGGCGAAGTGGCGGATAATGCCCGTGGCGTGAATGCGACCCAGTTGAATATGGCAGGCACAGGCATTGCTACGTTTAATGATCGCTTGCGTGATGCGACACGCGGCGGCAACCCGTTTGGCGGTTGGCAGGAGCAGGGGTTTGCAACGGGGCTGTACGTTAACCCGAACGAGACGGATACACGCTCCGAAGCCGATCAACTGGAAACGCTGCTGCATTTCACTGATCAGATTCGTGTTGGCTTAACAGGCAACCTGGCGGATTTCAGTTTTGAGAGTGCAGACGGCGACATCGTAACCGGCGCGGAGATTGATTACAACGGTTCTCCCGCTGGCTACACGCTCGATCCACAGGAACAAATCGTCTATGTTTCAGCGCACGACAACGAGACAATCTTCGATGCCATTCAACTGAAAGCGCCTGAGGAAATGACTGCCGGGGAGCGAACACGCATTCAGAATCTCGCCAACAGCATTGTCATGTTCTCGCAGGGTATTCCGTTCTTCCATGCGGGCGACGACATTCTGCGCTCAAAATCAATGGATCGGAACAGTTATAACAGCGGTGACTGGTTTAACGCGATTGACTGGACGTATACGAACAACAATTGGGGGAATGGACTACCCCCCGAAGGCGACAACGGCGAACGGTGGGACATTATGCAGCCGTTGTTAGCAAATCCAACGCTTGCGCCTACACAGGCAGACATCGAATTTGCCAGCGCAATATTCAATGAAAACCTGCAAATTCGCCAGAGTTCAGCGTTATTTCGCCTGCTCACCGCCGAGGAAATTATGGCTCGGCTCACTTTCCTGAACACCGGACCAGATCAAATTCCAGGTCTGATCGCCATGCGCCTGTCGGATATGGTCGGCGAAAATCTGGATGGCAACTACGCGGAAATCGTCGTGATTTTCAATGCGTCAACGGAATCACAGACGTTGACTGCGGCAGATTTGGCAAATATGGCGTTCGTGTTACATCCCATACAGGCAGCCTCGATTGACGATGTCGTGCAGACAGCATCGTATGAGAGCGGAACGGGTGCGTTCACGGTGCCGGGTTTGACGACTGCCGTGTTTGTGCTGCCTGAAAACAGCTAGATTCATGGGGCGGCAAAACACGCTACGTATTCACATGCTATACATTCTTTTGTTGAACGGTGGGCGCGGCAGGATGAGTGGATTTCTTGCTGCGCCCGCCCAACTTCAGGTGCAGCCAGTTCGCACTTTGACCTGAATACTGTTGCCAACTCGGTAAGCTGCGGTCAGACACCCAGGGTGCGTAGGGTGCCATCGTGAGGGCGGCAAGCGCCAGCAGTACCCGATCATAATTGACCCGCCACCCCGCATAATCGCGCCACGCCTGATCCCGATCTGTTTTGAGTGGCAGACCTGCCGCGAGTAGTTCATCATACGCCTGATCAAACTCGAAGCGGGCAATGCTGATCGGGTCTGTGGGCTGTGGATTAGGGTCGTACTCGATACGGAAGAAGTCTGCAATACGGCGCAGCGCCAGGAAGCCAGCCCGAATCGTCAGATCTGCCTGTGCGTCGTGAGGAATATCTACCGCAGCATTCAGAAATGACGCCGTATCCAGGACAACCCCTGCTGCCGTTATCCAGGAGCGTTCTGGCTGGGGGGAACGGAAGAAAACCAGTGGCGCGAGCGTCGTATGGCTCTCTTCTACTTCCGCGAACCACTGCTCCCACTGTTCCCATAATTCGTGGAGGTAACCTAACCCGCGAATACTATGAATACGAGTGAGCATGGTCACGACGGACGGCGGCGATCCTGCGCGAACTTCAAGCATGTTCACCATGACTTCCCGACGGGAAAAGGTGCTGTACATGGTCGGTAAATAGCCGATGAGCAGCGCGGTCAGGATTATGCCGATTGCCGCTTCGCTGAATTCCAGAAACAGGGATACTGTCTGTGCATCAATCGCAAAACCAAGCGTAAATAACGATGATCCGCTGACTCTGAATGCGTCAAGCAGGCTGCCGATGCCCAGCGCCCAGTACATCAAAGTATAGCCAAACCCGACCAGAATCAGACATAAAATCGGCAGGAGAATGAGCGTGACTGGCGCGAACATCGCCATAATTCTGTCGCGCTCATAGTAGCTGCGAGCTTTTCGCACCCGCACCTGAAATATACGGTTGACATTGATAAAGAGCTGGCGAACGAGAAACGTGTTGACACTGCGAGGCAAAACGAAAAATTTGACTGCTGAGGTGAGGGTGAAGGCGACCAGCGCCACGCCCGCCCCAAAAATGACGATTTTGGCGATGAGTTCAAGAACGCTCAAGCGCGAGTACCTCACTGAAGGCTGTTTTCAATCGTTCGGACTCTTCTATCGTGTTATAGCCTTGATAGGAAACACGTAAAAATGGCGTATTTTGCATGACCGTGATTGGGATTTCGATTTGATAGTCGTCATATAGACGGCTTTTCATACGGGTAATGTCACATGGTGGAAGCAGTGTCGCCACCATCTGCCCGAACCAGTCCGCTGGCGCGATGGGGTCAATACCCGTGATCTCGGCGAAATCCGCGTGCGATTTGACAACAAGGTTGTGGCATTCCTGTCGAATCAGGTCCCAGTGATGTTCCCGCTGGAATTTAATAGCCGCAGGCACGGAGAGCGCCGCCGCTGGATCGTATGTTCCTTGTCGTTCATGGCGTAGGGCGAACGACTCTTCGTAATAGCCCCAACTGATAATCAGCGGTGTTAACCAGTCCTGATATTCGCGGCGTGCATAAAGAAATGCCGCACCCTTTGGGGCGCATAACCATTTGTGACAGTTGCCTGTGTAGAAATCGGCATCAAGCGCCTGTAAGTCAATTGGAATCTGCCCCGGCGCGTGTGCGCCATCAATAATCGTGATGATCCCGGCAGCGCGGGCGCGTTGGATGATCGGCGCGATCGGGAAGGTCAGCGCAGTAGGGGAGGTGATTTGGCTGAGATAAATGACTTTTGTGCGTGGCGTGACGCCCGCCCAGAAATGTTCTATAAAGGCGTCCGCTGTCGTCACGGGTAAGTCTATTATTCGCTGCACAAAAATTGCGCCGGTTTTCTGGCAAACATCTTCCCAGGTGAACGTACATGCGCCATATTCATGGTTGGTTGTCAGAATCTCGTCACCCGTATTCAGGCGTAAGGAACGGGCAACGATGTTCACCCCCGCCGTTGCATTCCGCACGAACACCATATCCTGTGGATCAGCGTTGACATATTCCGCCAATGGGATCATGGCGTCACGCAGTAGTGCATCTATCCGTCGTCCAAGAAACAACACGGGCTGACGTTCCAGTTCCAACTGCCACTGCTGATAGACCTGAAATACGGGTTTGGGACACGCGCCAAATGAGCCGTGATTGAGAAAGATAATGGATGGATCGAGCAGAAATTCGTCTTTGAGGCTGTTGACCATGAGCTAACCCTTCTGTGCGCCGAAGCGAGTAGCAGAAAATAACGAGATGTCGTATTGCGTTGCGCCATCCAGCGCTAGGTCCACCAACATTTCGCCGATGATGTTGCTGAACTTGAAGCCATGCCCTGAACAGGCTGCGCCAATCACGACATTTTTGTTGGCAGGATGATGATCAATGACGAAATGTTCATCCGGCGTCATTGTATAAAGGCAGAGCCGAGAGGAAAGTAACTGCCCATTTGCTTCTGGCAGCATATCCTGAGCGAAACGCAGTACCGTTTCCACTACTGTTGGGTCGGGAGTACGTTCAGGGGAAGTTGGATCGAAGTCTGGTCCGCCGTGAAGCGCGATTTTCAAGCCAGAGTCGTTAAAGCTGGGGATACCATACGGCATATACCCATAGGCTTCGGGAAAATGAGCGATAAAAACAGGAAAGTTTTCAGCAGCGAAAATCTCCGGTTTCAAAGGCTCAAAATAATTTTCTTGACAACGTATTGGGCGCAAAGGCAGGTGAAAGTCTAGTTGCCCTAACAGTGTGTTTGCCCATGCCCCCGCAGCGAGAATCACTTTATCAGTATGATACGTCTCGGCAGTCGTTTGCACCGAAAATCCGCTTCTGTGTGGAGCAAGATGTGTAACGGTGGCATTGTCTAAAAATGTTGCTCCGTACTGGTGAGCTAAACGTAAATGAGCCAGAACACAGCGAGAGGCTGCCAGCACCCCAGTATCCGCCTGATACAGCGCCAGCATATCATCGGTAAGCCTGAACTGTGGAAAGCGGCGCATTGTTTCATCAGCTTTTAGGAGTTCAAACGGGATCTTCATCTCCGTCAGGCTGGAAAGCATCCCCTCAAACATGGGTTCTCCGCGACGGCTGATGTCCACTCCGCCAACCTGCTGATACAGCGTTTCACCTGACTCCGCTTCGAGTGCTGCCCATCCGGCGTAGGCATGTCGTGCTAATTCGACATATACGGGGTGATCATAGCTGTATCGGATGATTCGTGAAGCGCCGTGTGAACTGCCGCGCCCGTGATCAAATTCGAACTGTTCCAGCAGCAGGACTTTCGCTCCGCGCCTGGCGGCATGAAACGCGGCGGAACTGCCGTGCGCTCCGCCGCCGATAATGATGAGGTCGTAAGTGGTCATAAATCGCAGGCTGAACTTGGATATAATCAGGCGAATATGTGGATTGTACCGTTAGCGGATGAATCGCTCTATGCCGTAATGAGTCCAATTGGGCGGTAATCATCTATCCTGCGAAAAAGGAAGCGAAGCAATGTCGAGAAATGTCCTGACCAGCGCACAGGCGCTGTCCGATCAGATTATCGCCTGGCGGCGCGATATTCACGCGCATCCTGAACTTGGATTTCAGGAGTTTCGCACCGGGCGCAAGGTTGCAGAAACGCTGCGTGGTATGGGACTCGAAGTGACCTCCGGGGTGGCAAAAACCGGTGTCGTTGCCATTCTGGGTGATGGCTTACCTGTTGTGGGTATTCGCGCTGATATGGATGCGCTGCCTATTCACGAAGCTAATGATGTGCCGTATGCGTCACAGACGCCGGGCGTTATGCACGCCTGCGGTCATGACTCGCATACCGCAATGCTGCTCGGTGCTGCGAAGCTCCTTTCCGAAATGCCGGATCGCCCGAACGGGCAAATTCGTTTCTATTTTCAACCGTGCGAAGAAACGCATGACGAGGAGTTAAAAAGCGGCGCACAGCGCATGGTCGAGGAGGGCGCACTTGATGGGCTGGATTATGTGATCGCGCTGCATGTAGACAGTGAGCTTGCGCCCGGCAAGGTGAGCATACGTGGTGGTTATATCACGGCAAATGTGGATGATTTCTATGCGACTGTTCGCGGCAAAGGCTGTCACGGAGCGCACCCGGATCAAGGCATAGACCCGATTTATCTGGTCGCACAGGTCATCAATGCGCTTCATGGAATTCGCGCCCGAAGAATTGACCCGATTCACCCTGCGGTGGTGACTATAGGGACGGTTCACGGCGGCGGCGGGGTTAACGTCATCCCGGAAACGGTGGGAATATCCGGTACGCTCCGAAGTTATGACGACGAGACACGGGAAAAGCTGATCATTGAAGTTGAACGGGCGTTGGGGGTTGCTCGTGCGTTAGGCGGCGATTATGAATTGAACGTCGTGCGGGGGTGTCCATCAACATATAACGACCCGATGGTGGTAGGCACGATTCAGACCGTTATCACGGATGTTGCCGGGAATGATGCTATCGTTGAGCGTGAACTCTCATTAGGCGGCGAGGATTTCAGTATTATGACACGCAAAGCACCCGGTGCGATGTTTATGCTCGGCGCAAAGAAGGATTCGGTGGATCGCCCACATCATAATCCGTATTTTGATCTGGATGAGTCGGTGTTTCCGATGGGAACGGCACTCCTCGCGGAAGCCGCGCTGCGCCTGCTTGAAGCAAACGGAAGTGCGCGTTAGAATTGGGTTTGTGTATCACAGAAGCATAGCGCCTACACATAGTCAGAATAAAGGTAGAGTGAAAAGTACTGCATGAAGCAGTTTGTGATTGAACATCTCGAACAAGCCTGTGAAGGGGCAGGGCGAATCGCCACCTGCCAACGTCCCCTAAAAGACGCCGATCTCCATATTGACCTGCAAAATGGCAAGCGTGTTGCCGTATATGTCATAAACCGCGCTATACGTGTGCCGGAAATCGTCGAACAAATCGATAAGAATACAAAGAAACATCTGGCATCATTGTATCTGCTGGATGGGCGAATGCTGCCTGATGATCAGGCTGAAATAGATCCGCCACACTGGATGGCGACGCTTCATGCGCTGGCACACGGGCGTTTATACGCCTACTGGTGTGACGGGCGGGATGTGACCATTCGACCTGTCCATCTGGACTGGAAATGGGGTGTAGATGTTCGCAGCGTCCATTTTGGTGAAGCTGTGCAGGTGAACACGCTGCGAACTGAGACGAACGTGTATACGTCGAAACTGCTCACAGGACGGTACGCTGCGGCTGATTTTGGCGAAGGTTCATTCTGGAAAAAACCGAATATTCTTCAAGAGCAGGAAACGAGATATTCGTGGCGGCAGTGGTCGTATGGCAACCGGCGAGGCAATACACAGCAGGAACAGGCGGAAGAACAATATGCCTATGACCCTTGGGAAGATTTCGAGCGCTATTATGGCGATGTTGGCAGCGGACCGGATTACGCGCACTATCGGAATCGTGAAGAGCGTAAGCCGCTAAAGCGAGCGCAAAGCCCGCTGACACGCCATTATACGGTTTTGGGCGTTGACCGCGAAGCCACGTATGAACAGGTCAAGCAGGCTTATCGGCTTAAAGCGCGGGAGAATCACCCCGATCTGCATCCAGCCGATAAGGAAAAATACACGTTGAAGATGGTCGAGATCAACGCGGCGTTTGACGCCATCAGCAAGCAGTTGAAACCGAGCTAAACATTCAACGGGGAAGTTTATCGGCAGAGATGTCTTTGAAATAGGGGTTCGCGGCGTCTCGTTCTGAAACAATCTGTGGTTGTGCGTTCCAGGGAACATTCAGGTCGGGGTCATTCCAGGCGACACCATGTTCATCATTCACATCATAATAGTTGTTCACCACATACGTGAGGATGACATCGGTGAGTGCAAGTAAGCCGTGTGCTACGCCCGCTGGGATGAGCAAACCGAGCCGATTATCCGCGCTCAACTCAATCACCGCGCTGTTTCGGAACGTGGGGGAAGATGATCTTAAATCTGCAAGACCGACGCGGATCGCGCCACTGGCGACGAACCAGTAATCCGCCTGAAGATTGTGAAAGTGCAGCCCACGTAGCACTCCGGCTTTACTGATCGAGCAATTTCCCTGAATTCGCTCAAACGAAGTGTCAGGAAACCACTCTTTGCGGAAGGATTCCATAAACGTGCCGCGAGAATCGGGAAAGGCACGAATATCTGCGATCTGGACACCCAGAATCGAATCAAGTGGACGCAAAGGCGCATTCGGCATCATGTAACTCCTCAGGAAAGACGGTCAGGAATGATAATATTTATCGTAATCCCCGACCAATAAATACAGGGGTTCTTCGTCTTCTTCAATTTCCGGGAATCGCCCGATCGGGTCTAAAAAGCGATTGTCAGTGTAATCATCGTTGACGACGGAGACTTCCCCGACGAGAACTGTGCTTTCCTGCCCCCAGAACTTATGATACAAGCCCGTTGGCAGCGTGATGCTTTCGCCTGGATGAAGTGTCACCGTCGCGCCAGCATCCAGATGGTATTCAACACCATCCATGCTGACGGCAATCGGCGTATCGGCAAGACCGCCTTCCGTAGTGGAATTGTATAACTGCAACAGCAGTTTTCCGCCGCCGCGATTGATAATGTCTTCCGTTTTCGTCCAGTGAAAATGAAATGGTGTCACCTGATCAACATTGGTAATCAGCAATTTTTCCGCGTATGTTTTGCCTTTTCCCGTTTTGAGCGCGTCAGCGCTGCCATTGCGGATAGTGAATAAAGTCAAACCGAGATGCTGAAAACCGCCCAGACCAAAATCGGTAATGTCCCAGCCGAGCCGATGGTCGAAGATTTCTCGCGCCTCTGCGCCTTTTTTCTGCCAGTCCGCAGGTGTCCAGTAAGCAAATGGTGGTAAGTGGAATTGATGGGAACGGATGAAATCGTCCGCCTGACGAATCAGCGCGTTAATTTCGCTGCGTTTCATGGTGTCGCCCTCCAGGTACGGCGAATTTTGCCTCAAGAAGGACTTAACTGTACACCGTTCGTTAAAACTTGGCGAACACGCTTTATTGAAACCGGGGTAACACGAAAGCCTAATTCGGTGATGATTTCAGCGGACTAGGCAATCACGCGAACCGGGGTGCCGACCTCAGCAAAATTGAAGAACCACGCCGCTTCTTCGACGGGCAGGTTAACACAGCCATGACTCATCGGGCGACCAAAGTTGTTGTGCCAGTATGTGCCGTGAATACCGTAGCCCTGATAGAAGTACATCGTATAGGGGACTTGAGGCAGATAATAGCCGGGTCCGCTCATATCTGTTGCTGTGTATTTCACATAAACGGCGTAATCACCCAGCACAGTAGGGGTTTCAGGCAGCCCGGTTGAGACGAGCTGCGAATGTACCAACTGTCCATTTTCATAGGCATACAGACGTTGGCTGCTCACCGACACGAGCAGGGATCGTCCCGTATTCGTTGGCGCGGCAGGTGCATCTGCCGCCGAAGGCGCATAGATGCCTGCGGCTGGAATAATCAACTCCTGCCCTTCGTAAATCAGGTTGGGATCGGTAATTCCGTTCATGCTGACGAGATCGGTAAGTGAGACATTGTAACGCCGTGCAATCAAACCCAGTTCCTCGCCTGCCTGAACGATATGGGCACTCGTATCACCTGTATAGGGCGTGGATGCGGGTATCGAAGTGGGCGGGGCAATTTCTATCATGCTTAGTTCGAGAATCCCATCGGCAATCTCGCCGGTGACATCCAGGCGCAGCCGATCCAGCACGACAGGGATTTCAAGAGAGCGACCCGCCGCCGCTGCAGAGGCTTCTACATTCACCATAGCGCCGACATTCACCAAGCCGCTTTGTGCCTGATTGAGATCAATTACAAACTGTGGCGTAAGGGCTGAATCAGGTTCAGCGGCAAGGGCAGCCGCCACCATGTAGGGAGTATCTATAGCAATGCCCAGATCACCAGTCGTAACTTGCCAGCTTCGCTCGATGTCAACCAGCATTAAGGGCTGTGCAGCAAAAGTTCTGGCAAGCTGGCGTTCAAGCTGTTCGCTGGTTTGCCCGCCAACGCTGAGTCCCGCGATACTTACACCGTTGGGAATACGCTCGTCTGACAGGACGATAAAGATGAGCAAAACCGCCAGAGCCATGAGTACGGCAATCGTTACTACAGCCGCGCCCGCAATGTAGAGCAGATAGGGCGCAGATTTGCGTGCTGTCTGTGGCATAGGCGGCGGCGTAACGCGATGAGGCGATGGGGAAGGTTGAACCTGAGTTTTCATAATCTCCATCTTATCACAAACCATCTTGTAACATCTTGACGTTTTGCCTACGTGCTTGCCCCCAAAGCAACGCAGTGTTACCGTATACGCATTTCTGGTTGGGAGGGAGTCTCATGGAAGTATTTGGTCAACAGTTATCGCATCGTGAACTCGAAAGTTACATGAGTGACATGAGGCAGTGGGCAGATATTCGGCTGCTCACGCTGGATGATGGGCTGGAACGCGGGGTGCGGGTTGCAGAAGCTCGCACGGGCAGCGGCTTTGATTTCACTGTGCTGCTGGATCGGGCGATGGATATTGGTACAGCGACCTTTCACGGTATTCCGCTGGCATGGCAAAGTGGCGCGGGCGCGGTGAATCCCGCCCGATACGAACCAGAAGGGTTGGGCTGGCTGCGGACGTTTCACGGCGGGCTGTTGTCGCTTTGCGGGCTGACCAATGCAGGCTTTACGCCAGACAAGATGATTGACGCAGAGAATGGCAACGAATCGCTGGGACTACATGGACGTATCAACACCCTGCCAGCTTATGATGTGGCGATTGAACGAAACATCAATGATGATCAGCTTGAATTACGGCTGCATGGCACAGTGGATGAGGTCGTGCTGTTTGGGTATAAGCTTCGCCTGCAACGAACAATTGAGATAACGGCAGGAGTGCCTGAATTGCGGATTACAGATCGTGTTCGCAATTTTGGTGGTCTGCCTGCGCCTTTGATGATTTTGTACCACTGCAACTTCGGTTATCCCATTGTCTCTCCCGATTCGGTCATGACCAGCCCATCAGGCAGAATCCTGCCGCGAGACGCTGCCGCTGAGCCTGGACTAGCGAACTGGCACCAGATGATCGCGCCGGTACCGGGGTTTGCGGAGCAGGTTTACTGGCATGAACTAAGCGAGACCCAGGGGATGACTTCTGCTTCGATCTTCAATCACAGATTGGGCGTTGGCGTGGAAGTGGAATTTGACGCTACGCAATTACCTTACCTTACCGAGTGGAAACAGATGGGCTTCGGCGATTATGTGCTGGGTATTGAACCTGCAAATTGCTACCCTATCGGGCGCGTGAAAACCCGTGAAGCGGGCGCTCTGCGAATGCTGCCACCAGGAGAGACAGAACCGTTCACGATCACGCTGCGGATGCTGCAATCGCCTTTAGGGTAAGGCTTATGAGTTACTTCATGCGCTACATCACTGTAGAATATCCACCACCGTCTCTCGAAGAATTACAGGTGGTACTTCGGGATGTTGATGTTGCATACATGATCACTTTGGATGACGCAGAACCTTCGATTGGCGACTTGTATTATGGCGACGACGTATATGCGGAATTGGAAGTCAATCTGCCTGGTGATCCGCTGTGCGACGAAGACATAGCCGATCTCGCCGAAGAAGTGATGAAGCAGGACGATCAAAATCGCGATTTCGTGCTGGATGTTCTGGAGCTGGCAATGGGCATTGTTGTCATCCATGTCCTACGTGCCGGGCATGAAGATTACCCACGTCTGGGAGTGTTAATCCAGTATCTATTTGAGAATTATGGTGGATTGTTGCAGGTAGACGAGGAAGGTTTCTTTAACCACGAAGGCAGGGTGATTGCTTTATTGTAACGAGAGGGTAGGGCAACATGTTTCGTCACGATAATCTCCGGAGATACTCGTTTTCCAGACTTTGCCACGCGAGCGCAGCGCTCCCCAATGCGCTTGAGGACACCTGCGAGGGGACGACTCGCACTGTCTGACCAATGTCCGCGATCAAACGGTTTCGGAAGACCTGCTCAGCCTGCGGAACAATCAGATCGTAGCAGGCAAGCCCCAGACCGCCGCCGATGACAATCATGGATGGATTGAGAACCATCGCGCACATTGCCATGGCGATGCCAAGCGCGTCGGCTGCTTCGCGCATCAGAGTGAGCGCTCGTTCGTCACCCGCCTTTGCCCTTGCGATCAGATAATGTGTGTTGACCGTCTCACCGTTTTCAGGCTGAATACCATGTTCGATGGCACCAGCGATCAGCCCATGACCGGAGACATACTGCTCTACGCAGCCTCTTTGACCGCATGTACATGGGCGACCTTCCGGCACAATCACGATATGCCCGACTTCCATTGCGGAACCTGTTACCCCGTTGATAACCTGCCCGTTGACTACCGCACCACCGCCCAAGCCTGTGCCAAGCGCGAGATAGACAAAATCGGTCGTGTCTCGCGCTGCGCCAAAGACCAGTTCGCCAAGCGCCAAGCCATTGACATCATTCTGCAAGAAGACAGGCAGGGATGGATCGATCAGGTGAGGGCGCAGCAAGTCTCTCAGCGGTACATTTTTCCAGCCCAGATTTACGGCGTTCAGGGCAATTCCGCGCTCCACATTGACGGGTCCCGGCACGGCGATACCGACGGCCGATATTGACTGTCTGCTCTCGGCTATCACCTGATTGATGGAGTCAGCGATTCGCCCAATGACTTTCTCCGGTGCTTCGTGGGCATTTGTGGTTCGCGAGTTTTCACTCAGAAGCTGACCAATGCGATCACACGCTGCTGACAGGATTTTTGTTCCGCCGACGTCTACACCGATGACGGCTGACTCCACGACCATGTTACGACCCCGTTTGTCAGGCAAAAGCGTTCGCTTATGCTATCGTGAACGGGGCAAAGCAACAAGAGGAGCCTCTCCGTATAACCACGCGCTGGATGCACATCGTTACACGGAGGGACGTTATTCACTCTCGGTCTCAAAACGGGAGACATCGGCAAGCGTTTGCTTTTTGTCCTTCGCCAGATAGCGCCGCCACAGCTTCGCCATAATGATTGTGGGATCACATGGCAGGTCTCCGCTGCTTGTCACGCCCTGTTCGGCAAAATACTCGCATACGCGGACGATGTCGCGTTCCAGAATCGGTGCGGCGCGTCCATTGGCAATACTGCTCGTCACCTGTGGGAAGTCAATCAGCGTGATTTCGCCTTCCCAGTAAAGGATGTTGTACGCAGAAAGATCGCCATGAATGATGCCGTGCTTCAACATCAATTCGATATTGCGTATCACCTCACGGAACAGTGCAGGTGCTTCGTCACTTTCAAGCGTAATATCGATTAATGGCGGCGCGGCGCTGGTTTCATCCCCAATATATGCCATGGCAATCGCATTGGACGATGTGCCGTAAGGCTTTGGCACGGCTGCGCCAGCGGCATAGAGCCTCTGCAAGGTGCTATATTCGTGCATCAGCCATGACGTATGCGCGACCTGTTCGCCAAAGTCCGTCTTTTTGCCGATAGCACGCAGGATACGGTGTTCCGTCGCTTTTACACCCTTGCCGCGCTCCGTGAGAATTTCGCGCCCTTCACGATACATGGCATCATTTCGCAGATTGCGGAACATGCGCGGGCGATAGACTTTTGCGGCGATTAAGTGCGCGTCCGTCGCGGGATGCGCCTCGCACCGATATACGCTTGCTTCCTTGCCGCCTTTGACCGCTGCCAGTACGTCGGTGATAAGCGCCTGTTCGTACAGCGGCTTCAGCGCTTCAAGCAGCCAGCCTTCCTCAAACCGACCCGGTTGATAGGTGGTGACGAAACCAATTTCCAAGCCGCCAGCGTCGGCAATATCGTCAATGATTGCCTTGTACGACTTTTTTGGCGTGTGGTTTGTCTTTGGTTTGCGCTGACGCCGTGCGCGTCGGTCAGTATGCAACGTGTTGTACTGATCCTCGTACTCGTCGTACTGGTCATCATAGAAATGGATACTCAAGAGATTGTTCCTCAGTATTGAACCATGCAAAACGACTCCGCAAACTGCGGAGAAACGAACCTGTTATGCACGTATGCTGAGGTGAAAAGAGGGGATAAACTCTAGCGGTTCAGCAGGCGTGCAGGCAGACATTTACTGGCAGGGACGACAACTTCCACAACACGCCTCCTTTACTTAATTACTGGACACAGCGAAAATACTAGCACGGAAAAACATGAGTTGTCAACGGGTCAGGACGGTATGAGTCCACTATGATCCAAATGTCCAGTCCAGCGGCGATTTTCGCGGGAATTATCGCTATAATGACTTTGCCTACCTGAACCATAGAAAGTATCTATCTATGTCTCTGACTGAATCTGCATCCCGTTCACGCCTGACCGTTCCGCTTGCCTATTTTGCCTTTATTACCATTGGGTTTGCTGGCGGGCTCATTGGGGTGGCATGGTCTTCCATGCAAACGGAATTTGGACGCGAATTGTCTGAGGTCGGCATATTGCTTCTTGCCACCACTTTAGGGTATTTGACTGCCAGTTTTGGCAGCGGTGCCGTAGCAAGCCGATTTGGTTATGGGCGAATGTTTGTGCTGGGTGCGGCATTGTTAACGGTAGGGCTTCTCGGTTATACCGTCGCTCCTGTATGGATATTGCTTATTCTGACGGCATTTCTAGGCGGCATTGGCAATGGCACGATAGATGCTGGTTTGAATGCATATATGGCGGCTCATCACAGCGCCCGCGTGATGAATTGGCTTCATGCCTGTTTCGGGATTGGTATAACTTTTGCCCCACTGGTCATGACGTTTTCTGTGAATAACTTCGACTGGCGCTTAGGGTATTTGATTGCAGCGATTATTGCGGGCGTGCTGTGCGTCATGTTTCTAGCGACGCGGCGGATATGGCTTGCACCCGTTACGCAAACAGCTTCGACTGAACATCCGCAGCGCCGCGCGCTGATTCAGTCGCTGCGCGTTCCGCTGGTGTGGCTTGGCGTGTTTATGTTCGTCCTCGTCGCCGGAGTTGAGGCGACGCCCGGTCAATGGGGCTTTGACATCCTGAACACAGCGCGTGGAATTGATGCTACCACCGCAGGCTTCTGGGTCAGTGTGTACTGGGCAAGTTTCACGATCGGGCGCATTTTCTTTGGTGCAATCATGCCGCGCCTGTCTCCGATAGGCTTGGTTCGTGGGTGTATGATTGGGATGTTGTTCGGTGGTGTGCTGTTCTGGTGGAATCCGACGAATACCGTGGGCATACTGGGGCTCGTGGTCATGGGCTTCGCACAGGCTCCGTTGTTCCCTGTGTTAATCCTCAATACACCCCGTCTCATCGGTGAGGCGAGGGCGAGTTATGCCATTGGCTTTCAGGTCGCTGGCGCGGGGCTCGGCGTCGCAATTGTGCCGGGCATTGCAGGGATACTGGCGCAGAACTTCAGCCTTGAAACCATTCCGCCCTATATGGTGATCCTTACTCTTGTGATTATCGGGCTGAATGAAGTGATGAATGCCCGTGCCTCGCGCCCGGTTGTGCCTGTGGTCAGCCCCGTCGCTGGCGACTGATCAGATTTTCGCAAGGACGGTGGCGAACTGCCCGATGACTTTTTCGCTGACGGTGTTATCCAGTGGCAAATTGATCACCGATGCACCCCAGTAATCCGCAGTCGGGGTAGGGCGCTGGAAAACATTTTTTTGCAACGCCTGAGCCATCCTTTGTAGCGAAGGATACCACCTTGTCGGCGCATTTGCTGAGATAATCTCCAGTTGTTGTACTGTGTCTGAGCGCTTTTCTGGCGAGACGAAAAACGAATAGCGCCATAAGGCGCTTTCTGCAACGAAGCTGGATGGAATCCGTTCGATAGGCAGGTTTTGAAAGAATTCCTCATAGGTATGCATGAGCATTAGCCGATCAGCGCGATTTGCTTGAAGTCTCATGAGCGCCGCGGGCAGATCATCCCAGTAATCATCAGGGAGCTGATAGCGGACAAGATGACCGTAAATGGCGAATAGAGACGTGTACAGGGTGGATAGCTCTGGCTGATCGCGTTCATGATGGTGCAGCGCCCAGTAGATGTCGTTCCATGCGCTTTGCTGTCGGAAATAGTTGGTGTTCCAGACGGAGTCCGTGTTCAGAATACGGGTGATTTCATGAATCAGTCGCTCGTCGCTGCTGAGAAGCACGCCTCCAAGTTCAACATCTACGATTTTGCCCAGACCAAAGCTGAAGATACTGACATCTCCCCATGCACCGCACGGCTTTTCATCGGCTTCATTACCAATGGCAAGCGCGGCATCTTCAATGACAGCAACACCATTTTTTGCCGCCCACACGCATATTGCCCGGATCGGCGCAGGAATACCGTACATATGACAGGGGATGATGGCGGCGATATTCTGCGAATCATACAGGGGAAGCAGTTCAGGATTGATCGCGCCCGTGTGTGCATCAATATCTAATAGTAATGGGTAATTTTCGCTTTGCAGGACTGCCCATAACACGATGTAGCAGGTATTCGCGGGCAGCAGCACATTACGCTGATGAAAGCCAAACGCCTTCAATGCCGCGCAGATGCCCGCAGCTCCTCGCCCGGCAAGCGCGACATGTTCACGCTGCGAGATAGCCTGGAGCAGCCTTATGGACCTGTCTTGAGCGGGCGTCATGGCTCACGGATACGGCATCAGTTCAATCTGAGGGATGAACTGCTCTACATCTGCCTTGCGACAGTCTGCCGTTCCCGGCTGCAAGCAGACTGCGGCAGCGGCGGCAAACCCAAGTTTCAATCCGTCTTCGATTGGCTGATTGCGTTCGTATGCCGAAGCTATTCCCGCCAGAACCGCGTCACCCGCGCCGTTTGGACTGACGACTTTGATTCGCAGCGGCGGAATAAAATATGCACGCTCTGGCAATACGGCGAGTGCGCCGCCTTCACCCAGCGTGATAATCGGCGCAGTTCCATACTGCGCTATCAGTTCGCAGCCTGCAATATACGCATCGTCAATACTTTCGACGGGATGACCGATCAGTTCAGCCAGTTCATCACGATTAGGCTTGATGTGATCGGGACGGGCAGTTAACCCGGCACGCAGATTTGCTCCCGCTGCATCAAAGATCACAGGTTTGTTGTGTGTCTTTGCCAGAGCAATAAAGTCCACGTAAAAATTTTCAGCTAAGCCCTCCGGCAATGAGCCACCTGTGATGACACATGACGCATTAGCGAGTGCGCGAGTAAGTTTCCCGCGTAGTTGTTCGACATGACTGGTTTCAATCGTCATCGTGTTGGTTGTGATCGTAATCGAGCCGTCTGTGTTTTCCGGGATAATGACGACATTGATGCGCGTCTCCCCCTGTTCCAGCCAGACGAAATCAGGCGTAACCCCGCGCTGCTCAAGCATAATCTCTACTTTTTTCCCAGTCGAACCTCCGGCAAAGCCGAGCGCAAGGCTCGGAATACCGAGTTCACCTAATATCCACGAAGCATCAGTGGGTTTGCCTCCCATACTCTGAATGGATTGTGTGGCGCGGATGGTACGGTTGTTCACTAAATTAGGCACAAACAACGTCAGGTCTATGGTGGTGTTTGCGGTGACGGTGATTATCACGGCTTTTCGCTCTGTTCAAATGCGGTGATGGCGGCTTCCATGTTTGCCCGAGCATTTGCGAGTGCCTCCGCCTGATTGAACAAGCCGCTGGCAATAACGATATTGGCGTTGTTATCCAATCGTTCGAGCGCATCAAGAGCGGCATCAAGGTCCTTGCCCATGACGAATATTCCGTGATAAGGCGCAATGGCAGCGGCAGCGTGTTTTGGGATGCGCTGCTGCTCCTTCCCAATGGCACTCGACACATAATCTGCAAGGTGATGACTGTGCGCCGGGGCATATTGTGTCACAGGGATTTCACCAAATTTTCGGGTAGATTCCAACACAGGCGGCAAGGGGCGTGCCAGTGCTGCAAAGACGAGGATATTACGGGCATGGGCATGAATAACCCCTGTGCCTAAATGCCCGTAGTCGCGGTGCAGCTTGAAATGAACTTTCGCTTCGCGGGAGATTTCACCGCTGCCTTCAAGGATGTTGGCATCCTTATCCGCTACCAGCACGTCCTCAGGGCGAAGCTGCCACTGACGTTTACTGCCCGCGAAGCGTGGAGTGATGCAGATAATATCCCCAACACGGGCGGAGACATTTCCACCCGCAACATCAGTAAGATGGCGCTCAAAAATTAATCTGCCAAAGCGGGCAATCTTCGCCCTCATTTCCTCAACGGCAGTGTTGGACGAACTGATGGCATTTGTTGAGTCGGTCACAGCAATATACTTTCTACGCAAGATTACGGCAAGCCACTGATTGTAACGCAATTACGGTGGGACAGGGGTAAACCGCCCGAATATTGAAACGCAAAATTGGCTCAGATGAACAATTTGAGTTTCTCAAAGTCGCGCTGTAACGTTACTTTCTGGCTGGCGCTGTAAAGCACAACGGCGGGATGATACAGCGGCACCACATGGATTTCGCCATAATCCAGGCGCGTTTTGATCAGTTTGCCATGTAGCTGGCTGATCTTCTCACGCTTTTCAGGCAGATCGAGTTTTTTAAGCAGATACTCGGTGGCAAAGCGCCCTAGAGTAATGATCACCGATGGTTGAATGGTGTGAATGATGCGATCCACGAACGGCTTGTAAAACGCAATCTCCTCTGGAAGCGGATCACGTTTTTCTGGCGGTTTGTCGAGTAGAAGATTGGTCATATAGACATCTTCGCGCCTCAAGCCAATGCTTTTGAGCATTTCCGCAAGGACGTCTCCAGAGGGTCCGCAGAATGGCTTCCCCTGCTCGACCTCCGTTTTGCCCGGTGCTTCACCGATAAAGATCAGTCGCGCATCCGGGTTGCCATCCCCCAGCACTGGAAAATGACGGTTGGCAATTCGATAAGCATACAGGGGTGATTCAGTCGCGCCGACGAGATCATCCCGAATGCCTTTCAACGCCTCTGCTTTCGCCTCGATCATCTCGGCATTTGCTGCATTGCGCGAAGCGCGGGCAGGTGAGGCAGAGCGAATCACTTCAACAAGGCGCTCTACATCATACGAGAAACGTTGGTGGCTTAGTTCAACGGCATTGCGGCGGGCAAATGCCTGAATATCCTCTGGCAATTTGGCAGGTGGAGGCATCTTGCCGCCAGCGACCAGCACCGGAATAATCAGCTTGTTCTGTTTGATGGCGCTGGCAATTTCTACACGGACGAAATCATTCCACTGATCGAGACGGCGCTCTCCCTGTTCATCGGTGATGGTGAGCCAGTGTGCGCCAATCACTGCGATAAAGACATCACATGCGGAGACGGCTTCATCAAGCGCGGTCACAAAGTCCATGCCGGGTGGGATACTATCCACATCAATGAACAGGTCATCCTTACTGAAATATTGAAGCAGCCGGTCATACAGCCGTCCGACATAGCCTTCGCTGTCCTGACGGCGATAATTGATGAAAATTCGGCTCATGGGTGAGCGTTCCTCTGCAAAGTCGGGTGGTGTTTTTCGCGTGTTTTATATGTATGATAGCATTCATACCGACTATCACAAATCAAGAAAACCGATGAAACCGAGTGAACCCATTCTCGTTATAGGGCATCGTAACCCCGACATGGATGCGATTGCATCTGCGGTAGGTTATGCCTGGCTGCTTAATCACACACGACCTGAACATTATGTGGCAGGGCGAACGGGGCAGGTCAACGCCCAAACCGCGTTCGCGCTGGAAAAATTTAATGTATCTGCACCGGCAATCGAGACCGACGTGCATAACCGCGTGGAAGATGTCTCAGAAGTCATTCCAACGCTGCATGAAGGGCAAACACTGCTGGAAGCGTGCCAGTTGATTGCGCGAACGCGCCGACCCGCGCCTGTACTGGATTCAGGTGACAAGCCGCTAGGGTTAATAACGGGCGCGGGGCTGTTCGCCACGTTTGCTGATGCCTTAAGTTCCACATCTGTTCTGGCATTGGCAAAGGAATTTGATCGCCCCGCGAATACGGCAGTGGATGCTACGTCGCTTGTCTTACGTGCCAATGAATTCGTGCAGGATGTCGTGCCACAGGTGCTTCGTAACGACCACGACGATTTTCTCGTTGTTGATTCACATGGGCGTTATGCAGGCTTATGCCGAAAATCTGCATTGCTGTCGCCGCCGCATCGTCAGGTTGTTTTGGTGGATCATAACGAGCCGCAGCAGGCGGTACCGGGATTGCAAGAAGCCGAAGTCACCGAGGTACTGGATCATCACCGATTGAGTACCGTGCCAACGGCAGTGCCGATCCGTTTTCAGATCGAACCCGTTGGAAGCTGCTCAACACTGGTGACGGAACGCGGAATTGACCTGAACCAGACGTTCCCCGCGGAGATTGCGGGTATTCTGTTGTGCGGTATTTTGTCGGACACATTGATTTTTCGCTCACCTACGGCAACCGATCGGGATCGAGCCGCCGCGCTGAGCGTAGCGCGGATGGCGGGGTTGCGCTCTGCCGAGGCGACGGATGACGAACTGATGATCGTGATTGCCGAATTAGGCAATGAATTGTTGGCAGCAGGGGCGGGTTTAGGCACGCGCCCGGTCAAGGAAATTGTCGGCACGGACGTGAAGTATTACGAAGTTGGCGGCTCAAGAGTGGGCATTGCCCAGGTGGAAGTGACCAGCTTTTCCGAGCTAACGGCACGCCTGAACGATCTCAATGAAGGTTTGCAGGTCATGGCGGATGAGGAAAACCTAGCGCTGGCGCTGTTGATGATCACCGATGTGGTGCGCGGCAACAGCCGTCTGCTGGCAGCAGGTTATCCGCGTCTCGCATCTGCACTACCGTTCCCACATTTGAATGATGGAACCATGGACGCGCCGGGTGTGGTTTCGCGTAAGAAGCAGCTTTTGCCGACGGTGCTGGCGGCGTTGTCACAACTGGCATAATGTGGCTAACAGCGGCGGTTTGAACACGGGTTATGCCAGCAGGGGCAGGGTAAAATAGAACTTACTGCCTTGCCCAACCACGCTGGTCACGCCAATACTGCCCTCATGCAGTTCGATTAGACGCTTGCAAATTGAAAGTCCTAAACCCGTACTCGATTCGCTGCCCGTTGGTTGATTGCTTGCGCGTTGAAATTCATTAAAGATTTTGCTGATTTCCTCTTCTGGTATTCCGATACCTTGGTCGGCGACTTCAAACAGGATTTCCTCATTCAGCCGCTTCATGCAGATATGCACAAAAGAACCGCTGTAGGAAAACTTGAACGCATTACTCAAAAGGTTGTTCAAGACCTGCTCGATACGCTGCTGGTCAAATCTAAAAGCCGGCACATCGTCGTCAACCGACACTGTGAGTTGAATACCTTTTTTCTCCGCGAGCATACGGTTTCGTTTCGCTACCCTCTCGATAAAGGCTGATACGTTAACGAGGGTAGGATTCAGGATAATCTTGCCTGATTCGATAGCGGTAATGTCGAGCAAGTTGTTAAGTAAAGTCAGCATATCGCGCATACTGTCCTGAATAATGAGGGCGAACTCAGCGAACTCATCAGGGCGAGTTTGCGGGTGCAGCAGCAGGTCAGTAAATCCCTGAACAACCTGAATTGGCGTTCTCAGATCGTGTGCCGCCATGCCGATAAACCGATCTCGCTGTTCAACCAGATTGCGTAGACGATTGTTGGCATCCTCCAGCGCTTCGGTACGTTCAATGACCCGCGCTTCAAGGCTCTTATTTGCGTTTTGCAGTTCTTCCAACAGGTGGCGATTCTGCACGACCAGGTTGTAGCGCGTGAATGCTTCGCGTACAACAGTTGTCAGTTCTGCGGGATTCCATGGTTTGATCACATAACGGAAGATATTACCGTCGTTAATCGCATCAATTACGGTTTGAATGTCAGCATACCCTGTTAGCAAAAGACGGACAGCATCGGGGAACTGCGTTTTGACGCGGCTGAAAAAGTCGCTGCCATTCATTCCCGGCATTCGTTGATCGGAGATAATGACCTGAATGGGGGTTTCGGTCATAATCCGATAGCCGTCATCGGCATTTCGGGCGACGAACACATCATACTCATCCCTGAATTGTCGTTTGAGTGCTTTAAGGATCTCCTCTTCATCATCAATAATCAACAACTGCCCACGCTGGCTGACCAGAACTTCGCTTTCTGAGATGTAATCCACCTGATTGCTCATTGCCGTATATCCTTTGGCATTATGAGAGTAAAACGGCTTCCCTTACCAACTTCCGACGCTACCTGAATCACTCCTTTATGCCGATCCGTGATAATTTTATAGGCAATTGCCAGCCCCAGACCAACCCCAACTCCAGGTGGTTTTGTCGTAAAAAATGGGGTGAAGATATTGTTTATCACGTCTTCGCTCATACCGCAACCACTATCGGTAAATATCAGGCGAATGGTGTCGCGTTCTTCGATTCCTTCGATTACGATTTTGCCCGTGTCAGGAATAGATTGTGCCGCATTGACGATGAGGTTGAGAAAGACCTGATTCAGTTCCGCTGGGCAGCAGTAAATCAGCGACAGGTGCGCCAGACGAACTTCGGTCTGAATGCGATTGCCAATTTCCCCGCTGGCGATAAGCAATGCGCTCCGAACACATTCCTCTAGACTGGCAAACTTGAACTCCGCTTCATCCAATCGAGCGAATGTTCGGAGTTCCTGAACGATTCGTTTGACGCGATCCAAGCCTTCCAGCGAGGCGTTCAGCAGGTCGTCCATATCACGGCGGACAAAATCGAGGTCGGCATTTCTGCGAATTGCCTGAACCTCTGTCAGGGTTTCAACGTCCGTTAGGATGCGCTGCTCGAGCTGGTCATAAGCGCCAAAGACGGTGCTTAGTGTTTTTTGAAGGCTAAACAGATTGCTGTTGACAAATGAAACAGGATTGTTGATCTCATGGGCGATGCCAGCCACCATCTGCCCCAGCGCATTCATTTTTTCGGCATGAATCAATAGCATTTGAGTTTCGCGTAACTCTGCCAGTGCGGATTCCAGCGCTTCCTGCGCCTTTCGACGTTCGGTGATGTCTGTCTGTATCCCGACAAAGTGGGTGAGTTGACGGTCATCGTTTAGAATCGGAGATATCATCAGCTCATTCCAGAACAGGCTGCCGTCCCTGCGATAGTTTCGAAGCGTGACCATACAATCCTGACCACGCGCAAGTGCCTGACGCAGCCTTGCAATTTCAGGCTGATATCGGTCTTCACGCTGCAAAAACCGGCAGTTGCGTCCGAGTGTTTCAGCGGCGCTGTATCCCGTGATGATTTCAAAGGATCGGTTGATGTAGATCAGGGGAATATCTGGAAGGGAAGCGTCGGCAATGGTGATCCCGCAGCTGCTGGAATCCATTGCACGCTGATGGAGTTGAATCGTTTGTTCCGCCGAATAGCGCAGCACCAGTTCCAGATTGTCGTTTATGCTCATCCCTCTATACCGAATGCGGAAGACAAAGAGGGCGAATATGGCGATTTTCCCTATGGAAACGATACCATTGTTCTACGCTTTCGTCTACACCCCTCATTAAAGGGGGGCGAAATTGCGGAATTGCGCCATAATGGAAGTTAGCAAACGCTGCATGTGAAACTATTTTTGGGCGGCGGTATTCGTGTGGGAGTATTTCTAATGCAAAAACCAAAACGCTTGTTAGGATTGTGGATCATTCTCCTTGCCTTTATGATTTCTGCCTGTAATCTGGCAAGCGAGCCGGAATCAACCATCACCTTCACACCCACCCGTACATCGTCACCAACCGGGACCATTACTTCCACTATCACTATTCCAACGCAGCTACCCACGCTTGGCGTCGTTGTGCCGACGGCACGATTCCCAACGGCAATTGTCGTTGTTCCTACGGCAGTAATTCCGCCGCCAGTTGCACCCGTGCCGATTCGAATCGCTATCTTCTCGCCAACGCCGGGGAGTATTCTGGCGGGAAATGTTTCGGTGTTTGGGTCAGCCGTACATCCTCAATTCCTGCAATATCAACTCGAATACGGGCCCGATCCAAATGCTGCTAATCTATGGTATCCCGCTGGACCGATTAGCTTTACGCCTGTGGTGGACGGTCTGCTAGGAACATGGAATACCGCCGCTATTCAGGATGGCACGTATCAACTGCGATTGCGGGTTTATCTGCGGGATGGTACAACGCTTTCAACCATTTCCAATAATCTTCAGATACGCAATGGACGCCCGACCCCTGTGCCAACAAGTACACCGTCCATTCCGCGTCCGATTGCCGCTTTCTCGCAATCAGCGACGACGGGTGAAGCGCCCTTGACGGTTCGGTTTACCAACCAATCAGTCGGGACTATCACCGCGTATAGCTGGAACTTCGGCGATGGCTCTTCGAGCAGCGAACAGAATCCCGTCAAGACGTATAATCGAGCCGGGCTCTTTACGGTGACGCTCACCGTTACTGGTCCGGGCGGTAGTTCTAATGTCTCCAGTCAGGTACTGGTGAACAGCCCGACTGCGCCTCGTGCCGCCTTCGTCGCAACGCCAACGTCAGGCAATGCGCCATTGACGGTTCAATTCACGAACCAGTCCACCGGAAACAATATCTCCAGTTATTTCTGGAATTTTGGAGATGGCAGCACGAGTGCCGAGCGTAACCCGTCGCATGTATTCCAGAATGTCGGCACGTATAATGTCTTCCTGACCGTGACAAGTCCCGGCGGCGTGGCGATTGCCTCTCAGCAGATCACCGTGCAAAGCCCGCAAGTGCCGCCCCCACAGGCAGGCTTATCATTTGTGCCTGCCAGCGGTGTTGCTCCTCTGACGGTGCAGTTTGTCAACCGGTCAACGGGCAACATCACGGGCTATAGCTGGAACTTTGGTGACGGCGCAATCAGCACCGAGTCCGATCCGGTACATACCTATCAAGTTGGAGGTGTCTACACGATTACACTGGTTGTCGCCGGACCCGGCGGTCAAAGCGCCGCGCAGTCGTCGCTTGTGGTCATCTCGCCGAGCGCGACGCCGACCAGTACGCTGACACCGATCCCGCCAACAGCGACTTTGACGAACACGACGGTGCCACCGTCTTCAACCTTTACACCGACGGCTACCGGCGTTCCTCCGAGCGCGACGTTCACAACAACCAGTATTCCACCGACGCAAACCTTTACGCCGACATTTACGAGTACGGCTACGAATACAGCCACTGCAACGGATATTCCTGCGACGGCGCAGGTTATCACGGATACGCCTGTCCCGAGCGCTACGCCCGTTCCGCCATCGGCGACCCCGATTCCACCAACAGATACACCGATCCCGCCAACCGCAACGCCTATCCCGCCGACGAATACGCCGATTCCGCCGACGAATACACCGATTCCGCCGACGAATACGCCGATTCCGCCAACCGCAACGCCTATCCCGCCGACGAATACGCCGATCCCAGCCCCAACGGCATTTTTCATCGCGGCGATTGATCCCTCGAACCCGCTGAATGTGATGTTCTCGAATCAATCAACAGGCGAG
>Ga0224722_1000350_pt1 | contig 27175 bp, 15 predicted proteins | sample Balambano_FR1_Me_FD_161646 | JGI IMG/M metagenome (GOLD analysis project Ga0224722, IMG submission 161646) | Freshwater sediment microbial communities from Lake Towuti, South Sulawesi, Indonesia - Balambano_FR1_MetaG | ecosystem: Environmental > Aquatic > Freshwater > Lake > Sediment | place... | reverse complement strand
CGGCGTTGCTGCTCGGTGCGTTGCTCCAGTTCGTTGCGGGTGGAGAGCATCTCGTTGAGTTTCTCTTCTTTGGAGCGGATGCGTTCTTCGATCATTTTGATTTTTGCCTGGCGAATTTGGGCTTCGAGTTGCCCGTCGGTGCGTTCGATCTTGCGGTTTTGAAACTCCAGGTCTTCGTGGTCGCGCTGGATGGATCGTTGCATTTTTTCAATGGCAGATACCAGCCCTTCGTAGCGGCGGTTGAGGCGGTCGAGCGGCGATTGGTCGCTGCCGCCGGTTTCGGGACCGAAGCGTTTTTCTTTGACGGCTTTGAAGGCAGCATCCAGTTTTTCCCACACTTTGGAGCGGTGTTCGCGGCTGAGGCGGGCGTCGCGGAAGTTGCGCTGCATTTCTTTTAACTCATCAAAAATCGGTGCCAGGCGCATCCCGTCGCTGATTTTCTTTTCCACTGCCTGGATGGCGTTGATAAATTTATCGTAGTTATCGCGCGAGACTTTATCAAATTCTTCGTCGAGGCGGGAGCGGAGGCGCTTGAGGTGGTCAAAGAGGTGATTGATAGAATCGCGCAGGCTGTCGGAGTGCGATTTGAGGAGGTTGCGGTCGCGCACCTGCGATTGCACCTTGTCCCAAAACTGCTTGAGTTCGTCCCACATACTATTGTCATACGATTCCAGTTTTTCCACGCGGTCTTTGAGCCCGCTTAGTTCAGCTGTGTACGATTCATTGAGTTTGGAAGAGAGCACCATGAAGTGCCACTCGGTTTGGGCGCGTTGCACCACATCGCCGCGTTCCACTTTGAGCGCTTCGGGGAGCAGGCTTTCCGTTATGCTCAGTTCCCGTTCGCTGGTGGTGTAGCCTTCCGGGAAATCCAGGGGTTTGCCGTCGCGCCACTCGTCCATCATTTTCTGGTGAAACTCTTCGGTCACCACATTTTCCGGGAACGTAAACAGGTTCACTTTGTTGTCGTCCGGTCGTAGTTCCAATGCAATCAGTACACGTTCATTTTGGGCATCGTTTCCCCACAGTACAAGCCTCGGTTTCATAAGTACATTTCGGTGTTTCGTTTAGAAAAATATGCGTCTCCAGATACGTAAGTAATTGAAAATCTTTCAAAATTAAAAAATTGCGATGCAAACCGCTAATTTTTATAATTTTTTTCTACTAAAAGCGGGTGCCGTATTTAAAAACAATTTTAACACCGCTCTTCCGATGCTTTTCAGGCAGCCGCCATTGCTTTTCCTATCAGTTTATGGTCGTACAAATACCGGGCGATTTGCACCGCATTCGTCGCTGCGCCTTTGCGCAGGTTATCGGCTACGATCCACAAATTAAGCCCGTTTTCGATGGATTCATCGCGGCGGATGCGCCCCACGAATACCTCGTCTTTATCTTTGGCAAACAAAGGCATCGGATATTGGGCATTGGCATGGTCATCCAAAACGACCACGCCGGGGGTTTCGCTTAAAAGTTGTTTCACCTGGCTGATTTCAAACGGTTTGGCAAATTCGACATTTACTGCCTCCGAATGCCCACCCTGCACCGGCACCCGCACGGCAGTGGCGGTGATGCGCAGCCTCTGGTCATTCAGGATTTTGCGGGTTTCGTGCACCAGTTTCATTTCTTCTTTCGTATAATCATTGTCCAAAAACACATCGCAGTGCGGAATCACATTTTCAAAAATTTGATAGCGATACGCCATTTCCTGTTCATCGGGGTGGAATCCTTTTTTCTCCAGATTATATTGCTTCACCGCTTTCATACCTGTGCCGGTCACCGACTGGTAAGTAGAAACAATAATGCGTTGAATGGTAAATGCTCGATGCAGTGGCGCGAGTGCCACCACCATTTGAATGGTAGAACAATTCGGGTTGGCAATGATTTTATCGGCTTCGGTGAGCGTGTGGGCGTTGATTTCGGGTACGACGAGTTTTTTGGTGGGATCCATGCGCCAGGCGGATGAATTGTCAATGACCGCAGTACCCACCTCTGCAAATTTCGGTGCCCATTCCAGCGAGGTGCTGCCCCCGGCGGAGAAAATGGCGATGTCCGGACGTGCCGCAATCGCCGCTTCCATACTCACAATGACGTGCGGCTTGCCTTTGAACTCGATTTCCCGACCCACCGAACGCTCGGAAGCCACCGGCAACAACACGCTCACCGGAAAATTCTGTTCTTCCAACACCTGCAGCATCACCGTGCCTACCAAACCCGTTGCCCCTACGACGGCTACTTTCATGTTTTTTTAATTTAGGGAGCATGGGAAGATCGGAAAACAGGAGGATGCCATACATACGTGCTCCCATCCTCCTGTTTTTCCCATCCTCTAAATAAATAAGAGCGGCAAATATACGTGCAATCTCCCTTTGTTGCTATCTTTGAAAGATGAAACCACTGTTTTTTTTGCTGTTGCTCAGCAGTTTAACCACAAATTTGCACGCGCAGTTCCTGGAATCTTTCTCCGACGGCGATTTTAGTGCCAACCCCGCCTGGCAGGGCAATACCGACCGATTTTTGGTGAACACCCGACAAGAATTGCAACTCAACGATCTGGCTCCGGCTGCCAACAACACGACTTACCTGGCTGCCAGGGCTCCGACTTCTTTGAACGACAGCACGATTTGGGAGTGTTATGTGCGCCTGGAATTTGCTACTTCCACCACCAATTTTGCAAGAGTTTATTTGCAGGCAAATCAACCCGATCTGAGCGGAAATCTGACGGGCTATTTTGTAAAAATCGGCGGTGTAACGGGCAACACGGATGCACTGGAACTGTACCGGCAGGACGGTGCTACGAGTACCCTGCTGCTTGCCGGGCAGGCAGGCGCGGTAGGCGGTGATACGGTCACGGTGCGCCTGCGCGTGACGCGCTCCACCGACGGCACCTGGACGCTTTTGGCGGATTATAAAGGTGGAACCAATTTTGAGAACGAAGGCAGTGTGACCGATGCGCGGTATCCCGGCGGCAGTTTTTTCGGCTTCTACGCCCGCTACACCTCCACGCGCAGCAAGGCTTTCTTCTTTGATGAGGTGCGAGTTGATCCCTTGTTTGTGGATAAAATTGCCCCGGTTTTACAAAAGGTGACTGCCACTTCTGCCGATCAGGTGGAATTGACCTACGATGAGCCTTTAGACACTACAAGTGCTTCTAATCAGGATAATTACATCATTGATAAAAACATCGGCAAGCCGATCAGTGCTGTTTTGATTGCACCAGACAAAATTTTGCTCACCTTGAACAATTCGCTGGAAAGTGCGGTAAATTATACGCTCACCGCCACCGGCATTGCAGATGCAAGCGGCAACCGCAGTGCTGCGCAAACCAAAACCTTCATTTTTTATGACATTCAACCGATTGCAGCAGGCGATCTGGTGTTGAACGAAATTCTGTTCAACCCGGCGAGTGGCGGCAGCGATTTTGTAGAATTGTACAATCGTTCTGACAAAGTGTTGAATTTGAATGGATTGCAAATTATAAACGCCCAAAAAACCGGCAGCACGGCGAGCCGCAGTGTGACCAAAGATTTTTTATTACTCCCTAAAAGCTATGTTGCCATCAGCGAGGAGCCGCAGGATTTGAAAAATCGCTACCAACCACCACAAAACGCGCAATTGCTGGAAAATGACCTGCCGAGTTTGGACGATGACGAAGGCAATGTCACCCTTCGCTTCAAAGGCATCACCCTCGATTCCTTTGATTATCAGGATGATTTACATTTTCCTTTGTTGAACGACAAAAATGGCGTTTCGTTGGAGCGAATCAGCACCACTGCCCTCACACAAAATGCCGACAACTGGCATTCCGCCGCTGCCTCGGTGCGTTTTGCTACGCCGGGCTACCAAAATTCGCAGTTTTTTCCGACTGACACCACCAATAGCGATCTGATTTCCATTGCCAATAAAACCTTTTCGCCCGACGGCGACGGCACGGATGATTTTTTGCTCCTGGAATACCGCAGCGACCAGCCCGGCTGGACTGCCAACATTCGCATTTTTGATGCCAACGGTCGGCAGGTCAAACGCCTGGTACAAAATGAATTACTCGCCGCCACCGGCACTTTTAAATGGGACGGGCTGCTCGAAGACCAGACGAAAGCCCGAATCGGCATTTACATTCTTTGGATTGAACTGGTGGCTACGGATGGCTCGGTGCGCCGCGAAAAACAGACCTGCGTACTTGCTGGCAGATTAGACTGACGAAATTTGGTTAAAATGTGTGCAGCATATTATTAAAAACCGTATCTTTGTGTCAAACAAATGCGAACGCTTTTACACTGCCCAAAACACAGACCTACAAGTTTTAGAAATCCTACACAAACCTTGCCTTGTCCTAAACGATCTATCCCTATTTTTTAATTGGCACCTTGCCAACAGGAAAGGTACATAACTCATGAAACCAATTTTAAGACGTTCCGGTGAATTACTGGCTACTGCCTCCATTCTGCTTGCCACCCTGTGGTGTACCCTTCCGCAGGAGGGTATCTTCTTCAAATGGTGGGAAGACCATACCTTTGTACTCATGCTGGGGCTGCTGGGTGCAGGTTTGCTCTTTTTTTGCTGCAACGTGCACCGCCTCATGATGGTAAGCTGGGGTGCCTGTGCCCTGCTGTGTTTGGTGTTGAAGGAGCGTTCGCAAATGCCCTTACAGCATTCCGAAAAAACCAATGACGCACTCATCACAGTTGCCCATTTCAAACTGCCCGGCGGGATGAGCCACCACGATGAAAACCTGAAAACCATACTGGAAACGCAAGCCGACCTGATCTCTTTGCAGGAAATCAACGTTCCCTTACTCGATTCGCTACACGCTTTTTTTACCTGCTGCGGCTATCCTTATTTTGAATGCGTACAAGACGACCGGCGGCAAACGGCGATGGTGGTGTACTCGCGCTATCCGTTTCACTTTTTGCAGGCAGTACATGACCCCAACGCACCAGGTATGCTGGGCAAGGTACAACTCTCGCTGGGCAACACGGTAGAGCATTTCTTTTTTTTCAGCACTTTTCTGAATCCGGCGCAGGACGAGGTCACCTATACGCAGTTGCGCCAGCGGCTGCGCTACTACGCTCATCATCTCAATGAGATTGACCAGCCTTTGCTGGCTTGCGGCGACTATCACCTGGTGCCTTGGTCGCGCGATTTGCAATCGTTTCGCACGGTTTCCCGCCTCAACGAGAGCCGACGCGGCGTGCTGCCCACTTCACCGCACGGACATTTTTCGCTCTTTAATCATCCTTTTGATCACATATTCTACTCCAACCATTTTAAATGTGTTAACTTTAAGACGATTAGCAGTGCTACGACCGACTACTTAGGCATCGTAGGTACGTATCAGTTTGAAAATCAAGACAGTGTTGTTCATGTTCAAACAAAGACTAACGAGCTTTAAATACGCTTTCAACGGTTTATCTAACTTAGTAAAAACGCAACCCAACGCCCGGATTCACCTGCTGGTCATGGCGGCAGTGTTGGTAGCAGGAATACTTTTGCAACTCACGTTCACCGAATGGGCGATCCTGTTGCTCACCATCGGGCTGGTACTGGCGGCAGAGGCATTCAACACCGCACTGGAATACCTGACCGATCTGGTATCGCCCGACTATCATCCGCTGGCGGGCAAAACCAAAGATGTAGCCGCTGCCGCAGTGCTGATTGCCGCAATTACGGCGGTTTTGGTGGGTATTTTTTTGTTTTTGCCAAAATTGTGGAAGCTGTAAACCTGATTGCAAATGTTTTGCCGTTACAGGACAACAATCCGATAGCACTTGTTTTTACAATTTTTTGCCCCTCCAAGACATAGCCCGGTAGTTCCGTTTTTGTAAAATGTTTTTTTATAACAATAACCTGGTAGTTTTCATTATTTTACTAGCGTTGCAACAGATTTTTTGATTGATAGATAGGTTGGATAATTTGCATTGATCCTGAAAATACTGCCCATGACACGCCGAGCAATTTTAGTAGCCACGATCTTTTTGATCACGGGTTACACCCACGCCCAGGAGCAACTGGGAATACGCACCAGCAACTATGGCGGTGTGAACGCCCTGACGCTCAACCCTGCCGCCGGTCTTACTTCTCCCTTTCGCTGGGATGTAAATCTGGTAGAATTCGGTCAGTTTTTTGATAACAATTACCTGTTTATAGAAAATTTCCGGTTGCTCGATGTGCTGAATCTGCCAAGCAAAGGAGCCTTGCGCCCGGAATTGGAACGCAAAGATCTGCCCACTCCGCCAGACCGGTTCGTGGTTGATTTTTACCGCAGCACGGGTGCCGATTTTACCTTTCGGGGCGATGTATTCACGCAAGTGCTGGGACCTTCGTTGATGCTCAAACTGGGAGACGCAACCACCGTCGGGTTTTACACCCGTGTACGGGGTAGTGTCAGCACCCGCAGGCTACCGGGCATACTGGGGTACTACGAGTTTACGCAGGAACTCTACGATTCTTCCTTTACCGTGCAAGCCTTTAAACTCAGCGGCATGGCTTGGTCGGAATTGGGTTTGAACTATGCCCGCACCGGCGAGACCGATAACGGACAAATCAGTATAGGCGGCACGCTCAAGTGGCTGCAAGGCTATGAGGCGGGTTTTGGCAGTATGGAGCAGCCCATGCGGTTTCGGGAAATTCCTGGCGGACGATTGCTGGGAGAGCAGGGCAGTACCCAACATTTTTTTACCATCCCTTCTCTGAATGGTTGGGAATGGCAGCCCAAACGCAAAGGCAGCGGCTTGGCGGTTGATCTGGGGCTGGTTTACACGATTTCGGAGGCGGAGGACACTTACCGCTGGCGATTCGGTTTTTCGCTGCTGGATGTGGGAGCGGTGCATTTTACCAAACAAGCCGAACGACACCGCGTGGTGGTCACCGATTCGACTTCCCTGTTTTTCAGGGAATTTGAGCAATTTAAAAATGTAGAACAACTGGATTCTATCGCCCGGCTGTTTAGTCGCCAAACGATGAAAGACCCCTACGCCTCCTTGCAAGGGCGTTCTTTTTCCATTTGGTTGCCCGCTGCTTTTTCGGCGCAGGCAGACTTCGCGGTTACGCCCTCTTTTTTCCTGAACGCCTCTCTGGTACAGGGCATTCCTTTCACCAAAAATATGCTTCGGCGCAGCAGTGTGGCGGCACTCACGCCCCGATTTGAAAACCGCTGGCTGGAGGCGGCACTGCCTATCACGCTACTCAACTGGCAGCGGGTACGCACCGGACTGGCGGCCCGCCTGGCATTTTTCTGGTTTGGCACAGAAGATTTGGGCAGCGTTTTCGGGAGGTCTGATTTTGACAGCACCGATTTCTACTTTGCTATTAAAGTGAATCCTTTTCAATTCAATTCAAAAAAAGAGGAAAAACAACGTTCCGGCTGGAAAGGACACCGACAGCCCAAAACAAAATCGGTGGGCAGGAGCAAGGTGAGATGTCCGAATTTTTAAAAATGTTAGTTGTTATTGTTATTTGGCTCGTACTACTTGTTCACTCGGTCACTTAGTCACCCGGTCACCCTCTCCCCGAGTAACAATTAACCAATAACCGTTTTTCCATGAAATTCGACTGTGTGTCATTCGACCAACTTACGATTTATCAACTCTATGAATTATTAGCTTTGCGGCAGGCAGTATTCGTCGTGGAACAAAACTGCCCTTACCAGGATTGCGATGCCAAAGATATAAAAGCTTGGCACCTAATAGGTTACAATGAAAATAAGCAACTGGTGGCGTATGCTCGTCTATTGCCGAAGGGTGTTTCCTATCCGGAATACGCCTCGTTTGGGCGGGTGGTCACGGCACCGGGCGTACGGGGTACGGGTGCAGGAAAATTACTTTTGCAGAAATGTTTGCAAGCCATGCAACAACTTTTTCCCAATGAATCCATTTTAATCGGCGCGCAATTATATTTACTGCAATTTTATCAATCGTTTGGTTTTGTTGCCATTCAAAAGGAGTATCTGGAAGACGGAATTCCGCATATTCATATGGTGTTGAACAAATAAATCCAATGATTGAAGTGCTGAAACGAACGGTTTGGAAACGGGGCGGCTAACCCCCTACGCCTACCGATGCCCCACAGGTGCAGTGGTAAGTTTACAAGGATGCCGTTAGCAACTCGGATCAGCTGAAAAAATAGCTTAATATCAAAACACATGAATTGCATCATCACCGGAGCTACCAAAGGCATCGGACGTGCCCTAGCCGAAACATTTGCCGAAAAAGGGGGCAACCTTGCCCTCACTGCGCGTACCGCCGCCGATTTGGAGAATTTGCAAAACGAGTTTGCCCGGCGTTTTCCGAATAGTCAGGTGCTGATTTTTCCGGCTGATTTAAGTCAAAAAAATGAAGGGTTGGCTTTCGCTAATTTTGTAAAAAACCACTGGAAACAAGTCCATGTTTTAATCAACAATACCGGTATTTTCGCGCAGGCACCGCTGCTTGACGAACCCGACGGACTGTTGGAAAAAATGTTTCAACTCAACCTCGCCGCCGCTTACCACCTCACCCGTGCCGTGTTGCCCATGATGCTACCCCAACAGAGCGGACATATTTTTAATATTTGCTCTGTTGCCAGTCGCCAGGCTTTTCCAAATAGCACTGCGTACACCATCTCCAAATTTGCCCTGTTGGGCTTCACGCAGTCGCTGCGGGTAGAATTGAAAGACAAGGGCATCAAAGTCACCGCCGTGCTGCCCGGTGCTACTTTGACCAATTCTTGGACGGGCGTGAACATTGACCCGCAGCGCCTCATCGCTCCTGCCGAAGTTGCCAAAGCCGTGTGGAGCGCGTGGGAAATGAGTCCAGGTGCCGTAGTAGAGGAAATCGTGATTCGCCCGCAATTAGGTGATTTGTAAAATGTGCCGATGTGCTAATATCCCAATATCTTAACTTTTGTCAACCTTCCGCCACCGCTGCAGTTTTAACAAGCAGGTATGGAAAATGCCTGTACTTTTGCAATTTGAAAAATGAAAATTTATGAAATCGCTTCTTACCTTGTGGTTTATAATATTGACAATTGTCTTAAACGCTCAACCCGACTTTTGGCGACAAAAGATAGACCCCGCCCTTTGGAAAAAAGTGGAGGCAGGTTCACCCGTTGAATTTATTTTGGTTTTAAAACAGCAAGCCGATCTCTCCGCCGCTGCCGGTTTTTCAACAAAAGAAGAAAAAGGCGACTATGTTTTTAATCAACTGCAAACAGTTGCCAAACAATCTCAAAAGCCCATTCTGCAAATTTTACAAACCAGGCAAGCCCCCTGCCAGTCTTTCTTCCTCATCAATGCCTTGCACACTGTTGGGGATGCCCGATTGCTACAGCTGCTCGCCGAGCGTACCGACGTGGCTTACCTGGCGGATAATCCGAATATTCCCTTACAACAATTAACTCCGCAACCCGCCGATCTTGTCCAATCCCGCAGTGCCATCGAATGGGGCATTGTAAAAATACAGGCAGATCAGGTGTGGGCATTGGGCTATACGGGTCAAAACGTGGTGATCGGCGGGCAAGACACTGGCTACGAATGGACGCACCCCGCCCTGCAACCCAAATACCGCGGCTGGAACGGCACCACTGCCGACCACAACTACAACTGGCACGATGCCATTCACAAACTCAACCCGCTCAACGGTGATACGACTAATGTAGCTGCCAATCCCTGTGGGTTGGATTCCAAAATTCCCTGCGACGATAACAGTCACGGCACCCACACCATGGGTACCATGGTGGGCGACGATGGCATGGGCAACCAGATCGGCGTAGCCCCCGGCGCGCGCTGGATCGCGGCACGCAACATGGAGCGCGGCTGGGGCACGCCTGCTACTTACATCGAAAGTTTTCAGTGGTTCATCGCCCCCACAAATCTGGACAATCAAAAACCCGATCCGAAAAAAGCACCCCATGTGATCAATAATTCCTGGGGTTGCCCACCGGTAGAGGGTTGCAATGCTTCCAACTTTGCCCTGATGGATGCAGTGGTCAACCATGTGCGGGCGGCAGGCATCGTGGTGGTGGCTTCGGCGGGCAACAGCGGCAGCAATTGCAGCACCGTGAGTGATCCGGCGGCGATTTTTGCGGGTAGTTTTTCGGTGGGGGCTTCGCGGCAGAATGATACGATTGCCGGCTTCAGCAGTCGGGGTCCGGTCACTACTGATGGCAGCAATCGCTTGAAACCCAATGTGGTGGCACCGGGCGTGGGCGTGCGCTCGGCGGTGCGCGGGGGCACTTACTCCAGCCTCAACGGCACGAGTATGGCGGGTCCGCACGTGGCAGGGGTGGTCGCTTTAATCATTTCAGCGAATCCGCGCCTCGCCGGGCAGGTAGAAACCATCGAAACCATCCTCGAAACGACTGCCAAACCGATGCAGACTAATGAAAACTGTGGCGGTGTGTCGGGTCTTACCATTCCTAACAACACCTACGGCTACGGCAGAGTGGATGCCCTGGCAGCCGTGCAAAAAGCCCTGCAACTCGCCACCGACACCAACGAAATTCCCAAAAAGGTCAGTGTTTCCATTTTTCCCAACCCGATGGCAGGCAGTGCCACGCTGAAAGTGGAAGGCATCACCGGTGCTACTGAGCTTCGGGTGTTCAACGCCGCCGGTCAGCTCGTACAGTTTTTACAATGGGAAGCGCAAGCCATTTCTTCACAACCATTGGATTTGCAAAGCCTACCGACGGGGGTTTATTTTTATCGTTTAACAAACGGCGGAACTACGGTGAGCGGAAAGATGGTTAAACCGTGAAAGTTGTGATTGGTTATTGATTATTTGGACGCTCTCACGTGTCCCTTCACTATTGACCGATCCCTTTTTTACCTAATTTTGCACCCTTTGACCAATTATGGTCCACGTTAATAATAAATGCTCAATCAAAAATGAAGCCCGGCATTCCCAAAGGTACGCGTGATTTTGGTCCTGAACAGGTGTTGAAACGCAATTACATTTTCGACATCATCAAATCCGTTTTTATCAAATACGGCTACCAACCCCTCGAAACGCCTACTATCGAACTGCTATCCACCCTCACCGGCAAATACGGCGAAGAGGGCGACCGCTTGTTGTTCAAAGTTTTAAAACGCGGCGAAAAACTGACCGAGGCATTAGATAAAAATCCGAGTGAAAATAACCTTTCCGAAGAAGGACTCCGTTACGACTTAACCGTACCTTTTGCAAGGTATGTGGTAATGAACCAAAATTCCATTCCCTTTCCTTTCAAACGTTATCAAATTCAACCCGTATGGCGTGCTGACCGACCGCAAAAAGGGCGTTATCGCGAATTTTATCAATGTGATGTGGATGTGGTGGGTTCTAATTCTTTGCTCTACGAAGCCGAATTAATTCAGATTTATCAGGAAGTATTTACCAAGTTAAATATTCCCTTTGTTATTAAAATCAACAATCGTAAAATATTACAAGGCATTGCCGAAGCCGCCGGCATTCCCGACCAGTTTATGACGATGACCATTGCCATTGATAAGTTGGATAAGATTGGGTTGGACGGCGTGCGCAAAGAAATGCAAGAGCGCGGCATTCCTGAAAATTCCATCCTGAAAATTGAGGAAATTTTACAAGTCAAAGACATAGAAAGTTTAAAACCGCTTTTCGCGAATACAGAAACCGGCTTGAAGGGAATTGCGGAACTCGAAACAATATTTAGTTATTCACCTGTTGGGGCGCAATTTGATGTAACTTTAGCTCGTGGATTGAACTATTACACCGGCTGCATCTTCGAGGTACAAGCGGTGGGCGTGCAGATGGGCAGCATCGGCGGCGGCGGGCGTTACGACGACCTCACGGGCGTGTTTGGCATGCCGGGCGTGTCGGGCGTGGGCGTGAGCTTCGGTGCCGAGCGGATGTATGATGTGATGGAAGAATTGAAATTGTTTCCTGAAAATACGGCTGCGAGTTTGCAGGTGCTATTTGTGGCTTTTGATGAGCCGACTCATCGGTTTGCGTTTGAATGCCTCGGCAAGGTGCGCGCCGCGGGTATCAACTCCGAAATCTACCCGGAACCTACCAAACTCAAAAAACAAATGAAATACGCCGACGACCGCCGTGTGCCTTACGTCATCTTGGTGGGTGCGGAAGAAATGGCGAGCGGGCAATTGTCGCTGAAAAATATGGTAACGGGCGAGCAGGAGCGGCTGGCACTGAGCGACGTAATCCAGCGTTTACGCTGAATCCGTACCACAACCTTCAGGTTGTGACTAAAGTAAACTCCTGACCAAGAAGAACGATAGAACGATTCTTAAAAAATGTTGTAACTTGCTCAAAAAGTGTCGCGAAAACCACTGCAAGCTCGTCACTCGCAATGTGAATAATTTTACAAATTTGGATTACAAAGTAGAAATGGTGAATCCATTTGATAAATAGACGAGTGTGTTAAAACTTCTCCGGCAAGGTCACGCCTTCATAAATCGCCTTCAACGAAATTTTTAAATCCAAAAACAGAAAATAAATTTGGGCTTCCGGCTGGTCAAACACTTCATAAATCCAATTAGCTTCCTCGCGACGATAGGATTCCACTAACATTTCATACTGGTCAATAATCAGGTAGTGTTGTAAAGATTTCAGATGCGTGTACTCGCGAAGTTTGATTTTTTGGTCGCGACCGGCACTGTGTTCAGAGGTGATCTCGATTAACAGAATAGCTTGCGTTACCAGGTAAGTATCGGCATCGTCGCTTTTGGGAGTGACCACCACATCGGGGTAGCGGTATAAGCCTGCAGCATCCACCTGCACTTTGACCGATTCCATGTAGGTCTTGAAACCTTTTGCGGCCGCTACCTGCCGTAATAAAAACGTGCAATTTAGCGCAATATCATTCGCATTTTTACTTTCACCAGACATAGGGATTCTTTTGCCGTACACAAATTCATGCCGGATTTCGGAAGTTTTTTCTAATTCCAAATATTCTTCTACGGTATAAATTTTTTCTTCAAGGACGACCATAGCAAAATGATTTGTACAGGTTAAACGCATTAAAACATGTAGTGCCGAATAGGCAGGATCGCACACCGATTAGCAAAAATCACTACGGTTGTACACGGATTTTTTCTCCTTGCACTGCTCAGTCGGTATCCAACGGACAATCCGTCTGTTCTGTCGTCGGCACAACATCCGTTTTGCAAGGATTTGAGGGTAAGTGGAAACGAAAATCCGTGTTAATCCGTTGTGTCCGTCAAAATCTGTGTGCGATCCTGCCGCTTTGAACCCATTTTAATGCGTTTAACCTAATGATTTGTATAACATAATTATCCCTTTAGGACAAAATTAAGAAATTTTCAGCGACTTTTGCGGTTTTATAAAACGTCCAATCGTGCCAAAATACACTTCGCTTTCAAAAATTCAATCCGCCCTCCGCTCCGGCGAAACCACGCTGGTGGAAATCGTAAATTACTATCTTTCGCAAATTGAAGCAACTCAACATTTAAACGCTTACATCGAAGCGTTTGCCGAAAAAGCCCTGCAACAAGCGCACGAATTGGATGTAAAATTTCAGGAAAATCCAGCGTCCGTCGGGCGTTTGTACGGCATGGTTATTTCTATCAAAGATGTAATTTGTTACCAAAATCATCATGTCACGGCGGGTTCTAAAATGCTGGAAGGCTTTACTTCGCTGTTTTCGGCAACGGCGGTGGAACGCTTGCTGGCGGAGGACGTCATTATCATCGGGCGCACCAATTGTGACGAATTTGCGATGGGTTCTACCAATGAAAATTCGTGTTACGGCGCCACGAAAAACGCGGCTGACCCCACGAAAGTGCCCGGCGGCTCGTCCGGCGGGGCGGCAGTGGCGGTGCAGGCGGATACGTGCCTGGCGGCGTTGGGGTCGGATACGGGCGGCTCGGTGCGCCAACCGGCGGCGTTTTGTGGGGTGATTGGTTTCAAACCGACGTATGGGCGGATTTCACGGTATGGCTTGCTGGCGTATGGCTCGTCGTTTGACCAGATCGGCGTGTTTGCCCATTCAATCGAAGACGCGGCTTTGTTGTTGGAAATTATGGCGGGGGCGGATGATTTTGACAGCACGGCGAGTTTGCAGGTGGAAAGTTATTCACAACAATTGTATTTTAATAAAAAAGTACGCATTGCTTATTTCAAAAGTGCGCTGGAAAATGAAAGTTTAGACGTAGAAATTAAACAAACGGCTTTTAGTTTGATTCAAACATTACAAAAGGAAGGTCACACTGTAGAAGCGGTTGATTTTAACTATTTGGATTATATCATTCCGGCGTATTATGTGTTGACGACGGCGGAGGCTTCTTCCAACTTGGCGCGTTATGACGGTATCCGCTTCGGCTACCGCAGTCCGAACGCCACGAATCTGGACAGCACTTATAAAAAAAGTCGAACGGAAGGTTTTGGCACAGAAGTAAAACGGCGCATTATGTTGGGAACGTTTGTACTGAGTGCCGGTTATTACGATGCCTACTACACCAAAGCCCAGCAAGTGCGGCGTTTGATTGCGGATAAAACGAAGGAAATTTTACAAGATTTTGATTTTATTCTGATGCCTGCTGCCCCGACGACTGCCTGGAATCTGGGCGAAAAAATAGACAACCCGGTGGCGATGTACCTGGCGGATATTTTCACCGTGCAAGCGAATATGACGGGGATGCCTGCGGTGAGTTTACCGATTCATACTCATTCAAACGGACTGCCGATTGGGTTGCAGTTGATGGCGGATCAATGGAAAGAAAGCGAATTGTTGGCTTTTTCGGGGTATGTGCTGGGATTGTAAAAACCTAAGTAATACGAAGAAATCTCCGTGCAACGCTGTGTGCTCTGTGGTTAGTCGCCTGCGCCATAGCTACGGCGCAAAAAAAGTGGTACGGGAAAATCCTGGTTATCACAAATCGCCGCTCCCCAATCACAATTTTCCTTACCTTTGCGCGCTGAATTTTTTACACAAACATACTAAATGATCACGTACATCAAGGGCTTGCTCACATACAAAACGCCCACGTATATCGTGGTAGAAACGGGAGGCATCGGCTACCACATTCACATCAGTCTGCACACCTACACGCAGATCGAAAAATTGGAATCCGTCAAAATTCTCACCCAGCAGATCATTCGCGAAGACAGTCACACGCTCTACGGCTTTGCCGAGGAAGCCGAGCGCGCGTTATTTCTGCAGTTGATTTCGGTGTCGGGGGTTGGACCAAGCACGGCGCAATTGGTGCTGTCTTCTATGAACCCAAACGAAATCCGGGCGGCAATTATCGGCGAAGACGCAGCGGCACTGGGGCGCGTGAAAGGCATCGGACCCAAAACCGCCAAGCGTATCATCCTGGATTTGAAAGATAAACTGGTCAAAGACGGCGGTGCTGACCTGCCTTTAACAATTTTACCGCAGAACAATACAAACCGGGAGGAGGCGTTATCTGCATTAGTTGCGCTGGGATTCAACCGAATCGAGGTGCAAAAAGCGCTCAATAAACTCCTGAAAGAACAACCCACCATCAATAGCGTGGAAGAGTTGATCAAATTGGCGCTCAAACAGTTATCCTGAAGAGGGATGAGGGTAGAGGGACAAGGCAATTCAATTTTCCGTTCTCGTCTCTCCATCCTCTTTCCTTTACCCTGGTTTTGCCGGGACGATTCAATTCTTACGCCAAAAACCGTTTAACCAGACTTTAGGCGACAGATCTTAGATTTTAGACCACCACTTCTGCAAGTATCTACTATCTAACGTCTATTGTCTAAATAGAATTTGTTAAAGTTTTTGAACCCAACAAAATGTGTTACAGCACAGCGTTTGGGAAATGGAATATTCGCTGCGTGATATTGTGATATTGGCTAATCCTGTTTTTGGAAATATAGTAAAATATCCTAATATTCTAAATTTTTATTTTATCCCATGACACAACCCGAGAGGTGGAACCCGGCTCCCCGATCCCCTCACACCAGACCATGACCTATGAGTAAAGTAATTGTACCCTTCAGTCTCCTTATTGCGATTGTAATAGAAGCCCTGGCACTCACAGCGCGGGGGGGTAATATTCGCTCGGCTGAGGCAACGCTTGCCCAAGCGGTATTACCGGCAACCGACACCCTGCCACCCATCAAAGACCGCTTCGATGATTTTATTAACAACCAAAACGCCAATCCGTTCGATCTCAAAGACCCGAACAATGTAGAGCAAACGGTAGAGTACGACCCCGCCACCGGGCGCTACCTCATTCAGGAGAAAATCGGCGATGAGTATTATCGTCCGCCCACTTACATGACCTTTGATGAATATTTGGAATATCGGCGCAAGCAGGACGAAGAACGCTATTTCAAACAACTCTCCGGCGTGAACGTGGGCGACGGGGTGAGCGCCACCGACCCGCTGGCGAAAATTGATGTAAAAAACAGTCTGATTGACCGGCTCTTCGGTGGCACGGCGGTGGACATCCGACCCACCGGGGGTATTGACCTCATCTTTGGTTTGGAATACCAAAAAGTGGAAAACCCGATTCTGCCCATTCGCAATCAAACCCAGTTGAATCCCCGGTTCGATATGAATCCTCAAATTGACGTGACGGGTAAAATCGGCGAGAAGCTCAACCTTGCGGTACAATACAATCCGCAATCCAGTTTTAATTTTAACAACCAGATCAAACTCAATTACAACAGCGACCTGTTCAGCGAAGACGAAATCTTGAAAAAAATCGAAGCGGGCAACGTGAGTCTGCCCCTGCGCGGTACGCTCATTCAGGGGGCACAGAGTTTGTTTGGGATCAAAACCGAGTTGCAATTCGGGCATTTGCGCATCACCAGCGTGTTGTCGCAGCAGCAGTCGCAGCGCGAAAATATTCAATTGCAAGGAGGCAGCCAGTTGCAGGAATTTGAAGTGCGCGCCGACGACTACGACGAAAACCGTCACTTTTTCCTGGCACATTACAACCGGAATACCTTCGAAGAAGCATTGACTAATTTGCCGCAGATCAAGACTTTATTCAAAATTGAAAACCTCGAAGTGTGGATCACCAACAACCGCAACGAGGTGCAAAATGTGCGCGACATCGTAGCCCTGGCAGACCTGGGTGAACCCGAAAACCTGGTGGATACCATCAACATCCAGCGTGCGCCCACCCCACCGCGCGACATTGTCGGGCGCGCACTCCCCGACAACAACGCCAACAACCTCTACAAACGCATTGCAGGCGACACTTCTTCCGCCCGTAGCATTGACAACGCCGTGGTAAAACTGCAACAAATCGGCTTGCTACAAACGAAAGATTTTGAGAAGGTGAGCGCTCGCCGCCTCGAACCCAGCGAATACACCTACCACCCGGAGTTGGGCTTTATCTCTTTGAACATCAACGTACAACCCGACCAGGTGGTGGGCGTTTCTTACCAATATTCTTACAACGGCAGAACCTACAAAGTGGGCGAACTGGCGCAAAACCAGGAGGTGACCGGCTTGCGCGATACCACCGCTATGCGCCGCGATACCGTGTCGAACCTCAAGGTACTCTACGTCAAAATGCTCAAAAGCACTACCCAGCGCACCGATGTACCCACCTGGGATTTGATGATGAAAAACGTGTACCCCATCGGGGCGTTCAATGTGAATCCGCAGGAGTTTCGGCTCGATGTGTTCTACGATGATCCGGGGCGCGGCTTCAAACGCTTCCTGCCGGATGTGCAAACCAGAAACAACGTGACCGGCGAGATCGAGCGCAGCGCACCGCTGGTGCGGGTGTTCAACCTGGATCAATTAAATACGCAGGGCGATCCACAGCCCGACGGGATTTTTGACTTTGTGCCGGGCGTGACCATCAACCTGCGCAACGGGCGGGTGATGTTTCCGGTGCTGGAGCCGTTTGGTTCCTCTCTGGCGCGCAAGCTGGTGAGGCCGGAAGACGCGGCGAAATATTTGTACCAGGAATTGTACGATTCTACGATCTTCCTGGCGCGGGAATTTCCCGAAAAGAATCGTTTTGTGCTGAAAGGCAGTTACAAGTCCAGCGTGGCTTCTGAGATTTCGCTCGGTGCGTTCAACATTCCGCCGGGTTCGGTGCGCGTCACAGCGGGCGGTCAGCAACTCATCGAAGGTTCTGATTATGAAATTGATTACAACATCGGTCGGGTGCGCATTTTGAATGATGCTTTGCTCAGTGCCGGGGTGCCGATCAACGTGTCGTATGAAGACAACACCCTGTTCAATTTTGGTCAGAAAACCATGATCGGGCTGCGTGCCGACTATCAGGTGGATGAGAATTTCAACATCGGGGCAACGTATTTGCACCTGTTTGAACGACCCTTTACACAGAAAGTGAACATCGGCGACGATCCCATCAACAACCGCATCTACGGCTTGGATGTGAATCTGACCCGCAACGCTCCCTTCCTCACCCGGCTGGTGGATGCCCTGCCGTTCATTAACACGAAACAAGATTCTAAAATATCCTTCTCTGCCGAAGCCGCCGCCATCCGCCCCGGACATGCCCGCGCTATCAATCAGAACAAGGGTGACAGAGAGGGACTGGTGTATCTGGATGACTTTGAGGGCAGCGCCAGCAGTTTTGACCTGCGCAATCCGGTGAATCAGTGGTTCTTGTCGAGTGTACCGCAGAAAGCCCTGAACCCGGATAATGGTCAGAATCTTTTTCCGGAAGGCGACCTGGTGAACGACATTGCCGGTGGCGTAAACCGTGCCCGCCTCAACTGGTACCTTATTGATGACAGCCGCAACGCCGACATCCGGGTGCGCAACCAAGAGGATTTTAGAAACCCCTACACCGCTATCATCCAGCAAACGGAGGTATTTCCCAACCTGATTCAAACCCTCGACCAATTGCCCACCATCCAGACGATGAATCTGACCTTTTATCCGATGGAACGCGGTCCATACAACTTCGACGTGCCGGGTGGTGTACCCCTGCCCGGTACGCCCGGAAGAAGTGCCGGTTTGCTTAAAGTCAGTGATTCGCTGATGGTGCTCGAACAACCAAGAACGCGTTGGGGGGGCATCATGAAAGCACTCCAGACCAACGACTTCCAGGCTTCCAACATCGAATTTCTCGAATTCTGGATGCTCAGCCCTTTTTTAAATGAAGATGGTTCGGGTACGGCGGCACCCCGACCAGAGGGGCGGCAGGGCGAATTTTACATCCACCTGGGCAACGTTTCCGAAGATATTCTGCGCGACTCCCGGAAGTTTTTTGAAAATGGCTTGCCCGCTCCGGGCAATCCCGACCGCCAGGTGGACAATACCCGCTGGTCGCGCATCCCCATCGGGCAGCAGATCACCCGCGCCTTCGACCTGCAAGCCGGCGCCCGCGAAGTGCAGGACGTGGGGTTGGACGGTTTGAACGATGCGGAAGAACGCGAGAAGTTCGCCGACTTTTTGTCTAAAATTGATACCAACTCCGTGGCGGGTAAAAAAATTGCCGCCGACCCTTCCAACGATAATTTTGTGTATTACCGTGACCCCGTGTACCCCGCCGATGCAGGGGTACTGCGCCGCTACCGCGATTTTAACAACCCGGAAGGCAACTCCCGCGAAAACGACGGCACTTCCCAATTGGTATCTTCCGGTACCAACATCCCGGATGCCGAAGACATCAACCGCGACAATACCCTGAACGAAACCGAATCGTATTTTCAATACCGGGTGGTGTTGCGACCCGACCCAAATAATCCGCGCGAGATTGACCGAGAAGCTGCGCAGTTCATCACCGACCAGCGCGACACTATGGGGCGCATCTGGTATCGCTTCCGCATTCCGCTGAATGGTCCGGAAAAGCAAGCCATCGGCGGCATCCGCGATTTTCGCTCCATTCGCTTCATGCGCCTGCTGATGAAGGGTTTTGAAGAACGCACCACCCTGCGTTTTGCTACGATGGAATTGGTGCGCAACCAATGGCGCAGCTATACCCAGTCGCTGACTCAGATCGGGACGGGTATTGATAGGTGCGAAGGTGAAACCACCCTGGATGTGGATGCCGTGAACATTGAAGAAAACAGCGGGCGTACTCCATTCAACTATGTGCTGCCCCAGGACATCCAGCGCGAGCAGTCGCTGGGGGTGTTTAATGCCTTGCAAAACGAGCAGTCTTTATCGCTGAAAATCAGGCAACTCTGCGACGGCGATGCGCGGGCGGTGTTTAAAACCCTCAACTTTGATATGCGGGTGTACGACCGCCTGCGGATGTTTGTACACGCGGAGGATATTTTACGACCCGCCGAAAATGTCAATTTTGCCCAAGACGGCGACCTGACGGTGTTCCTGCGGCTGGGCAGTGATATTCGGGAAAATTACTATGAATATGAAATTCCACTCAAATTATCTGACTCTACTGTTATCCGCAGTTTGGTCAGAAACTCCACGGCTTACAAAAACGAAGTGTGGCGACCGGAAAATAATTTTGACATTGATTTGAAAAAGCTGGTGCGCATCAAAGAAGAGCGCAACGACAGTACATTTTCCATCTCGGACGAATACATTGTGCCGGATACCGTTAGAATAAAAAACAGTGACGGTACAGAAAGTATAAAAGAAGCAGGAACCATCAAGATACGCGGCAACCCCAACCTCGGCAACGTAAAAATAGCCATGATCGGGGTGCGCAACCTCAATGATGCCAAAGGCGCACACAGCGTGGAGATATGGGCAAACGAAATGCGGCTTAGTGGCTTGGACGAACGCGGCGGCGTGGCGGCAGTGGCGCGGCTGGATATGCAACTAGCCGACCTGGGCACCATGACCCTGGCGGGCAACGTGAGTACCATCGGCTTCGGTGCCCTCGACCAGAAAGTGCAGGAGCGCAGCCGCGAACTCATTAGTGGCTACGATCTGGCGGCTTCGCTCGAACTCGGTAAGTTTTTCCCGGATCGCTGGGGGCTGCGGCTGCCGTTTTTTGCGCAATGGTCGAATCAGACTAGAACCCCCGAATTTGATCCCTACGATTTTGACGTGAAAGTGGAGGATAAATACAAAAACAATGGCGTAGCGGTCGTTCGTGATGAAACGACACAAGATTCCACGGTTTTCCGCAAACGTGATGTGCAAAACACTACCAACATTCGCAGTTACAACTTCACCAACGTGCGCAAGGAGCGCGTAGGCGAAAATGCAGACAAACCCAAGCCCTGGGACATCGAGAACTTCAGCGTGTCCTACGCTTACACCGAAACCACCCGCCGTGACCCGATCATCGAACTCGACGAACGCCGCCGGCAAACGGGTGGACTGGATTACGTGTATAGTCGGAATGTGAAATTCATCGAGCCATTTAAAAATCTGATCAAATCGGATAAGTATCTCAATATTTTTAAACAATTCAATTTCAATCCGCTGCCTAATTCCTTTGGGTTTAGCACGGTGTTGGATCGGCGGTTCGACCGCAGCCGCTACCGCTTTACTGGTTATGAAGCCAATCCGGAGTTGCTGGATCAGTACGCTACCTTTTATAACAAGCGCTTCACCTGGGATCGGGATTATAACTTGCAATGGGATTTATCGCGGTCTTTGAAGTTGAGTTTTGATGCCCTGGCAAACGCTGTGATTGATGAGCCGGACGAGGTCAGAATGCGTCGTCGCCAACAGAACGGCGAAATTGCCGACGTTGATCAGTACCGGCGCGACAGTATCTGGGACGGCATCCGCCACTTGGGTCGCCCCAAAAATTACACCCACAATGTCAACATCAGTTATCAGTTGCCCATCCGCTACCTGCCCTACATGGACTGGATTCAGGCGCGGGTGAATTATCAGGCAGAATATGCCTGGAGCGCGGCAGCGTTGAATGTGGATAGTTTGGGAAATGTGATTCGCAACGGGCAAAACCGGCAGTTTTCCGCCGATTTTAACTTTGCGACCCTGTACAGTAAGATTAATTATTTGAAAAAAATTGACAGCCAGCAGCGTCCGCAGCCGCGCAATCAGCCCCGCAACCGGCAAGGCGAGCAACAACCGCCAAATGAGCAGCCCAACAACCGCAACCAACGCCCCCCGAAAGAAGAAAAACCGGAAGGCGAACCGGGCATTTTGGAAAAAGTACTCATTCGCCCCCTGATGCTGCTGCGCACGGCGCGCTTCAACTACACCGAGCGGCTGGGTACCACCATACCCGGCTTTACGCCACGGGCGAGCCTGCTGGGCATGGAGCAGGGCTTTGCCGGACCGGGGCTGGATTTTATCGCAGGTTGGCAACCGCAGGTGCAAAATTATTTCGGCACCAATCGCAATTGGTTGTACCGCAACCAAGACTGGATTTCCGAAAGTGTGTATGTCAATCAACAGGTGATTCAGGAATACTCTCAAAATCTGCAAGCGCAGGTGACGATAGAACCTTTCCGCGACTTCCGCGTGGATGTGGATGCGACCAAGGTGTATCAGAAAACCCACTCGCAGTATTTCAAGGTGTTTGAAGAAGGGCAAGATTTCAACCACCGGCTGCCGCAGGATTTTGGTTCTTTGAATATTTCCTTTTTTTCTGCGAATACTTTGTTCCAGGATAGCGACGAGCAGATTCGGGGCTTGTTTAGCAAATTTGAAAGTTTCCGACCCACCATTTCCAAACGAATCGGTACAGGGCAGCACGACAGCCTTGCACTGGCAGATCAAGGCTACACCCGCGGCTACGGGCGTACCCAGCAGGATGTGTTGATCCCGGCTTTTCTGGCAGCGTACACCGACAAAGACCCGCGCACCATCCCTTTGAATGTGTTTGACCAGATTCCGCGCCCCAACTGGCGTTTGACTTATAACGGCTTGTCGCGCCTGCCGTTTTTCCAGAAGATTTTTCAAAATTTCAGTCTGACCCATTCGTACAAATCCACCCTGACGTTGAATCGCTTCAACACGGGTTTGGATTACCTGCGCGAATCGGATGCGGATAACCCCACGCCCGATGACCCGGCGCAGCGCGATACCATCAACGAACTGAACGGCAACTTCTACCCGCGCCTGGAAATCCCGGAAATCGTTATTCAGGAAGGCTTTGCGCCCCTGCTGGCAGTGAATGCCACCTTGCAAAATGGAATGCAATTTCAGTTTGATTATAAAAAAAGCAGAACGCTGGCGATGAGTTTTATCAACAACCAGTTGAGCGAAACCCAGATCGAGGAGATGTCGTTCACCTTTGGCTACCTGCTGCGCAACGTGAACATCGGCTTCCTCACAGGCGACAAGCGCAGCAAAAACCGCCGGGGCAGACCGGAGCAGCAAACTCCGCAGACGCAGCAACGCCCGCAGCAAGGCGGTCGTTCGGGGGGGGGCGGCGGTAACCTGCAAAACCGCGACATGGACATTCAGTTTACCTTCTCCCTGCGCGACGACGTGACCTACGCCCACATCCTCGACCAGGGCGTGCGCGAGCCCACGCGGGGTGCGTATGTGCTGCGTTTCAACCCCACGGCGGAGTACAAGCTCAACCGGCGCCTGTCTTTGCGGGCTTTTTTCGAATACACCCGTAACATTCCCAAAATATCGGCGGGCTTCCCGCGTACCGACTCGTCGGGTGGCGTGGTGGTGCGGTTTACGCTGAATTAAGCCCCCTAAATCCCCCCCCGAGGGGGACTTTCCCACCAAGGCTTAGGAGCTTTAAAGTTTCCTAAGCCTTGGTTGTTTCTGACTCTGGACTTTTGACGCTCAACTTCTGACTAAAACATTTCTTCCCAAAACAGCGTTACTTATGCAAAAATTAACAATAGATAAGACGCTTATAAATTAAAGCAATACGTTATTTTGAGCAGGCGTTAAAACTCTGTTAAACTACCACGCCGCGTGTGGGGAATGGTTAAATTTGTAGAAATAGTTGAAAGGTAGAAGGATTGAAACGTTGATGTCGAGCCGTTTTCAACCTTTCAACCGGGCAACCCGTCAACCAACAAAAATGAATAAAAAGATAATCTGGATCATCATCGGTATCATGAGTGCGGCGGTATTTGGCGTGGTATGGCTGCAGATGGGCTTGATTTTTACCTCTATCCGGGTAAATGAAGATAAATTTGAAAAAGAAGTATATGAAGCCCTGAACGCGGTGGTGCAACGCATTGAACTGGAGGAGCAAAAAGAAGCATTCGGAAATTATGCCAATGGTTTTGTAACTTCTTACCTGGAAAGAGAGGCGACGACGGAGGGGGGTAAATCGGCTTTGGTCATTAATTTTGCGCAGCATACCATTCAGCAACGCGGAGTTAAGATGGGTGCCGATCACCTCACGCAGGTATTGAGCAATGAGTGCCCGTGCTCGCGGTGCGTGGCGGAGCGCGATCAGGTGTATCGGGGCTTATTTGCTTATTACCAACAAGATATGCACAGCATCCCCATTGCCGAGCGGATTAAACTGTCGCATTTGAAATCTTTGTTGAAAAAAGAACTGGCAAACCGGGGGATTGACCTGCCTTACAAATATGGCGTTTTTTCCAATCAGACCAATAGTTTTGTAATTGTAAATGACCATTATGTGGTGGAAGATTTTTCGCCGAAAGAAGTGCTGCCGGGTTATAAAAATATCTACGCGTCCAATTATCGGGTTGAATTATTCCCACAGGATATGCCCTCGCCCGGTTTGCTGATGGTGGATTTTCCGACAAAAAACAGCTATGTGTGGCGCTCTGCCTGGTTGAATTTTCTGGGTTCTTTGTTGTTTACCAGCTTGATTCTCTTTTGTTTCGGTTATACGGTGAAGGTGGTTTTTCAGCAGAAAAAGCTGTCGGAAATGAAAAATGATTTTATTAACAACATGACCCACGAGTTTAAAACCCCGATTGCCACCATTTCGCTCGCTTCCGATTCGATCACCAGCCCGATGATTGCCGGTAATTCCGACAAGGTGCGCCGTTTTGCCAACATAATAAAACAGGAAAATATTCGTATGAATAACCAGGTGGAGAAGGTGTTGCAAATGGCGTTGATTGAAAAGGAAGATTTTTCTCTAAAACTGGCGGAGGTCAATTTGCACGAGGTGATTGACAGCGCGTTGATCAACATCGGTTTGCAGGTAGAAAAACGCAACGGCACGGCAAGGGCTGCACTGAACGCTACCAACCCGTTGATACAGGGTGATTTGACGCACATTTCCAACATTATCAATAACCTGCTGGATAACGCCAATAAATACTCGCCGGACAGCCCGGATATCACCGTACACACCCGCAACGTGAGCGGCGGCGTGGAAGTGACGGTAGAAGACAAAGGCATGGGCATGAGCAAGGAGGCGCGGAAGCATATTTTTGATAAATTCTACCGCGTACACACCGGCAACCTGCACGACGTGAAAGGATTCGGCCTGGGCTTGAGCTATGTGAAAGCCATGATGACCGCCCACAAAGGCAGCATTGACGTGAAAAGCGAACCGGGCAAGGGCAGTAGTTTTATGCTGTTCTTCCCGCATAAAATAAACTGAACAATTGTTATTGGTTATTGGTTACTTTGGACTCGCCTTCCGTACATACGGTGCGTGTCCGATCGCCGATCACCGATCACCAAAAGATTACCGATGGCAAATAACAAAATCCTTTTAGTAGAGGATGACCAGAATTTTGGCGATGTACTGCGGTCTTACCTGGAAATGCACGACTATGATGTAACCCTGGCGACCGACGGTGTACAAGGTTGGGACAGCTACAGAAAAGGCAAATACGACCTCTGCATTTTTGACGTGATGATGCCCAAAAAAGACGGCTTTACCCTGGCGAAAGAAATCAGAGAGAAAGACGGCGAAACCCCCATTATTTTTCTCACCGCCAAAACCATGAAAGACGATGTGCTAAAGGGTTTTAAAATTGGCGCAGACGACTACATTTCCAAGCCTTTCAACTCCGAAGAACTGCTCTACCGCATCCAGGCAATTCTCAAGCGCAGCCACCAAAAACCCGATCCGAGCGATGAAATCAGAGAATTTTATATCGGAAAATATCACTTTAATTATCCTTTGCGTATATTAACGTTTGATTTGAGCGGTGGTGAAGAAGAAAAAATAAAATTATCTCCCAAAGAAGCGCAACTTTTACGTATGTTTGCAGTACACATCAACGACATCCTGCCGCGCTCGGAGGCTTTGACCAAAATATGGGGCGAAGACAACTACTTTACTGCGCGGAGTATGGACGTTTTTGTGACGAAATTGCGCAAATACCTGCGGCTCGACGACAATATCGAAATCGTCAACATTCACGGCAACGGGTTTCAATTGCTGGTAAAAGCCGAGGAACAGGCGAGTTGATATGCGAATGTGCTGATGTGTCCATGTGCCGATTGCCCTCGAAACTTGCGCAATTCACGTGGTGCTTTCACATTTATAAATTGAAATTTTACCTTTATTCAGGTCATAAAGAATAGTTTTTGGGATTATGATTACGGGTTGTGTAGCACTGTGCTGCCCAACCCCTTTTTTTGACCTGGATTCGTAAGGTTTTAGGAGTGCCGGGATTTTCCCGTACCACCTTTTTATCTTCCACAGAGTTACACAAAGCCTAAATTAAAAATGATTTTTACTACACGCCTCTGTGTACTTCTTGCCGAATAGGCAAGTGAGAACTTTGTGTTAGAAGGGAAAACCTCCGTGTGACTCCGTGTCCTCTGTGGTTAAATATAAGTGGTACGAGCCATGTTTGAATATTTTTTTTACAAAAAAGAAAGTCTTGTACAAATCATTTCTTAAACCACTCTTCTTCCTCTTTCCGCCGGAGCAGGCGCACCATCTGACGCTGTTTTTATTCAAATTGATGTTAAAAATTCCCATCATCAGTTCCCTTTTTCGCAGGCAGTTTGTGCTACAACATCCGCAACTCGAGCGCAATTTTCTGGGTTTAACATTTCCAAATCCGGTGGGGCTGGCAGCGGGATTTGATAAAGACGGCAAACATTTTCGCACCATGGCGGCACTGGGATTCGGTTTTGTGGAAGTGGGCACGGTCACGCCCCGCCCGCAAGGAGGCAATCCGCAGCCGCGCCTGTTTCGCCTGCCGAAAGACGAAGCCCTGATCAATCGGATGGGTTTTAACAATGCCGGCGTGGAGGCGCTGGTGAAAGAGTTGCAAAAAGGCAGACCAAAAAATTTGATTATCGGTGGCAACATCGGTAAAAACAAAGACACCCCCAACGAGCAAGCCACTGCCGACTATGTTTTTTGTTTTGAACAATTATTTCCGCACGTAGATTATTTCGTGGTCAACGTCAGCTCGCCCAATACGCCCGGGCTGCGTGCTTTGCAGGAGAAAGAACCCCTGATGCAATTGTTACAAAC
>Ga0224722_1000349_pt1 | contig 27312 bp, 26 predicted proteins | sample Balambano_FR1_Me_FD_161646 | JGI IMG/M metagenome (GOLD analysis project Ga0224722, IMG submission 161646) | Freshwater sediment microbial communities from Lake Towuti, South Sulawesi, Indonesia - Balambano_FR1_MetaG | ecosystem: Environmental > Aquatic > Freshwater > Lake > Sediment | place... | reverse complement strand
ACACCCCCCGTCCCCTCCTGCAAACCCCAGATCCCATGGCAAAACTGCAATCCATTCTGGAAGCCCGTCAGCCGCTTTACCAGCAAGCCGACCTTCAGATCGCCATCACCCCCGAAGAGTCTCCCGAAGCGATCGCAAGCCGCATCCTCACTGACATTCCCAAAGTTCTCAAGCCTGACCACTCGACCGCCGATCTCAACTAATCAATTCCAACTCACCGTCTATCAATAAAACTCGGCGGGTAGGGGATAGGCAACAGGGAGTAGCAAATATAACCACCCCTCACCCACCCTCTCCAAATCAATCAATCGCATAAAAGAACACCATCCCCCCCACCTGCGCCTGATACACTGCATTAAAGCAATTCCTTGAACAGCCACTGCTCCACGATGCTTGACCAAGAATATATTCAACGAGAAGAAGCCACCCGCGTTCGGGTTTTGAGTGAAGCACTGCCTTACATTCAGCAGTTTGCCGGACGCACGATCGTCGTGAAATACGGCGGCGCAGCCATGAAGGACGGGAACCTGAAAGAAACCGTCATCCGCGATGTCGTCTTTCTTTCCTGTGTCGGCTTACGCCCGGTTGTTGTACACGGAGGCGGGCCTGAAATTAACTCCTGGCTCGATAAATTGGGGATTGAACCTCAGTTTAAAAACGGGCTGCGCGTTACCGATGCCGCCACAATGGATGTCGTGGAGATGGTGCTGGTGGGTCGGGTTAACAAAGAACTCGTCTCACTCATTCAGCAGGCGGGCGGCGTTGCGGTGGGGCTGTGCGGCAAGGATGGAAATTTGATTCGCGCACGTCCGCAGGGGGAGGAGGGCATCGGCTTTGTCGGTGAGGTGAATTCGATCGACGTTAAGCTAATCAATTCGCTGGTGCAGAATGGCTATATTCCAGTGGTTTCCAGCGTGGCTGCTGATGATAAAGGACAGGCTTACAATATCAACGCCGATACCGTTGCGGGTGAGCTTGCTGCTGCTCTGGGAGCCGAAAAGCTGATTTTGATGACGGATACATCCGGCATTCTCAGGGATTATAAAGATGCCAGTACGCTGATCTCAAAAATTGATATTCAGGAAGCGCGACATCTGATTGAGACAGGGGTTGTTTCAGGCGGCATGATTCCCAAAGTGAACTGCTGTGTTCGATCGCTGGCACAGGGCGTAAGAGCAGCTCACATTATTGACGGGCGTTTGCCCCATGCTCTCCTGCTGGAAATCTTCACCGACGCAGGAACCGGAACCATGATTGTTGCCTCCGATTTCATCTACCAGTCTTAGGTTAGTGATTCATTGCGCTCCGAATTATCGCACTGCGCCGCCGCCCAGTGTTGGAGGAATGTGGGATAATGAATGGAGTCTGTCTCTAGAATTGGCTGTGAATAACGTCCGCACCGTCTCCGATACTAAAAGAGCGTTTTACACCCTGCACACGCGCCCGATCAACTCGATTTATCGGCGGGTTGTTGATGAGCTGATGGTGGAAATGCACCTGCTGTCGGTGAATGCCGATTTCAGCTACAACCCGATCTATGCCCTTGGTGTGGTCACGTCGTTCGATCGCTTTATGCAGGGCTATCGTCCTGAAGGCGACAAAGATTCGATTTTTAATGCCATTTGTCAGGCACTGCAGGATGACCCGCAGCGATACCGCAACGACGCGGCTCAGCTTCAGTCCGAAGCGGATTCCTGGTCGTTCAACGATTTCCTCAATCAGGTCAAAAACCTCTCTAGCACCGATGCTGGAGGGATTATTGGTCATTTGAAGGGCGTCGCAGCCAACCCCAAGTTCAAATACAACCGTCCTTTTGCGATCGGTCTGTACACGCTGCTGGAAATTATGAACCCGGAAGCTGTCAAGGACGAAAAGCAGCGAAACGAAGTGCTGCAAATTCTTGCCGACGCGATGCACTTTTCTGCAGACAAGGTGCAGAAGGATCTAGAACTTTATCGCAGCAACCTGGAAAAAATGGCGCAGGCGCAAATTGTTCTGGAGGACATCCTCAAAGCCGATCGCAAAAAGAAAGAGGAGCGAGCAAAGGCAAAAGATGCTGTCACGACTCCTACCGATTCCCAAGAACCAACCTGATTTGACTCATCTAACTACGCTTCTTCTAGGGCTTGAAGGGCAAGCAGCAGTTCTTCCTCCTGTGCCTCAAAGTCCTCCTCGCTAACGTCACCCATATCAAAAGCAAGCTGAAGCGCGAGTAAGCGTTTGCTCAGGCTTTCCTTCTGGTCAAGCTCTGGGCTAGCTTGCTCCAGAATTTTTTCGCCAATCCAACCAAGTCCGGCGATCGGGGCAGTAATCGGGGTCAGCAGTAGATCAAAAAACATTAGAAAATCCTTTCGCTAGCGCAACTGAGCAAAGTTAAACGGAGCAGTGAAGCTGTTGTAGCGAATGCGAAGTCGATTCTCAAACTGGCGATCGAGTGCTTCCACCTGTTCGCAAAATTCTGCTTCCTGTTCCCACGGAATTAGATAGGCAGCGTTGAAAATCATGCCCTCCATCAACACATCATTCTCAACCGTTTCGATCGCCAGGGCGTTGAGTTTCTGCCGAAACACTTCAACAATTGCCTGCTGGCGCTGATTCATTGCCCGCTCGATCGCCTGACCCATTCGCACCACTTCATCCATGCTGAGCGACTTACCGTCAAGCTGGTCACGCTGAGTTCGGAGCATCGTGTTTTCTTGCATTAATGCTTCTAGCTCGCGATCGGCTTTCCACACAACCTTAACGCTCACTTCCCGCCGTCCCTCCAGCTTCTGCAGAAGCTGCCTCAGGACACCGCCTTGGGGTACAAGCAACTGCTGCTGCACTCGCTCCCAGTCTTGAATGATGAGTCCAAACTGAAGGGGTAACAGGGTTTGATAGCCCTGCTCCATTGCCTGCTCCAGCACTCGCTCATGTCCGAGCAGATTACGACGACTTGCCAGGTATCGTTCTTGCTGCGCTTCCGAATAGAGAAAGACAAAATTATCAACGACCTGTGCCTGAACGGGCTGCTTATCCAAGCCTTCCAGGTTCAGATCCTTTGGTCCGGGTGAGGGAAAAATGCCATATAAGTAAAGACCGTGTGACATGGGTTTCAAAATTCATCACATTGACGATCGGCAAAAATTAGCCATTCGGTAAAACAGCCGATGGACTTAGCGTTCCCCGTTTCCGCTGATTGTTCACAGGATGCAAAACCGCTCTCCTACGGGACAATGGGTCTGGAAGTGAGAACAAGCCGCAGTTTCGCGTGAATCAGGTTGAGCTGAGCCAGTCCCAAATCCAGATCGCCCTCCAGAACAACGCCCGTATGCAGCAGGCGATCGAGCAGTTCCAGAACAGTGGGCTTGCTGGATGCCTTACCAGGGTAGTAGCCGTTCGCAGGCAGCAGCGTTCCAATTTCTCCCAGATCAACATTCAGATCCGCCGGGTTAATTTCAAAGATTTCACAGAGCTGCACGACCTGTTCTTCGAGCTTCCGCAAACTCTCTGCCGCCCGCTCTAAATCCGCATCAGTGAGCATTTCGGCTTCCATCTGGCGAATCACCTGCGCCTCCATCAGTTGCCGGATCAGCTCGATTAGAGTCAGCAGCAGCGGAGCCAGTCCTGCATTTGCCTTATTTGTAGGATGAATAAGCTGAATTTCAGAGCGTTGAACAGCAGAGCAATCTAGATGAGAAGGGGACATGGGCATCGCTGTAAGAGAAGCGGAACAAACGATATAGGCTTCCGACAAACGCTCAGGGCTGAGCTTTGAGCGATCGCAGTTCTGTTTCCAGGCTCTCAATTCTCGCCTGAAGCTGCTGATTTGCCTCTAGCAATTGATGGGATTGGGCACTCAAAAACGAATTGTTTTCCCACCAGTTAATGCCGATTTCTTTTGCCTTATCAATGGATGAAATTAGCAGGCGAATGCGGATACTGAGGAGTTCTGTTGCACCTACGGAAACTGTAATATCTCCGGCAATCACAACCCCCTTGTCTAAAACTCGCTCCAGCACATCTGCCAGACTGGAACCAGATGTAGCACTCTGAAACTGGCGATTCGTTGGGGTAATTCCTTCAGAGGGGGAACTGCTTCGGATCGATCGAGCGTTAGAAAAGGTCATAACACATCATCCTCTGACAATTCAGATTGCTCCAGAAGCTGAATCAGCGATTCTTGCACCGAATTGGTAAGTGGGTTAGGGGCTTCTCCAGAAGATTGCAGACTTAATGAGCGATCGGTTCGCTCCAGTTGATAGCGTTCTGAGTCAGACGATCGATCACCAGCCTTCAGATTAGACTCCAGATTAGACTGTGAATTGGTAGACTCCAGGTCGGACACTGTGATCAATTCACTCAAGCTATCTGATTCAGTGTCTAACTCCAGCTCGTCGATCGCCTCAAACTTATCAGGTCTGGGCATCTGCGCCTTTTGCAGTCTTGGGATAATGCGCGAGTGCGGCACAAAGCCTGCTACTTCTTGCTGGATAGTTTGAGCTGCAATTTGCTCGTTGAATACTTCCCACAATAGCCGACTGGCTTCTTCCACGGACAAGCCCGATCGCGACAGCAACACATCCTGACAGATTTCGTGGAAATCAGGATTTTCGGGAATCACAAGAATACTGTGTTCCTGACACACTTTTGCCACAATCAAGCTCGATCGCAGTCCCGATGATTTTTCTGCACCCGTTTTTTCTCGGAATGCTCTGACCAACTGCACAATCAGCGCGGCACTATCGCGATCGAGATTCGTTTTTTGAACAATGATTTCCTGCTGTGTTTGTTCATCTGGCTCCGGCATATCGATTGTAATCAGGCGATCGAGCAGCGCATCCTGAGTGGCGTGAACACCGCAATACTCTTCAGGATTGGAAGTAAAAATGGCGCGAAACTGAGGATGAACGCGAATATAGTCACTGCGACCGTGGCTGGGCGGCAACACCAGCAGTTTTTCCTCTAGGGCAGACAGCAGCACGTTGTTGACCTCAGGACGAGAGCGATTGAACTCGTCGTAAACCAGCGTGAACCCTTCCCGGCAAGCCAGCGTCAGCCGCGAGTCTACCCAGTTTTGCCGCAGCTCGTCCTCGACTTTCACCACGCTGTGAATAAAGTTATCGACCACCTTTTTGCGCGTGTAGCCCGACTGGTTGCCAATCAGGTCAGAGGTTTTGAATTCGTCATCGCCAAACAGCAGCATGATCGGGCGTGTCAGTAGATCCGCCAGGTGCAGCGCGAGGGTTGTCTTTCCCGTTCCGGCGGGTCCGCGCAAATGCACTGAAAAGCCAGACTGAAGATAGCGAAGTGCCCGCATTGCAACTCGCTCGACGGCAGGAGTGCTGACAAAGCGGCGGGGGCTAGCACGAAGAATCGTGGGGACGGGCTTGGTTTCCATGAGTTAATTGAATGCTGAATGAATTACTGCTGAATCAGATAAACGTGGTCGCGCTGAGTAATGCAGCCTTTCTTAATCAGAGAGCGCAGTGCATCAACAGCAGCAAAACGATTGATCGCAAAGGTGGACTCAACCTCAGCCAGGGTGGTCTGCTGCACCTGCTTGAGATGATTAAAAATGGTTTGTTCCAGATGGCTCAGATCGAGGTTTGCCGCTGGTTGAGCTTGAATCGTGGGCGCTGGCTTGCGAGAAGCTCGACCTGGAATTGCTGTTATTTTATGTGGCTGCGTCAATCGAACTGTCGGTTTTGCAGCAGATGCAGCGCTGTTCTTGCGATCGAATCGCGGCATTTCGACAGGGGGGAGAGCAGGCACACTGACCGAGCCAGATGTCCCCCAGACCTGCTGGCGAAGCTCGTGACGAAATACAGCAAGCTGATTGAACAGTCGTTTCACTTCAGTCTTGCGCTGCTCATGATTTTGTTGTAGCGTTTGCTGAAGCTGGTTAGCGCGATCGTGTCGCAGTATCTCCAGTTCAGCTAAATAAACTTCGACTTCGGTATGCAGGGTTTCCACGAACTCCGCCAAACTTTGCGTCATCTGAAGCTGATTTTGGAGACGCTGCTGATGATAGGTTTGCAGAAGCAATTGCGTGTCGAGTCGCACGGCTGCCGTTTCTGCCTGAATCACCTGCATTCGATCGCTCATGCTTTGTCGTAATGTCGCAACCGTTGAGCTGAGTGTTTGGTGAAAGTCGCTCAGATTTTGAAAAAGCGCCTGTGACATCATGAGGCGATCGGTTGAGGCTGCCGCAATCAATTCCTGAGTTTCCTGCTGAAGCTGCTGCTGAAATGCCTGAAGCTCTCGCCGAAGGTGATCTGCCTGCATCTGTCGCTGCTGGGAAAACTGCTCCAGGTTGATGCGAACTTGCTGCTGTCGATGCAGCCTTTCCTGCTGGCGTTGCTGGCGCTGCGTTTGCCAGATTTCTTTCAGGGAAGTCACAGAAATTCTCCTTAGGAAAGTACGAGTCGAAATGCGGGATGCAGGGCAAAGACTGAGCCAGCAGAGCAACTTCTACCTGACCCAGTCCGGCTTGATTAGAATTTGCCCATTGCTTAAGCAGAAGGAACAGCAGCCTGAGCGGTCAGACCCACTGCTTCTGCATACTTCAGGTAGGTTTCCACCGAAGCAATGACAACGCGAGCTTCAATTGCCAGAAGTTCAATGCCTACCAAAGAAACGCGCACCCAAGCATCGACGACAATCCCTTTATCGAGAATGCGATCGACGACTTCAGCCAAGCTCGAAGAAGAGTTCACTTTTTCAACTGCCATAGCAATCCACCTAAATAAGTTATAGGGTTGTAAAACGATCGTGTAACGGTGTCGCTTTTCTACAACAGTGATTAAAAAGTTGCGAATTAGCGTACATTCATCAAGATAGAAATTGGGCTTCTTAAAGGTCAGGGGATAAATGCTGAAAACATTAAATCCTGAAAAAAGTAATTTCCGTAGGATTACGAGTATTCGCTCTTAAAACTCGCTTCTTAAGTTATGATGACTAAACTGTTTTACTTTCTGGTTTTATTCAGCACGGGAGTCAATGGCGCACTCTATCTTGCCTGGTTTTTGACCCCTCCCAATCCAGACAGAATCGGCTTCTGGTTTTTAATTTATTTCATTGTTTTTCCAGTTTTAGGGCTTTTAGGATTTCTTGGTTTAATCTTCAGGGAATCGCTCAATATTTCCGGGTGGTTTATTGGAATTTTATTGCTCTACGTTTTCTGCTTAACTCTGCTCAGCAACAGTGTACAGCTTGGGTTCGGCTGGGTAATTGAGCAGTTGTTATTAGGAGGATTTGAAGTCCTTCATGTTGTTGCATTCATTGCAGCATTTATTGGACTTTTATTTGTGGTGCAGAAGCGTTAAAAAGCATAGTTTTTCAATCGATATGAATTGACTACCTTCTAACACTACTGCCTTACCCGCTGCTCAAACTGTTCAAGAGTGTTTTCAACAACAGCGATCGCCTCCTGATAAATATCGCCGTGCGTTTGCTGCAGCCAGCTTAAAAGACTCGCCATTTGAGCATTACGAAGTTCAAGATCGGCTTGGAAAATCGTTGCCGTTGCCATGTGTTGAGCGTACTGGGGTGGATGCCCTTTGGCAACAAAATTGGCAATCAAAAATTGCAGAGCTTGCTGACGCGCATCTGTATTTTGTTCGAGCATGAATCCTTTCCTTAACGCTGACGTTGACTGATCAACAAATCATAGGCAGCAGCAAACTCTGCCTCAGTAATGCGAATCGTGGCGGGATTGGTTTGTCCCTGCGATCGATGGCGACGAATTGCTTCTAGTGCAGCCTGATTGCTCAACAGTGCAAGATCTGCGCCGTTCCAGCCTTCAGTTTGCGCTGCCCATGCTTCCAGGCTGACATTTTCCAGAGGGCGATCGGCATTGTGAACCTGGAGGATTGACAGACGGCTGCTTAGATCTGGCAAATCGATTTTGATCTGCAAATCAAAGCGTCCGGCTCTCAGCATGGCAGGATCAAGAGCATCGGGGCGGTTGGTTGCGCCAATCAACAAAACATTGGAGCATCCCTGCAAGCCGTCCAGCTCGGTGAGGAGTTGTCCTACGACGCGATCGCTCACGCCAGAGTCACCCGCAAACTTTCCTCGTGCCGGAGCCAAGGTGTCAATCTCATCGACAAATACGACGCAGGGGGCTGCCTGACGTGCTTTAGCAAACAGTTCGCGAACGGCTTGTTCTGCAGCACCGACCCATCTGCTGAGTAATTCAGGTCCATTGACTACAATGAAATTGGCGCGTGCCTGAGCTGCAACCGCTTTCGCTAAGAGCGTTTTGCCCGTTCCGGGTGGACCCCAGAGCAGAATGCCGCGTGGTGCATTGGCTCTGGTTTGCTGATAGAGTTCCGGGTAAAGCAGTGCGCCTTCCACCGATTCCTGAAGCGTTTGCTTCACGGTTTCCAGACCGCCAATTTCCTCCCAGGTCACGCTGGGCGACTCAACCTCAACCGATCGCAACACCGAAGGTTTAATTTCCTTGATTGCCTGAAGAAAATCAGCCTGAGTCACAGTCATGGTTTCGGGAATCGCAGCTTTGAGGCTGGGAACCTGACGACGCAGCGCGGCATAGGCAGCTTTCTGGCAGACCGCTTTGATATCCGCGCCGACCAGACCCACCGCAAGATCGGCGATCGCCGTCAAATCCACGGTTTCCTCTAGCGGCATTTCGCGAGTCAAAATCTGAAGGATTTCCAGGCGACCGTCCCGATCGGGAACTCGAAACTGCACTTCGCGATCGAATCGACCGGGACGACGGAGTGCCGGATCAAGATGATCGGGACGGTTGGTTGCCGCCAGCACGATCACGCCCTGGGTTTTCGCAAAGCCATCCATCAGGCTCAACAACTGTGCCACCAGCCGTTTTTCGACCTCGCCTTCAACCTTGCTGCGATCGGGCGCGAGGCTGTCAATTTCATCGATGAACACTAGACAGGGAGACGACTTGCCCGCTTTTTCAAACAAACTTCGCAGCCGGGATTCTGCTTCACCGTAATATTTGCCCATCACTTCCGGACCAACGATCGCGATATAGTTCACGCCCAGTTCTTCTGCCAGGGCACGCGCCGTCAAGGTTTTCCCAGTTCCCGGAGGCCCAACGAGCAGCACGCCTTTGGGTGGTTCCAGTCCCAGTTTTGCCAGCAGATCCGATCGCTTCAGCGGAATTTCAACCAGTTCGCGCAGTTCTTGCAGGACTTCGCCCAAGCCACCAACGTCTTTGAGAGAGGGATCTGTGCCAGTTGGGGGAGGGGGGGTTGAATCGATCGACTCATCGACGGAAGCAGCAGATCTGGAAGGTTTACGATTAATTCGACTTGTGCCGATATCGGTGCGGGGAATGCTGCCCTGACGCGGAATGCTGCTGAGCGATCGAGCGTTGATCTGGATATCAGTCTGAACATCAGTCTTGAGTTCGCCCTTTTCGATTTTTTCTTCCAGAACTTTAGCAAGCTCTAGCAGTTGCTCGAAGCCCTTAAACAGTTCGCTCATCGGCAAATCTCCCATGCGGGACGAAGTGATTCAGGCTTTATTTATCCCAGGGCGATCGACAAATGCTCACAGTTTTTCTAGAAGTTGATGCTTCAGAGTTTCAAGATTAATGGCATAACGCTCAAAAAGACTCGTCAAAATTGTCCTGTCTGTGTCAGCTAATTGAACTAAACCCCACAAAAGATGTTCTGTCCCGATCGACTTTTTGCCCTGAAGCCGAACTATTTGCAAGGCAAGCTCCAGAACGAATTTGCCTTCTGCATCAAATTTCAGATTCTTGTCAGGTTCAAAGGAATGTTCATCGATGGCAACTTCCAGAGTTGCGCCATTTCCTCGCAGTAATTGAGCCGAAGTCATCGTTGAATCAGCTAATAATCCAGCTAACAGATGTTCTGGCTTTACTTGCAGTTGTCCTAACCGTGCTGCCTCGTTTTGGGCAAATTGAATCGCATTAATTGCCTTTTCGGTGAATCGCTCGAAACCAAATTCAAAGCCAAAGAAATTTTTAACTCGATCGACGAATGTTTGCATAGAATTCTTTGCCTCATAGATGAAAATGTCTTCGATCGCGACATGAAACAGGCTGGCAATTCTAAATGCCATCTCTAGACTGGGGTCAAATTTTCCAGATTCAAAGCCGTTCACTGCTTGACGACTCACACCGAGTTTTCTGGCGAGGTCAGACTGAGACCACTCATGCTGTTGTCGAAGTTCTTTCAGTCGGTTTCTCATGCTTTGCCAGTTCCCTTGTCAAGCAACACTTTACAATCTTGCAAGACAAAGTGTCAAGTGTAGCTTGACATCATTACTTAGTAGGAACGTTGGTAAGTATCGATTTGGGGAAGACTTTCAGAAGAAGCGTTAACAAAAGCCGGATAAAGTCGATCGCCATGCTGCATTATTTTGATTTGCTGCGTCTGGTTCTGGTGAGCGGGAAAGGCGGAGTGGGCAAGACTACTTTTTCCTGTGGGTTTGCGCGACGGTGGGCGCGACAGTTTCCTGATGAGCGAGTGCTACTGCTGTCTACCGATCCGGCGCATTCGTTGGGGGATGTGCTGCAAATGTCGGTCGGGGATGAGCCAGAGGCGATCGCTGACCTCCCCAATCTTCAGGTGCGGGCACTGAACGCCGAAAAGTTACTGCAGGCTTTCAAAGAAAAATATGGCAGTGTGCTGGAGCTTTTGCTAGAGCGGGGAAGCTTCGTGCAGGGGGAGGATTTGTCTCCGGTCTGGAATCTGAGCTGGCCCGGTGTGGATGAGCTGATGGGCATTTTAGAAATCCAGCGAATTTTGCGGGAGCAGGAAGCCGATTACCCTGGAGGGAGAACTGCTACGCATCGTGTTGTGGTCGATATGGCTCCGAGCGGTCATACGCTGAATTTGTTTAGCCTGATGGATTTTTTGGATAATTTGCTGGCGGCAATGGGGCTATTTCAGGAGAAGCATCGATACATTGCCGAGAGTTTTGCGGGACGGTGTGATGACGATGAAGCCGATCGCTTTTTGCAGGAGATGCAGGCAGACCTGATTGCAGGACGACAGCTTTTGCAAAACCCAGAAAAAACAGGTTGCGCGATCGTCGCGATTCCAGAACCAATGAGCTATTTAGAAACTCAGCGATTTGTGAATGCTGTGCGATCGCTTCAGATGCCGAGCGGCGGAATCATCGTGAACCGTATTTTAGACGCTTCTGCCGAAAATTTTGCGAGTGAAGAGCTGAGCGGCTTGCGGGAACAGCGCGAACTGCTGGAAAAGTTTACTGACCTTGTCGAACCCTATCCTGTGTTGACGATTCCGGCTCAGTCTCAGGAACCGATCGGCGGTGCAGCACTCGATCACCTGATTTCTCAGATAAAACCTGCTGAGTCGATTTCTGTTCCGGCAAATCTAATTACGTCGATCGCATTACCCGAAAAACTCTTACCCAGTCTGAGCGATTTTGTGGCAGAGGGAAAACGCCTGATTTTAGTTGGCGGCAAAGGTGGCGTTGGCAAGACTACGATCTCGGCGGCGATCGGTTGGGGCATGGCAGCACGGCATTTTGATCAGCAGATTCGCGTGATATCGATCGATCCAGCACACTCATTAGGAGATGCTTTTGGGATAGATCTGGGACACGATCCGATATCGTTAACTGATAATCTCACTGCTCAAGAAATTAACGCTCATCGAGTACTCGATCGTTTTCGGGAGGAATACCTGTGGGAATTAGCAGAGATGATGAGCGGGGATACCAAAGCGGATTCATTGAGGATTGCCTACGGTCCAAAGGCATGGCGGCAAATTGTCAATCAGGCACTGCCGGGAATTGATGAGATGCTGTCGCTTCTGACAGTGATGGAGCTGCTCGAACAGGGTGAGCAAGATTTGATTATTTTAGATACCGCGCCAACGGGACACCTGCTGCGCTTTCTGGAAATGCCTGCTGCGTTGGGCGATTGGCTTACCTGGATTTTTAAGCTGTGGCTCAAATATCAGGACACCGCCGGACATACAGAACTCATCGGGCGACTTCGGAGTTTGCGTCAGCGCGTAATGCAGGCACAAAAGCAGCTGAAAAATCCTGCCCATACCGAGTTTATTGGCGTGGTGCAGGCACAGTCAGCGATCGTCGCAGAAGCCCAGCGGCTGAGCCAATCCCTCCTAGAGAAGGGTGTTTGCCAGCGATACATTGTGCACAATCGATTTGAGTATGGGCAGTCGCTTACGACAGAATCCTTTCGGGAACAAACGATCGTGCGTTTACGTCCCTTATCACGGGGAATTAGACCCTCTGCCCAAATTGCAGCAGCGGCAGACCTGCTGTTTTAGGCTCTGCTTCAGGTTCAGGTTTAATTCAGGTTTCTTGTGCTGAAGCCTGGAAGGGGGAACAATGGCGATCGGACTGGGATTTGGCTTTTTCTTCGGCGACGATTACGAGTTCTATGATGACGATGATTTTTACCATAGACCGAGCGATAACGTCATTATTGGCACAAATAGAGATAACGACATTGACGGGAACAGCAGCGATAACGAAATTTACGGTCGCGATGGGGATGATGTGATTGATGGTCGCGGCGGCGACGACAAACTTTATGGGGAAGATGACGACGACAGACTGCTAGGCAGCAGCGGTGATGATTTGCTCGTGGGGGGTGCAGGCGATGATGAATTGCTGGGTGGAACGGGACGCGATCGATTAGAGGGCGGCAGTGGCGACGATTGGCTGCGGGGCGATGAAGACAGCGATCGACTGTTTGGGGGTAGCGGGGAGGATATTCTGGACGGGGGCAGTGGCAGGGACACACTCACAGGTGGCAGCGACGCAGACATTTTTGTGATTCGTCGTCGGGGTGGGCGCGATCGCATTACAGACTTTGTCAACGGTGAGGATTTGATCGGCTTAGACGGCGGTTTACGCTTCGCAATTTAACGATCGTCTCTCGCGGCAACAGTACGGTGATTCGGGCAGGTCGCGATCCGCTTGCAATTTTAACTGGGGTAGAAGCAAATACGATTACTGGCAGCGATTTCACGATTGTTTAGACCCGATCGCTTAGAAATCTGTTTAGAAATCTATTGTTTAGAAAACATAAAAGGATTCCCGAAGTGCTGCTTACATTACTCAAATTCAGGTGCCCAAATTTCAGCAACGGGAAGCTCCCATCCAGGCAGTAGCTCTGGGACTGTCAGCACATCCCCATCTTTCAGCACCTCGGCGTCTTCAACCCTTTTGACATTGGCGCGATAAACTTCCATCGATCGGCTTCTCGGATCAACCAGAACACCAACGGCTGTCCCCAGCTCAATAAACTGTTGAATCTTTTCTCTCAGCAAGCTGAGAGAATCTGTTTTTGACCTCACCTCAAAACTGAGGTCAGGCACTAGCTGAGCATAATCTTGAGTCGTGCGTTTCAGTCGTTCTGCTTTGATAAATGAGGCATCAGGAGCGCGAACATCTCCATCCGCATTCGGCAAAATAAACCCTGCACTGGATGCAGCGACTCGCCCTAATTTTCGTGGGCGAACCCAGTTTCCTAACTGTCGAATGATTTCTGCTGCAACTTCGTCAGACTCCAATCCAGACGGACTCATAACGTAAATTTCTCCCCTAACAAGTTCCATTTGCCAGTCAGGATGCTCGGATTGAAGTTTTTCTAAATCTCGCGGGGTTAATGCCATTCCGATCGTGCCTCATGCTTCCTGCTCCTATTCTGTTACCGGACTCTGCTGGTTCGCAAGCATTTGTCTGGGTCGTTTGTTTGGGCTGCAACGAGGCTGAGAACGAGGTTGAGAATGATTCTGAGAATAAGTTGTGGGAACAAAAAGCTTTTCCTGTGCTTCAAAGACAAAGAGCTGCGATCGTCAGGTCATTGTCAAGTCAAAAGAAATCGACTGGAAATTTACAGCCACTTCACGATGACAGCATGAATTCCTGCGGAGCGCAGAGAAGCAACAGTGAAGTAATCAGTAGGTTCCCCTAAAATTGTTAATCTCGTCTCTATCCATCAGAATTTGCATGATTCGCCCCTTGCATCGTTTTGCCCAACCCACCCTTGCCCTACTGCTGACAACTGGCGTTTTTGCTTCGATGGCAACCACTGCGCTTGCCCAATACGTTCCGCCCGATCGCGGTTTACCTGGACGGCGAGAAGGCGGCGGGACAAGAGGCGGATGTGCGCTGACTCAGCCGACCCTGACTGCGCTGATTCCCAGCCAGAACTTTGGCGCAACCGTACAGGAGCACCCAACCTTCTTCTGGTACGTTCCCCAGACGAACGCCACCACCGCAGAATTTGTGTTGATGGACGGCAACCAAACCGTTTATGAAACGACAATCGCCCTTCCCAAAACGCCCGGAATTTTGCGCCTTAGCCTTCCCACCGACGGCACTGTGCCGCCCCTGATGATCGGGAAGGATTACCAGTGGTACTTCTCAATTATTTGCAACGCAGACGATCGATCGGGAGATTTACTGACGAGGGGCTGGGTACAGCGTCAGGCATTGACTCCGGATCTGGCTGCAAAGCTCGCTCAAGTTCCGGTTGCCGAGCGATCGACGGTCTATGCTGAAGCGGGCATCTGGTATGACGCGATCGCCACGCTGGCAGATCTGCGGCAACAGCCCGGTTCGATCGGCGCACAAAATCAACTGCTGCACGATCGATGGAGCAATTTGCTGGAGTCAGTGGGATTAGAAGCATTCGCCGATCAGCCGTTTATTGCCGAGTCGCCCTCACCCTGAATTCCTCTCCTCGCTCTCTAAAACCGACTTCCTAGTTCTGTACTCCCTTGCCTCTCAATCGACCGGCACAGCTTTGTGAAAATCTCGATAATCGATGTAGCGATGTCCTTCAGGCGACACATGAAAGATATCGACAAAGCGGCTATTCCACAAAATGTCTTGTGGGGCGTAGTTGTAGCGGGCGTACATAGTTTGAGAAACAGTTTCATCCAGCCCGTTGAGGGAAATGGCGATCGTTGCTCTTGCCTGGCGCAGAGACTCAGGGGTCGCTTTCCAGAGGGGACTGTTTTCGTCGATCGCGTGCATTGCAGTCCAGCTCAGGGTGAAACTCGGCGTCTGGCTGCGGAGGAGGGGCAGATCGTAAAAGCGGCGCATCGCATTGCCCTCGGCGGTAATTTCATCGCGCATCAAATAAACCCGCATTTGCGCTTCCAGAATTTGATTGCGGCGGCGATTGGCGGCACGAAACATCAGGGTCGGGATTCCTTCGTAGGGAGCAACGACTGCCACCTGGCTGAACAAGACCCGCGCAGTCGGGCGAGAGAAGCGGGCAAATGCCAATCCAGTCAGCAGGGCAATTCCCAAAATGCTGACGATCGCCTCAAGGGTGACAATCCAGTTTGCATAGAGCGACTCCGGATACATCGCGCCATAGCCGATCGAGGCAAGCGTCTGCACGCTGAAGAAAAAGGCGTCTCGAAACGAATCCGGTTGGGCATTGGCAATACCGTCTCCGCCCAGCAGATACAGCAGGGCAAACAGGGCGTTGGTCAACACATAAAACAGCACAGCGAGTATCGTAAACCCGTGCCAGGGGATGGTGAGCAGCAGGTGATAGGGGTCGCGCCAGTAGGAGTGCCAGCGGTTGATGCCAATCACCTGAAAACGTCCATCGCTCATCCTGATGTGAATGACTGGTAGACGGGAAGCAGCCTGGGCAAGCAATTTGCGATTCATTGTGGATGGGCAGCCAATTTAATAAGGCAAATGTACTAATACAGACGATCGCGCTAACATAAGGGGTTGTACGATTCTATCAATCTTGCCCTCCGCAGAATTTAGGGCAAACGGTAGAATTATTAAGATTCGTCGCTCTAGATTACATCTGTCTCATCTTTCAGGCTCTGCCTCTCGCAACCACCCTCTGCCCCTTCTCCCCTGCCCCCTCCTATGATTCAGCGCGTTGACCCCGCCGATCGTCTGCCTGCTGCGGTTGCTCCGCTCAAGGGAAACCAGTCACTCTCAGATTCGATCGCAGATCTACAAGATACGATTCGGGTTCGGGGGGCACGGCAGCACAATTTGAAGAATATCGACCTGGAGCTGCCCCGCGATCGACTGATTGTGTTTACGGGCGTTTCCGGCTCAGGGAAGTCCTCGCTGGCGTTTGATACGATCTTTGCCGAAGGACAGCGCCGCTATGTGGAATCGCTGAGTGCCTATGCGCGGCAGTTTTTAGGACAGGTCGATAAGCCCGATGTTGATGCGATCGAAGGCTTGAGTCCTGCGATTTCGATCGACCAGAAATCCACCTCGCACAATCCGCGTTCGACGGTGGGCACGGTCACAGAAATCTACGACTATCTGCGCTTGCTTTATGGGCGGGCAGGCGACCCCCACTGTCCCCACTGCGATCGATCGATTGTGCCCCAGACTATTGATCAAATGGTCGATCGAATTATGGAACTGCCCGATCGCACCCGGTTTCAAATTCTGGCTCCGGTGGTGCGCGGCAAAAAGGGAACCCACAAAAAACTCCTGTCGGGGCTGGCTTCTGAAGGCTTTGTGCGAGTGCGGGTCGATGGCGAAGTGCGGGAACTGTCTGACAACATTGAGCTGGAAAAAAATCAGTTTCATAATGTTGAGATCGTGGTCGATCGCCTCGTCAAGAAAGACGGCATTCAGGAACGCCTGGTCGATTCGCTTTCAACCTGTCTGAAGCGATCGGAAGGGGTCGCAATCGTGGAGGTCTTCTCAGACGAGAACAAAGTGGTTGCGCTGCCGACCAACCCCGATTTGCAGCTTGCGGTGCTTCCTTCAATGGCAGCCGAACCCGCCGGACGCTACGGTAAATCCGAGGACGATTTTCCCAAGTCGGTAGACCTGGTTTTCTCAGAAAACTTTGCCTGTCCCGAACATGGCGCGGTGATGGAAGAACTCTCGCCCCGACTGTTCTCCTTCAACTCGCCCTACGGAGCCTGCCCCCACTGCCACGGACTGGGAACGCTGCGCACTTTTTCGCCCGATCTGGTCGTGCCCGACCCGAAGCTGCCCGTTTATGCTGCCGTTGCCCCCTGGTCAGAAAAAGACAATACCTATTACTTCTCGCTGCTTTATAGCGTCGGGCAGGCATTTGGCTTCGAGATTCAAACGCCCTGGAACCAGCTCAACCGAGAGCAGCAGCAGGTGTTGCTCCACGGGTCTGAAGAAAAGATTTACATTGAGGCAGACTCGCGCTATCGAGATACCAAAGGCTATCATCGCCGCTTTGAAGGCATCATTCCGATGCTCGATCGCCAGTACAAGGAATCGACCTCTGACCTCTACAAGCAAAAACTAGAGCAATATCTGATCGATCAGCCCTGCGAGGTGTGCAGCGGCGATCGCCTGAAGCCGGAAGCACTGCACGTTCGAGTCGGACAGTATCGCATTAAGGAACTTACCAGCGTCTCAGTGCGCGACTGTCTTAATCGCGTGAATCAAATGCAGCTCAGCCCCCGACAGGCACAAATTGGTGACCTGGTGCTGCGAGAAATCAAAGCAAGGCTGCAGTTTTTGCTCGATGTCGGGCTGGACTATCTCACCCTCGATCGCACCGCCATGACCCTGAGCGGCGGCGAGGCACAGCGCATTCGCCTAGCCACCCAGATCGGCGCAGGATTGACGGGCGTGCTGTATGTGCTGGATGAACCCAGCATTGGATTGCACCAGCGCGACAACGATCGCCTCCTCAACACGCTGGTCAAACTTCGCGACCTGGGCAATACGCTGATCGTGGTGGAACACGACGAAGACACGATTCGGGCGGCTGATCATCTGGTCGATATTGGTCCCGGTGCAGGAATTCACGGCGGCTCGATCGTGGCGCAGGGAGATTTGACCCATTTGCTGACCGCAGAAAACTCCCTGACCGGAGCCTATTTGTCTGGACGCAGAGTGATCGAAACACCCGTGGAGCGTCGATCGGGGAACGGTCGATCGCTCATTCTGAAAAACGCGCACCGCAACAACCTGCGTCATCTGGATATTGAAATTCCCCTCGGCAAGCTGGTGTGTATTACGGGCGTGTCGGGTTCTGGTAAATCGACCCTGATCAACGAGCTGCTTTATCCAGCACTACAGCACCACTTCGGGCAAAAAGTTCCCTTTCCCAAAGAACTTCAGGAAATCAAAGGACTGAATGCCCTCGACAAAGCGATCGTCATTGACCAGTCACCAATCGGGCGCACGCCGCGATCGAACCCCGCCACCTATACGGGCATTTTTGACTGTATTCGCGATTTGTTCGCAGAAACGATCGAGGCAAAAGCGCGGGGCTACAAGCCGGGACAGTTTTCGTTCAACGTCAAGGGCGGACGCTGCGAAGCCTGTAGCGGTCAGGGTGTGAACGTGATTGAGATGAACTTTTTGCCCGATGTCTACGTGCAGTGCGATGTTTGCAAGGGGGCGCGCTACAACCGAGAAACGCTGCAGGTGAAATATAAAGGCAACACGATCGCTGATGTGCTGAATATGACCGCCGAGGAAGCCCTGCCCCTGTTTGAGAACATTCCCAAGCTCAATGCGCGCCTGCGGACAATGGTGGATGTCGGTCTGGGCTATGTGCGGCTGGGGCAAACGGCTCCGACGTTATCCGGCGGGGAAGCACAGCGACTCAAGCTGGCGGCTGAACTCTCGCGCCGCGCCACAGGCAAAACCCTGTATCTGATCGACGAACCCACCACCGGACTCTCTTTCTACGACGTTCACAAGCTGCTGGACGTGCTGCAGCGCCTCGCGGACATGGGCAACTCGATCGTCGTGATCGAACATAACCTGGATGTGATTCGCTGCTCGGACTGGGTGATCGATCTGGGTCCAGAAGGGGGAAACCGGGGCGGCGAACTCATTGCCGCAGGCACTCCTGAAGAGGTGGCGCAAAATCCGCGATCGTTTACAGGACAGTACCTGAAAAAAGTGCTAGCCCAGCATCCGCCGTCTGCCAGAGCAACCGCCTAAGCCTGCAACAGGCAACTACGTTTAAGCCGAATAGCAAGAACGCACACCCACCTCTCAGTCTAGTTGAACTTCCACGTTGAACTTCATCGGGTTCAAGCTGCGATCAAGTCGATCGACCTCAGCCATAAAAATTAAGATTAGCCAGAATCGGTCAAGGTAGCGTTTTAGCAAGCCCTGCTATTAGGAAACCCATCAGAGCCTGATGAGTCATCATGGCTGCATAGAACGGTTGCCAATGCCAGACGCGATCGCCCTAATTTGGGGAATAATCGCAGAGGGGGCAGCCGCGCGAATCTGGTTGATCTGGATCGAAGCCGATCGCTCTTCCCTCTATTTTCTTCAGCGTTTCTTCAGCGAAGTTTTTATGAACCCCAGCCGCACTTTAGTGATTGCCGCAAATGTCTTTCGAGAAGTGATTCGCGATCGGGTTCTTTATTTGATTGGCTTTTTTGCAGTCGCAATGATTGCCGCAACGCTGCTGCTTCCTGAAGTCGCTGCCAGCACAGAAAACAAGATAATTCCCGACATTGGGCTGGCGGCGATCGGTCTGCTGGGGTTGCTGATTGCCGTCTTTGTCGGCACAGGATTGGTCAATAAGGAAATTGAGAAGCGCACTGTCTTTGTCATGGTTGCCAAGCCCATCAGCCGCGCCGAGTTCATTGTCGGCAAGCACTGGGGGATTTCAGCGGTGCTGGCAGTGCTGGTGGCTGCAATGATGGGGATCTTTCTGGTCACGCTGACGCTCTTGCGGATTCCGGTTCCGATCGCTGCCGTGTCGCTGGCGGCTCTGTTTCAGTTCCTGGAGTTATCGCTGATTGCCGCTGCTGCCATTCTGTTTGGGGTTTTCACAAGCTCTCTGCTGGCAACGCTGCTGACGATTGCTGTTTATTTGATGGGTCACTTTAGCCGCGACCTGGTGGCGCTAGGCTCAATTTCTGCTGACCCCAATCTGCGTCGCATCACCGAGGGGCTGTTTCTGGCATTGCCCGACCTGTCGCGGCTCAATCTCAAAAATGAAGCGGTTTATGGCATTGCTGCTTTGCCGCCAGCAAACGAATTAGCAACCCATTTTGTCTACGGGCTGCTCTATATCGTGGTTCTGTTGACGATCGCCACGTTTGTTTTCTCGCGGCGAGAATTCTAGCAGGCAACTGGATACGCTACTCGCCACCGCCCATAATTTGCGGCACTTTGAAAAACTCACCCTGCATCGAGTCTTCTCGCTCCGGCGCGTTTTCTAAAATCAACTCGCGATCGGGATAAGGCTGAAGCTGATCGATTCGCGTTACGTTGCTCACATCGATCGCCCGTGCGGTTGGCTCAACCTGGTCAGTATCCAGTTCGCTCAACTGCTGAAAATACTCCAGAATGCTGCTGAGCTGGGTTGTGAACTGTTCCTCCTCGGCTTCAGTCAGCTCTAGACGGGCAAGATGGGCAACTTTACGAACCTGGTCGCGATCGATCAGCATTAGGTTACTCTTGAATGTTATTCAATGAACAGTAATTCGGTGAGCAGGAAGGTCAAACCTAAAAGAATACATCGATCTTGGAACGTCCGGTGGTTTTGAGCCAGTTCTGCGCTTCGATGTAGTTGTTGGGCGCAACGCGGATCGCACGCTGCCAGTATTCGGCTGCCTGATCGAAGTATTTGTCTGCTTCGTCTGCCTGTCCCGCTTCCTGTGCCTGTTCACCCAAGTAGTGATAAATCACGGCGACGTTGTTGAGCGCCTGAGGCATTTTGGGGCTGAGTTCGAGTGCCTCGTCATACAGTTCCAGAGCACGCTGATGGTCGCCGTTGCTGGCGTAGATCAAGCCCATGTTGTAGAGAATGAAGCTGCGATCGTAGGGATCTTCTTCGAGCTTGAGGGCTTCCTCATAGTTCGATAACGCTTCTGCATATTCGCCATCTGCCTGAGCAGACATTCCATCTCGGTAGTAAACAAACGCTTCTTTTGCTTTCTGGTTTGCTGGCAGCATTTTGAGGATCATGTCTGCCATGACGGTAAACGTTTTATCAATAAAGTTATCGTTGCGCTGAGATCTGGGCATAGCTGTAGAGCGTTAGATCAACGATGGGATAGGGCAATTGGAGCAGTGATTTGCTCAACTGGAAGCTGCAACAATCCAGCAAACTCCTTCCTTAGAATAGCCCGTCGATCGCTGAAACGGGATTGACCGGTGAGGAATTTTTACCAACCTGTCCACTCAGCCGCATAAGCTGGAGAAGCATAAAGAACCCCGATTTGAAAACTGGGAGCAGCCGAGATTGACAAACTTTGATGCACTGGCATGTCGAGCGCAGACACGATCGGAGGCAGCAATCAACCAACTCTTTTTCGAGCTGTTTGCGCTGAAAACCTGGTACTTTCTGCACGATCCTGACAGCATTCAGCAGCCGCTGATTTTAGAGATGGATAACGATCGCGCAATCCTGCCAGCCTTCACCGATGCCGATCGAGCGCAGCAGTGGGCAGCGCAAAGCAGCTTTTATGCGCCTGATTCTGAGAGTCCAGTGATGGTCGTTTCTGTTGCCGATTGCTTGAAGTGGCTGCGAGAGGGCGGACTGGCAGAAGCCGATCGCGTTTCAAGCCTCTGTTTTAATCTCGATTCTGAAAGTTTTATGCTGCCGCTCAAAGCAGTGGAGCAAATGACGATTGAAGCTCTGTCCACCAACCAACAACAGTGGCAGTGCAAAGGAGGCATTACCCCCACCTTTCTAGGAGCTGTCTCTGCTCTGGATCCCGCGTGAAACCGAATCTATGAAACCGATCTAAGCGATCGGGATGATAGGATTTGAACCTACGACCCCTTCGTCCCGAACGAAGTGCGCTACCAAGCTGCGCTACATCCCGTAATCGTACCTTCCCTATCCTATGGCAAAACAGGTATCACTGCAACGAGGCGATCGAAAATTCTGTACAGCGCTCCTGAGAACACGCTGAGAACACGCTCAAAAATTCTGAGAAAAGCTGTAAACTTTTATTAATCTCGATCGGTGTTCGATCCAGCTTGCTTTCCTTCATCTTTCACTGTTCAAGCATCGCAACCGAAACTCCTATGTCTAAAACGACTTCTAAAAACCTTGGATTTGGAACTCCTAAGCCTCAGCCCCAGCCTTCTAAGCGATCGACGCAGCGCACTGCTGCCGCCCAGCAATATGACAAGATGAAGGCAGATGGGTTGCCGGAGTACGAAATTTATATTCGGATTCAGGACAAGAAAACCTGGTATCCCGTGGGAGTCATTTCGGTCAAGCGTTCCAGCCAGATTAATCAGGCAGTGTTTGCCAATCGGGAAGAGCTGCTTCAGGGCGCGTTTCGGCTGTATCCAGTGCTGAAGAAAAATCGAGAGCAGCTTGAATACGGCTATCGGCTCAAAGAGTTCAAGGATGAGCCAATTCAGGTGGCGCAGCAGCCTCAGTCGATCGTCTCTGGCGGGATTCAGTCTGCGCTAGCGCAAGTCACCGATCGCATCACGGGACTCTTCAAGCGTTAGAATCTGCCTAGCAATAAAGCGAATTCAGGGAATGTCTGAATCCTGACAGAGCCGCCCGACCCCAAAGAACTTCTACGATAGAGCTTCTACGATAAGAAGTATTGCGGCTCTTGCAGGAAGGTCTACCGTTTTATGAATTCCTCCACATCTCATTCATCCTCCGATCGCCTGCGCCAAATTCTGACGGTGGCGGCGATTTTTGGTTCGATCGGGGTCAACGCACTATCAAACATCGTTCCTCCGGGAGGACAGACGATCGGTGAAATTGCCAATACTCAGTTTGCCGATCTGCGAATTTTGCCTGCTAACTATGCCTTTGCAATTTGGGGCTTAATTTACATTGGACTGATTGCCTTTGGCTTTTATCAGCTTCGCCCAGATCAGCGGCAAAATCCGGTGCTGCGCCGAGTAGACTATGCGCTGATTGTGGCTTGCGTTGCCCAGGCGATCTGGGTCTATCTATTTTTGGCGGGGCAGTTCTGGCTGTCGGTGGTGGCGATGCTGGCGATTCTCATTTCCCTGATTGCCAGCTATCTCTGGCTGGGTGTGGGGCTGCGTCCCGTTTCTCGGCGGGAAAAATGGTCGGCTCACCTGCCGTTTGGCGTTTATCTGGGCTGGATTAGCGTCGCCACGATTGTGAATGTGGCTTCTGCGCTCGATGCTTCGGGCTGGAATGGGGGTGGTATTGCTCCTGAGGTCTGGGCGGTCGGGCTGGCAATCGTGGCGGCAGGACTGGCAGTCTGGGTCTTGCTGACCCGCAGCGATTTCTCGTTTCCGGGAGTCATCGTCTGGGCACTGGTGGCAGTGGCAGTTCGGCAGGCAGCATTTGCTTCGGTGTCAATCACGGCGATCGGTTTGGTGATCGGGCTGCTGGTGCTGATAGGAATTCAATGGGCACAGCGTCGGACTGCTCGATAATTGCTAAAGTTTTATACAGCCTTTTCCAGGCTAATGAAGTCCAAGAAATGGGGTGCAGGGGCTGCGCCCCTGCGTGGGGGCAAAGCCCCCACACCCCCTGTACCTAACCAGAGTGAAAAAAGCGATATCTAAAATGCATTCTCTGAAAAGAAGCAGAAAAACGGAAAACTAAAGAAATAAATGAAATTCAATTTGCTGAGATTCCGGAGAAGGTAAATTTGAGTTTGTATTTCCCTGAGGTTGATGCATCAAACCGCTAAGAAATAAACTCATTTCAATTACTAAATCACGGATTTTCAAAGGAGAATCTTCATGCTTCCTACCCTGCAAAACGGCTCCAGCGGTCCCGCAGTTGCGCTACTTCAGCGACTCCTCGTACTGTATGGATATACATCAATCGTAGGCGCAGTCGATGGCGGATTTGGAGCTAAAACTCAGGAGGCTGTTACACAATTCCAGCGCGACCAAAACATGACTGCTAAAGATGGAATTGTTGGTTCTGCAACCTGGGAAAAACTGACTTATCCAGCGGGAACTCAGCGCCCATAATCTCAAAATTCATTCCTGATTACAGTTCCTGATTACTCATTCATCGTCACATCAAATCATCACATCAATCGGGAGGATATCTGGTGTTAGTGCCAATATCCTCTTTTTCTCATTTCGCCCGATCGCCTCCGAATCAAGGCTCAATTTGCAGAACGGGAAGAGATTGATAATCTAGTAAATAGCCTAATCCTTGTTACACATGGTCACAATCCCTGCTCAGTCCAAGATCCATCCTTTCCTGTCGCGGCTCCACAGTCCCGATCGCCCGGTCATCGTCTTTGATGGCGCAATGGGCACGAACCTTCAGGTGCAAAACCTGACGGCTGAAGACTTTGGCGGAGCTGCCTATGAGGGATGCAACGAGTATCTGATCATGACCAAGCCGGAAGCCGTGGCGAAAGTGCATCGCGATTTTCTGGCAGCAGGCGCAGACGTGATCGAGACAGACACCTTTGGCGCAACCTCGATCGTCCTAGCAGAATACGATCTGGCGGATCTGGCGTATGAGCTAAACGTGAAAGCGGCTCAGCTTGCCAAACAGTGTGCGGCGGAATTTTCAACCCCTGAGAAGCCCCGGTTTGTCGCAGGATCGATCGGTCCCACAACAAAACTACCGACGCTGGGACACATCGACTACGACACAATGAAGGCTACCTTTGCAGAGCAGGCAGAGGGGCTTTACGACGGTGGCGTGGATTTATTCATCGTGGAAACCTGTCAGGATGTGCTGCAAATTAAAGCCGCACTAAACGGGATTGAGGAAGTTTTTGCGAAAAAGGGCGATCGTCGTCCCTTAATGGTGTCTGTGACAATGGAGACCACGGGCACGATGCTGGTGGGGTCAGATGTGGCGGCAATGCTGTCGATTCTGGAACCTTATCCGATCGACATTCTGGGGCTGAACTGTGCCACCGGACCCGATCGCATGGCAGAGCATATCAAGTATCTGTCCCAGCATTCGCCCTTTGTCATCTCCTGTATTCCCAACGCAGGCATTCCCGAAAACGTTGGCGGACACGCGCACTACAAGCTGACCCCGATGGAGCTAAGGCTGGCTCTGATGCGCTTTGTCGAAGACTTGGGCGTGCAGGTCATCGGCGGCTGCTGCGGCACTCGACCAGAGCATATTCAGCAGCTTGCAGAGATTTCGGCAACTTTAAACCCCAAAGCGCGATCGGTGAGAGGACTTGCTCATACCGAAGAAACCGATCCGCGCCCTGCGCTGGACTACGTTCCTGCTGCTGCCTCGATCTATTCCACCCAGCCCTACGATCAGGACAATTCGTTTCTAATTATCGGTGAACGGCTGAATGCCAGCGGCTCGAAGAAATGTCGGGATCTGCTGAATGCCGAAGACTGGGATGGATTGGTGTCTCTGGCGCGATCGCAGGTGAAAGAAGGGGCGCATGTCCTGGATGTGAACGTGGACTATGTGGGACGAGACGGCGTGCGCGATATGCGGGAACTGGTGTCTCGACTCGTGACGAATGTGAATCTGCCCCTGATGCTGGACTCCACCGAGTGGCAAAAGATGGAGGCAGGCTTGAAGGTGGCAGGCGGTAAATGTCTGCTCAACTCCACGAACTACGAGGACGGCGACGATCGATTCTTCAAAGTGCTGGAGCTTGCCAAAGAATACGGGGCAGGCGTGGTCGTGGGGACGATCGACGAAGAAGGCATGGCGCGATCGGCAGAAAAGAAATTTGCGATCGCTCAGCGAGCTTATCGGGATGCGCTGGAGTACGGCATTCCGGCTCACGAAATTTTCTACGATCCGCTGGCACTGCCCATTTCAACGGGGATTGAGGAAGACCGGGCAAACGGCAAAGCGACGATCGAAGCTATTCGGATGATTCGGCAAAACCTGCCAGGTGTTCATATCTTGCTGGGCGTGTCAAACATTTCGTTTGGCTTGAGTCCGGCAGCGCGGATTGTGCTGAACTCGATGTTTTTACACGAAGCGATCGCGGCAGGCATGGATGGGGCGATCATCAGCGCAGCCAAAATCCTGCCCGTTGCCAAAATCGACCCGAAGCACCAGGAAGTCTGCCGTCGCCTGATCGATGACGAGCGTAAGTTTGAAGGGGATGTCTGTGTTGATGATCCGCTGACGGAACTGACCAGGCTGTTTGAAGGCGTTTCCACGAAAGAGACGCGATCGCGCAGTGATGTTGCTAATTTACCGATCGAAGAGCGCCTGAAGCAGCACATTATCGACGGCGAACGCATCGGTTTAGAAGACGCGCTGGCGGAAGCGATGCAGAAATATCCGCCGCTGGAAATCATCAACACCTTTTTGCTGGATGGCATGAAGGTTGTGGGCGATTTGTTTGGCGCGGGTCAGATGCAGTTGCCCTTTGTGCTGCAATCAGCGGAAACCATGAAGTCTGCCGTGGCTTTCCTGGAACCCCACATGGAAAAACAGGAGTCAGGAAACAGCCACAAGGGGGTCTTCCTAATCGCGACGGTGAAAGGCGATGTGCATGACATCGGCAAAAACCTAGTTGACATCATCCTCACCAACAACGGCTACAAGGTGATTAACCTGGGCATTAAGCAGCCTGTGGAGAACATTATTGAGGCATACCAGCAGCACGGAGCAGACTGTATCGCAATGAGCGGTCTGCTCGTGAAATCGACTGCCTTTATGAAAGAAAATTTGGAGGTGTTTAACGATCGCGGCATTACCGTTCCTGTGATTCTCGGCGGGGCAGCGCTCACGCCTAAGTTTGTCAACGAGGACTGCCAGAATACCTATCGCGGTCGGGTGATCTACGGCAAGGATGCCTTTGCCGACCTGCACTTCATGGACAAGCTGATGCCTGCGAAAGCAGCGGGAGCCTGGGACGATCTCAAAGGATTTCTGAACGAGGAAAGCATTGCTGAATCGACGAACGGACATCAGCCCCCTGAAGAAGCGTCCCGTGAAACAGTTCAAACCGAAGAAGCGGTCAGTGATACTCGCCGATCGAATGCAGTGGAAATTGGAATCGATCGCCCCACGCCGCCCTTCTGGGGAACGCAAATCCTCCAACCTGAAGACTTGCTGCTGGAAGAAGTGTTTGCCTATCTCGACTTGCAGGCGCTGATTGCTGGACAGTGGCAGTTCCGCAAGCCAAAGGAGCAGACTCGCGAGCAGTACGATGCGTTTTTGGCAAAAAAGGTCTATCCCATTCTGGAGCAGTGGAAGCAGCGCATTCAGGAGGAGAAATTACTTCAGCCTCAAGTCGTCTACGGCTATTTCCCCTGTCTGGCAGAAGGTAATTCGCTGCATCTCTACGATCCGGCAGTGGGCGACGCGACTCCGGCTCAGCAGAAATCCATTGCTACCTTTAATTTCCCACGCCAGCGATCGCTGCGGCGACTCTGCATTGCTGATTTCTTCCTGCCTCAGGAAGACGCAACCCGATTTGATGTCTTCTCGATGCAGGCAGTTACAGTCGGCGAAGT
>Ga0224722_1000348_pt1 | contig 27355 bp, 21 predicted proteins | sample Balambano_FR1_Me_FD_161646 | JGI IMG/M metagenome (GOLD analysis project Ga0224722, IMG submission 161646) | Freshwater sediment microbial communities from Lake Towuti, South Sulawesi, Indonesia - Balambano_FR1_MetaG | ecosystem: Environmental > Aquatic > Freshwater > Lake > Sediment | place... | reverse complement strand
GCACTGTGTGAGGTGATGTGTTCCTCGATGACGAGTTCTGGAAGCGCTGCGCGTTCTGGCTGGCTGATCATGGTCTGCCAGTAATGCACAAAGCTCAGTGCCAGCATCAGCATCGTTCCCGTGAGCACAAGGGTTCGGACAGGCTGTGGGAGGCGGGCACAGAAACCCGCAGTTCCGGCACCTGCCAGTGTCAGTAGCAGCGGAAGCGAGGCTGCGAAGTGTGAACTGCCACCGAGCCGTCCTGCAAGCCCAAGCGCTGCCGCCAGGCCGAGTGTGCCCATGAGGACTGTGGCGATGCGGCCGGCGAACACCGGCTCATGCTGCGGATAGAACGCCTTAATCGGCCAGTGATTGATGACTTTCCCGTCGCGAAATTCCCGGAAGGGATGCAGATTCCAGACTGCGACCGCACGGGTCAGGTGCAGACCGTCGTCGTTGTGCAGCGGCAGAATTGTCAGAGACGGCAGGCGGCTGAACCAGAACAGCAGAATCAGCAGAACGGGGATGCCCCAACGCCGCGCGAACGAAGATCCATCATCGCCGCGGAAGCGCACAGCGTTGAGGTCAGGTGCTGGAGGGAGCGTCTTCGCCTTCGCGGCGGTTGTCACGGTACCGGTACGTGATGCGTCCGCGATTGGGGTCGTACATGCTCATTTCGACCTTGACGCGATCGCCAAGCAGAATGCGGATGTAGTATTTGCGCATCTTGCCGGACAGATAGGCGAGAATGCGATGTTTGTTTTCCAGTTCGACGAGGAACTGGGTGTTGGGCAGCGCCTCGACCACAATCCCGTCTACTTCGAGCTTTTCTTCCTTGTTAGCCATAGGCCTCCTGCAGGTCGGACTTAAACAAAATTGACCGCTGCCTGCTTTTGTCAGACAGCGGTACGCGGTGAATTCAGCAAAAACCAGTTGGCGCAGAAGCGGCCATTGGCCTCAGATCATCCCTAGCGCGTGGTGGTGCGCTGGCGGCGACGAGCGCGGCGAATAGCCTTCTTCTTTTCGATTCGGCGAAGTTCGCTCTTCGAAATATACCAGCGTTTGCGACGGACGGTGCTCAGCACGCCGCTGTTGGTCACGCGTTTGCGAAAACGTCGAAGCAGCGACTCCTGCGATTCGTTCGGCTTTAATGAAACGTGCGCCATGTTTCTGCGTTCACCCCCTTCCCATTCGGATTGAGTGCTCGTGTGAGCGAAGGCATTCTAGTGGAGGGTACGGCAAAATGCCATTCCCAACCTGAAACCAGTGATCAGACGTGGTTGCTGCCTGTTTTGATGGCAGCAACCACGCACCGGTTTGTACTACAGATTTTCTTCTTCGACCGGGGCAGCCGGCGGGGCAACGCGCACCATGACGGTCGCGCCTTCGCTGTCGACCGGTTCGGCAGGTGCTTCTGACGCCTCAGCCTGTGCCTCTTCGACAACCGCTGCCGCCGCAGGGGCCTGCTTCGGTTCCTGTGTTACGTCCTTGAGGCTCAGGCCGAGGCGCTGCTTGTCCGCTTCGATGCTGATGACGCGCATCGTCAGACGCTGGCCTTCATGTACCACCAGGGTCGGGTCTTCCGGCGGCGGGTCCGAAATCTGGCTGGTGTGCAGCAGGGCTTCGATGCCTGGGTCAAGGCTGACGAAGGCACCAAACTGGGCCACGCGGCTGATGACGCCTTCCACGAGCTGGCCGATGTGATAGTGTTCCTCGACGGCGCTCCACGGGTTTTCCTGAAGCCGCTTCAGGCTCAGGCCGATGCGCTTGCCTTCGGCGTCGAGCCGCAGGATGAACACATCGATTTCGTCGCCCACCTTCAGGACTTCCTTCGGGTGGTTGACGCGGTGCCACGCAAGCTCGCTGATGTGGATCAGGCCGTCTGCACCACCCAGATCGACGAATGCGCCAAAGTCGCGCAGGCCGCTGACGATGCCGCGGCGGACTTCGCCTTCCTTGAGCTGATCGAGCAGACGTTCCTTGTTCTGGTCGCGGCTGCCCTTGCTGGCGTCGCGCTGGCTGAACACCAGACGGCGGCGCTTGCGATTGACTTCAATCACCTTGAGCTGGATCGTCTGGCCGACCATACGGCTCATGCGGATCTTGCGCTCATCTTCACTCAGCCCGCGCGGCAGGTCGAGGACGTGGCTGGCCGGAACAAAACCGCGCAGATTGCCGAACGGCACGATCAGGCCGCCGCGGTTGGCGTCGGCAATGACGCCATCCCAAACCCCATCATTCTCAAGAAGTTCTTCGGCTTTCTTCCAGTCTTCAGTTTGCTGCGCCTGCGAAGCCGACAGAATCAGGTTGCCGTCTTCATCTTCGACGCGCAGCACCATTACGTCGATCACGTCACCCAGATTGAAGTGCTGCGGCTCCAGACTCATCCGTTCGAGGTCTTTGCGCTGGACGATGCCATCGCGCTGGTTGCCGTCGACCGAAACGATCAGGCCCTGCTCATCGATGACGACGATCACGCCTGTGAGAAGACTGCCGCGCTCGATTTCTTCCGACTGCGCGAACGATTCTTCCAGCAGCGCTGCGAAATCATCGTGCCCTGCCAGGGTTTCCGGGATCATGTATTGCTCCTGCTTCACTACACTAAACGAACGATGTGATCCTAAGAAAAACAAAAAGCCCGATCTGCCAGTACGCATGGGCTGGCAAACCGAGCTGAATGAGCTGTGGCTGGCAGATGCTGCGGCAACGCGCTGTTGTGCAGCGTGTCGGCTTACCCGGCGCGCTGCTCCCCCTTTTCTTAAAATCGGGGGCATTATGAGTGAAGGTTAAGAACTTGTCAACGGTAACTCGCGCCGCGCCTGTTCATGCAAACGGGCGCCTCGAAGGACGCCCGTCTGATGCTGCTGTTGATGACGAAATGAGATTACAGCGTATTGACGATGTTGGAGAAGATGTTGCCGATGGCCGGGCCGAGCAGGGCGAGGATGACAATGACGACGACGGCTACCAGCACGAGGATCAGAGCGTATTCGACCAGACCCTGGCCCTCTTCACGAGGCTGATAAATCATGACTTCCCTCCATAAAGAGATACACAGGTTCAGGGTAGCACGCCCCGGCAAATGATGTCAATAGACTTAAGTACTATTCGTGTAAAATTGATAATCTTTATTCAAAATCAATGCTTTGGCGGACTCTGAGCGATGAATTTTGACAACCCCTTTGCGCCTGCTTACAATTTTTTTAACCTGAGAGGGCGCGGGCTACCGTGATGACGCAATTCCCGGCGGTGATCCTTTCAAACAAGCCGACTGCTGCAAGCATGATCCAGATTGCCCGCAGGGCCGGGGATTCCAGAGAAGGATTTCTTCATTATGAAAGAGTATTCGTCTGACAAACTTCGCAACGTTGCCTTCGTCGGGCATCAGGGTTCAGGCAAGACGACGCTGGTAGAATCCCTGCTGTTCAACACTGGCGCCATCAATCGCCAGGGAAAAATTGAGGACAGGAATACTGTTTCGGACTGGGACGATGAGGAGAAGGAGCGCGGACTGTCGCTTTCCACCTCGCTGATTCCGGTCGAATTTGAAGACCATAAAATCAATGTGCTGGATGCGCCCGGGTATGTCGACTTCCAGGGCGAAATGAAGAATGCCATTCGCGTCGCGGACTCGGTCATCGTCGTTGTCGACGCAGTTTCCGGCGTGGAGGTCGGAACGGAGATCGCATGGCGATTTGCCGAAGCCTACCAGCAGCCGATCATCGTGGCCATCAACAAGCTTGACCGCGAAAACGCCAACTTTGACGCTGCAATGCAAAGCCTTCGCGATAACTTTCCGGAATACAAGTTTATCCCCGTGATGCTGCCCATCGGCAGCGAACACCACTTCTCCGGTGTCGTCAACCTGCTGACGATGAAAGCCTACTATGGCCCGGGCACGGATCGACATGATCTGCCAGCCGATATGGCTGAGGTGGCACAGGCCGCCCGGACTACCCTGGTCGAAGCCGCCGCCGAAGCGGATGACCAACTGATCGAAAAGTATTTCTCCGAAGGCGAGCTCACCAACGAAGAGATTCGGGATGGGATGCGCAAGGCCGCGCGCGATGCCTATCTGAAGACCGTGCCCGTTTTCGTCATGTCCGGACAGAAGAACATCGGAACCGTCCCGCTGATGGAAGCGATGGTCGTCTATGTTGCGCCGCCGACTGAGCGCCGCGTCCAGGTGATTCGCGGGGGCGAAACCACGTTTCTGTATGCCCCGCAAAGTGATCAGGGCCCCCTGGCTGCCTACACGTTCAAGACCAGCAACGACAAATTCGTCGGCACGCTGAACTACTTCCGCATTTTCAGCGGCAGCATTCACGCCAACGGCACCTACTTCAATTCGACGCAGGGCACCGAAGAGCGCTTCGTCACGCTGCTGACGCTGCGCGGCAAAGAGCAGATTCCGGTGCAGACCCTGCACGCGGGCGATATTGGCGTCGTCGCAAAGCTCAACCATACGCGCACCGGCGACACGTTCAGCAGCCGCGAAAACCCGCTTCAGATCACGAAGCCCACCTTTCCCGACCCGCTGTATATGGTTGCTGTCGAGCCGAAAACCCAGCAGGACAGCGCCAAGATGGGCACCGTGCTGAGCAGCCTGTGCGAGGCTGACCCGACCCTGCGCTGGCGCCAGGATGCCCAGATTCACCAGACCGTGTTGGAAGGCATGGGCGAAACCCACGTCAACGTGGCCATCAGCCGCGCAGCCAAGCTGGGCGTCGGCCTGACCACCGCTCAACCGAAGGTGCCTTATCGCGAGGCCGTCACCAAACGGGGATCTGCGACGTACCGGCACAAGAAACAGACGGGCGGGGCGGGCCAGTTTGGCGAAGTGTCCATGCATGTGGAGCCGTATCCGGATGGGCCATACGCGTTTGAATGGGATGTCTTCGGCGGGGCGGTGTCGCGTTCGTTTGAGCCGTCGATCGACAAAGGCATCCAGTCGGTGCTCAGCACAGGCGTCATTGCCGGGTACCCGGTGGCGAATGTCAAAGCCATCGTGTATGACGGCAAGGAGCACCCGGTCGACAGCAAGGATATCGCCTTCCAGGTCGCAGGTCGCGAAGCGTTCAAGGAGGCGTTTCTGGCTGGTGCACCCGTCCTGATGGAGCCGATCATGAACGTCCAGGTGACGGTGCCCGAATCGATGATGGGCGATATTCTGAGCGACCTCAATACCCGCCGGGCGCGAGTGCAGGGTATGGACAGCGAAGGCACGCGCAGTGTGGTCAACGCGCAGGTGCCGCTGGCAGAAATGATGCGCTATGGCAACCAGCTTCGGTCAATGACCGGCGGACGCGGCATCTATACGATGACGTTCAGCCACTATGATACCGTTCCGCCGCAGGTGGCGGCACCGATCATCGCCTCCTACAAGCCGCACAGCACCAGCGACTGAACCTCCGTTTGGCGGCCAGACAGAGCAGCCTTTGTGCTGCCCTGTCTGGTTAAGCGGGTCAACGCGTGCCTGGCTGCTGGAGCAGCTCCGCAGGCGCAGTGTCTGCATAGGCAGTGGTGAAGATTTCATTGATGTACAGAAACGATCCCCAGAGCACAAACCAGATCACCTGCGCAGCCGCAAACAGCGAAAGACCGGTGACCAGCAGGACGACCACACCAATCGACCCAAAGCCCAGCGCAATCGCCACGTTGCGATACAGCTTCGGATAGATCGGCGCCCACACGCTACCGAAAAACATCAGCAGGCAGAAGGCGACCAGCGCGGAATGTGAGCTGATGTCGTGATAGAGGGCGTAGTTTGGTCGGTACCAGTAGGGGAAGAGGCCAACGCCCAGAATGCCAAGTCCGCAGATGATGTAGCAGATCTCAAGCAGTCGCAGCTTCAGCGTTGAAATCATTCCACTTCGGTGGAGCATCACGAACAGACGGTTGACGGTGAGTCCATAAGCCAGAATGATGAGGCCAGCCATGGATACGCCGACGTTGAGGAACATGTCTGAACCTGCGACCGTGCCCAGGTTGCTCACGGAGAACTGCCACCAGACCTGATTGGTTGTGACGATGGCTGCGAACAGGATCGTTCCAAAAGCCATGATCAGACCCATCATGATCAGCGTACGGTCAGTGAAGCCAGTCGCAATGCCGCCCACGACCCAACCCATCACCATGCCGAACACAGCCAGGAGCAGTGAACCCAGCCACCACTGGACACCGGCGCCGAGGAAGGCCTTGCTGAGCACATAGAAGACGATAGACGTACCCATGCCGAGCAGGATGCCGGTGCTCGCTGCAGCCACAATCCGCTGAAACCAGTCACGGCGAGAACGCCGGTGGAGTTCGGCACGGACTGGCCCGGCGTGTGGCAGATCGGAATAGCGATACCCATACATCATCACACCGACCCCGGCGATGACTGCCGTGATCGCATAGCCATTGACCAGTCCCGGGCTGCCAAAGATGGGCACAAAATCCTGCCCCGGGAAGGTGACGAGCGCTACGACCGCGCCGATCGCGGCGCTGATGATCGCAGCGACCACCGAAAAATTGAGGGCTCGTTCCTGTTCGGTCATCTGATTCGCGATTGCAGCGGGACGAACGGATGTTGTGCTCACACTCACACTTGCCTTCATTGGACCTCAGGTTGAGCGTGAGTATAGCGTGTGCTACCGGCCAGGTCGATCAGACGGCCTCGTGAAAACAAACAGGCCAGACACCTGCTGTCTGGCCTGTACAGATGGGTAAAGCCCGCGAATGTCAGTCCTGAACGGCTCTCGCCTGCGATGCCGGCGACGATGCGACCGGCTCGGCTTCGGGCAGCCGGGCGTCACCTTGAGCCGCTTCATCAGGCTCGGCGGTTCCGGTCACATCCGGGTTAGGCTCAGGGGACAGTGCACTACTCGTGCTGTTTCTGGCCTCCACTTCGAACACGTCCGATGGCAACGGATGTGCGTCGGGTGAGATCCCGGCAATTTCCAGCACGCGAGTGCGTCCCACAATCTCGTTGTTGAGCAGCTCCTGTGTCAGCGCTTCCAGCTTGTCCTGATTGCGCCTCAGCAGCGCGCGCGTTTTCTCGTACAGGTCGTCGACGATGCGGCGGACTTCGAGGTCGATCTGTGCCGCGGTCTCTTCACTGTACGTGCGGCCCTGCGAGAGCGAATAGCCCAGAAACGGCTGACGCTCATCCTCACCAAAGTTAAGCGGCCCAATCGTGTCGCTCATGCCGAACTGTGACACCATCCGTCGCGCCATGCTGGTCACGCGGCGCAGGTCGTCAGAAGCGCCGGTGGTGATGTCATCGAGCATCACTTCTTCTGCTGCCCGGCCGCCCAGCAGCACCATCATTTGGGCAATCAGGTACGACTTGGGGTAATTGCGGCGCTCATCCTCTGGCAGCATCGCCGTGACGCCGAGCGCCTGTCCACGCGGCACGATCGTCACCTTGAGAACAGGGTCTGCTTCCGGTACGAGCGAGGCAACCAGCGCGTGTCCCGCCTCGTGATAGGCCACCACGCGGCGTTCCTGCAGATTCGACAGAGGCGGGCTCTGGTTTCCAAGCACGATTCGATCGAACGCATCGAGGAAGTCCTTCATCAGGATCTTCTTGCGATTGTTTCGGGCAGCAGAAAGCGCTGCTTCATTCGCGAGATTGGCCAGGTCTGCGCCGCTGAACCCGATCGTCGCCTTCGAAAGCTCTGTCAGGTTCACTTCGTCGGCAAGCGGCTTGCCACGAGTGTGCACCTTGAGTGTGCTTTCGCGACCGGCCCGGTCGGGCAGGGCAACAGTGACCTGGCGGTCAAAGCGGCCCGGGCGCAGCAGCGCCGGGTCGAGCACATCCGGCCGGTTCGTGGCTGCCATGACGATGACGCTTTCCTTGGAATCGAAGCCGTCCATCTCGGAAAGCATCTGGTTCAGGGTCTGTTCGCGCTCGTCGTTGCCGCCGCCGAGGCCAGCACCGCGCTGACGGCCGACCGCGTCAATCTCGTCGATAAAGACGATGCTCGGTGCCGCGGCCTTCGCGCGTGAAAAGAGGTCACGAACGCGGCTGGCACCCACGCCGACAAACATCTCGACGAATTCTGATGCCGAAATACTGAAGAATGCGACGTTGGCCTCTCCAGCGACCGCGCGCGCCAGCAGTGTCTTGCCCGTCCCCGGTGGGCCCACCAGCAGCACACCACGCGGAATTCGAGCGCCGAGCGCAATATACTTCTCGGGCTCCTTCAGGAAGTCGACAATCTCGGTCAGTTCACTCTTGGCTGTATCCTGACCTGCCACATCGCTGAACTTGATCTGCGGTCGCTCGGTCGTATATTCGCGTGCCTGCGTGCGTCCGAACCCAAAGACCCCGCCCATTTGCCGCTGTGCCCGGCGTGTCTGCCAGATGATCAGCCCGAGGATCAGCACCAGCGGACCCCAGTTGAGCAGGAACAGCAGTAGCTGATTCGGCTCTACCGTCTGCGAGATGGTCAGAACGTCGTTGGCGCGCAGGGTTTCGACAAGGCTGGGATCGCTGACAGGAAGCAGCGTCGTCGTGAACGAATCCGACGTCACCTGGGTGACGCCCTGGTCGAGCAGAGGTGAGCTATCTGCCGGGAATGACGTCATGGTGCGGAAGTTGCCGCGCACCTGCTGTTCCTGCATCACCACTTCACTGACGTTGCCGGCCAGTACCTGGTCATAGAAGAAGGAATACGGGACGGCGATGGGTTCGCTGCTGCCAAAGGAGCCGACCATGTCCGGCAGGCGAAAAAGGCTCCATGCCAGGAGAATACCGACCAGAATCAGCCAGCTCCATCGCGGAATGTTGTTGAGCGGATTGTTCGGATTTTTCGGTGGTTGGCCATTTCCGCTGGGCGGGTCTGGATTCGGGTTATTCGGTGGAAACATGCGGTTTACCTGATGTGCAATGACAATCGAATTGGTTCAGGGTAGCACCCCCTCATTAGATTCGTGTAAATGTTTCCTTGAGGGCGGGATAGAGCGAGCGATACAGCGCATATAAGTCCGCATAGGCAGACGCCTGCACAGGCTGCGTTTCGTCAGTGGTCTGAATCATGGCACGGCAGGCGTCATCAATGCCGGCGTAGAGTCCTGCGCCGACAGCCGCCGTGATGGCAGCGCCAAAAGCGGCACCTTCCGTCGTGCTGGTTCGCACCAGCGGCGCATCCAGCACATCAGACAGCATCTGACGCCACAGCGGGCTTTTGGCGCCGCCGCCCTGCACCCTGACCTGGTGAATCGGCATATTGGCTGCACGCATCAGCTCAAAGCTGTCTTTCAGACCAAAGCTGACACCTTCCAGAACGGCACGCGTCATATGGGCACGCGTGTGGCGCACCGTCAGACCGACGAACGCGCCGCGTGCCAGCGGATCGGGATGCGGCGTACGTTCGCCGGTCAGATAGGGCAGAAACAGCAGGCCCTCTGCTCCTGCTGACACCGAGGCCGCGTCCCGGGTCAGATCGTCAAAAGACAGGTTCGGCGCAATCGTATCGCGCCACCATTGCAGGCTTCCAGCCGCGCTGAGCATCACGCCCATGAAATGCCAGCGGTTGGGCGCGGCATGACAGAACGCATGCAGAAGGCCGTCAGGCTCATAGGCATAACGTTCGAGAGGGGCAAAGACCACGCCCGACGTGCCCACCGCCAGCCCGATGATGCCTTCGCTCACCGCGCCGACGCCAACCGCCCCGGCCGCCTGATCACCGCCCCCGCCCGTGACCGGCGTTCCAGCTCGCAGACCGGTTTCGGCTGCCGCCGCTGCGCTGATCACGCCCGTCGTTTCAGTGCCTTCGAACAGCGCAGGCATCCATGCAGACGGGATTTCCAGCGCGTTCAGAACTTCCTGCGACCAGCGCCGGTTTGCCACGTCAAGCAGCAGGGTTCCGCTGGCATCTGACAGATCCATCGCATAGTCATCGGTCAGACAAAAGCGGATATAGTCCTTGGGCAGCAGAAAGTGCGCGGCCCGGTCGTAAATCTCTGGCTCGTGCTGGCGCACCCACAGAATTTTCGGGGCTGTGAACCCGGTCAGGGCACGGTTGCCGGTCAGTTCGATCAGCCGGTGAAAGCCGACGCGCGCAGTAATCTCATCGCACTGGGCCTGCGTCCGCTGATCGTTCCAGAGCATCGCCGGCCGCAGGACAGCCCCGGCTGCATCCTGCAGCACCAGGCCGTGCATCTGCCCGGTCAGCCCGACACACGCGATGTCGGAGCCAGTCAACCCGGCCTGTGCGAGCGCCGCGCGAATCGAGACGCGAATGCCGGCCCACCAGTCTGCCGGGTTCTGTTCGCTCCACAGCGGCTGGGGGGTGCTGATCGGCTGCGGCGTGGTATGACTGGCCAGGACACGGCCATTTGCATCGGTGATCAGCGCTTTGGCGCCGGTGGTGCTGATATCGAGGCCGAGAACTGCCGTCATCCAAATTCCCTCATCTTTGCATGGCCACACAGCGGTATCATTCTAACGGGAACATGCATATCTTCCACTGATGAGGTCTTACCCCATGGCCGGTGAAAGCGACGATCTGTACGCGGACCTGCGCCGCCGACCGCACCCGGCTGATGCGTTGCAGCGGCAGCCGCCCGTGCTGCTGCAGCAGTTTTTCAACAGCGAAATTGATCTTGATCGTGAACTTGCAGCGCGCTTTGGCGCCATTCCGCTGATGTCGCAGTCCAGTTTCCAGACGACTCGCGGACGGGTTCACCATGGAACGGCCGTGCTCGCGTCTCAGGATGGCGCGGCCGGGCTGCGCATCGAAGTTGATGGTGCTTCGCGGGCGCTGTCCTTCACGTACACACTTGGCTCAATGATCGGCGTCGGTTTTGCCCCGCCGCGCATCGGCGATGCGGATCGCGCCGCATTTCTGGATACGGTGCGTGCGGGCGAGGAGCTTGTGTTTCTATGGGGTCCGCCGCGCTGGGAAAAAGATTATCTGATCTTCTCCCCGCATAAATACGCCCTGTTCGTGTACGCCTTTTCGCCCAGGCAAACCGAAGCCGCAGCCCGCCTCACGAACGATGTGAGCACGCGCCTGCTTGACTGGCTCGACACGACCTGGCGCTAGCCGCGCAGCAGCGCCGGAAAATCCCGCAGCCGTGGCACCTGTCCCGCAAGCAGCGATTGCACCCGGAAAAGCCGTGCTGCGAACCACACTGCGCCGATCGCCGCCAGCAGGAGCACGCCAAGGCTCAGGATGATCTGCCATGGCGGCACACTGCTGACGAGCATGCGCTGCAGCATGGCCAGCGGGGAAGTCAGTGGAAAGATGCTGAGAAAGACGGCGAAGGGCCCATCCGGCTGCAGCGTGATAAGCGACTGAAGCCAGATCGGGATGACCATCGGAATCGAGAAAATGATCGCATACTGCGGACCTTCCCGCATGTTGTTCGAGATCGCGCCGATGCCTGCATAAAGAGCAGCGAACATCAGATAGGCGAACAGGTAATAGAGCAGGAGCGGAAGCAGAATTTCGGTCGGAAAACGGAATCCGCTGATGGCACTGATCACACCGCTGCCTGCGTCGAGCTGTGCGCCGCTCGTAAAGCGAATTCCGATGTAGAGCATCCCCACCCAGACGACAAGCTGTCCCACCCCCAGCAGTCCAAGCGCAGCGATCTTGCCGGCCAGAAGCTGCATGGGCCGCATGGACGACAGCAGAATCTCGATCAGCCGCGATTCCTTCTCTTCGATCACGCTTTGCATCAGGTAGCCGTTGGTCATCACCAGACTGAGCAGCAGCGCAATGGCAAAAATGACCACAATCAGAAATGAACCGTCAAAGGTGGAAGCAGTCTGCGTTGGCGACGCATTGACTACTTCAGGGTTGATGGTATTGAGCAGGCGCGCGCTCACATCGGGATCGAGATCCTGACCGAGGGTGTTGAACACAATCTGTCGAGCGATGCTCGCGCTGATGAGCTGCAGGTTCAGCCGTGCCAGCACCTGCGTGACGCTGCCGGTCTCGAGATAGTCGGCTGGGAACAGATAATATGCGTCGAGATCTCCGGCCAGCAGCGCAGCATCGGCCGCGTCTGTATCGGCGAATTCGACGAACGTGACGCCATCGATCTGCGGGACGCGCATCAATCCGGTCTCGTCGACGATCCCGACGCTGCGAAGGCCGGTTTCGCTGATTGAAGACACCGCTTCCGTCACCGCTTCGCTCGTTTGTGCAGAACTGCCTGCGCTGGATGTAGCGACGGTCAGCAGGACGAAGCCGATGACCGGAATCAGGAACGTTGCAATCAGATAGCCTGGCCGGCGCAGATTGCGGCGCAGCTCATAGGTGAAAACCTGAAGTGCGTGGTTCATCCTGCCCGTTCTCCTGTGGCTGTGGTCTGCATGCCTTCGTTTCGCACCACGGCGCCGATTAACTGGCGCAGCGACGGCCGCTTGCCATAGCGCAGCAGTGCCCAGCGGAAAATACGCGCCGAAATCCACGTGGTGAAAATGCAGCTGACGATCAGCAAGGCAAAACTGGCGATCACTTGCCATGCTGGTACGCTGGTGAACCCGAGCCGCAGGACATTGGCGATCGGCGACGTCAGCGGAAACAGGCTGAAAAAGACGGCGAGCGTGCCATCTGGCTCCGTGATGAACTGAAAGATGAAGAAGTACGGCAGCACAAGCGGCAGGGTGAACAGACCGGCAATCTGGCGGGACTCCTGTTCGCTGCCGACGACCGCACCCACCCCGGCCATGATGCTGGAGATGAGCAGGTAGCCCAGAATGAAGTAGGTCAGCGACAGCAGCAGAAAGTCGCTCGGGAATGAGAAGCCTGCCAGAACCGCAGTCGACTGGCCGAGCGCAATAATCAGCAGGCCGCCGGCAATCCAGATGAAAAGCTGCGTCAGCCCCAACAGCCCGAGCCCTATGATCTTGCCTCCCAGAAGCTGGCCGGGTGAAACGCTGGTCACCAGCATTTCGACCAGCCGGCTGGACTTTTCCTCGACCACGCTCGACATCAGATAGCCGCTGGTGATCTGCGTCCCCATCATGAAGACGACTGAGAAGATGATTGGCGCAAGAAACAGGGCAATGACGCCAGAGCTGTTCACCACCCGGCCGCTGTCGAGCGCTCTCACACTCAGCTCGACCGGGTTGATCAGCCGCTCGGCCTCTTCCGGATTCAGGCCGGTTTGCAGGTTGGCGCGGATGTAGCCGGACAGGTTGTCCGACAGCGCCTCGGTGATGTCCGACTTCACGTAGAACGTGACATCGCCCGTGCTCATGTAGTTTTCCGGAATCACGATCACCGCCCCGACCGTGCCGGCGTCAAAGGCGGCCTGCGCCTCGTCCTCGCTGGCGAAAGGCGTGAAGTTGTCTGGCCGGCCGACACCGGCAGCCAGCACGCCGGATGCGTCGCCATAACCGACCTGATCGCTGACGGTTGACAGCGACTGGATCGAAATGGCACTGATCAGAACAAACAGACCCACCATGATCAGCGGCAGGCCGAAGGTTCCAAACAGAAAGCCCGGTCTGCGAATGTTGGACACGTACTCGCGGCGGGCAATGAGCAGCAGCTTATCCATGCCCGTTATCCCGTTCAACCACGCGAATGAAAATGTCGTTCAGGCTTGGCACGGCCTGTTCGAAGCGCGTCACCTGGTTGCCGGGCTGTGCGACGATCTGGCTGAGCACCTCGGTGGTCGTGGAGCCGGGACGAAGATACAGCAGTGCGCCCGGCCGCGCTTCGGTTCCTTCGCCATCCGAAATCGACTCCACCCGTTCGACGCTCGGCAGGTTTCTCCAGTCGCCAGTCCCTTCGACGATGACCGCGGGCAGCGCATACTGCTCGCGCACGTCGCGTACCGGCCCGTAGAGTGCCGTGCGCCCCTGATTGATCATGAACAGCCGGTTCGCCATTTCCTCGACCTGATACATCTGGTGGGTGCTCATGACGACCGCACAGCCGCGCGTCCGCTGTTCCATCAGCAGTTCCTTGATGACGAGCGTGTTTACCGGGTCAAGTCCGCTGAACGGCTCGTCAATGATGATCAGGTCAGGCTCGTGCAGGATCGTGACGGCGAACTGCACTTTCTGCTGCATGCCTTTGCTGAGTTCAGACACCTTCTTCTTCGCGACATCGCCCAGCTCCAGCCGCTCCAGCAGTTCCAGACCCCGGCAACGGGCATCTGCGGATGACATGCCTTTCAGGGTTGCAAGGTAAGTCATCACCTCCAGCACCGGGACATTGCGATAGAGGCCGCGCTCTTCAGGCAGGTAACCAATGTGGTTCTTGCGCGCGTCATCCAGCTTGCCGCCCAGCACGTCAATGCTGCCGGAATCCGGCTTCAGGATGTCGAGGATCATCCGAATCGTGGTGCTCTTGCCAGCGCCATTCGGGCCCAGCATGGCAAAGATCTCGCCGGGAAACACGTCAAAGGCAATGTCGTCCACGGCCCTGAACGACCCATACGTTTTGCTGACGTTCCGAACGGAAACAGCGTTTTCACTCATGCGCCGACCTTTTCTTTATCAATCGGAGTCGAATTATCCCTTTACAATATACGCAGGTTGACCCAAAAAAGTCTGTCTGGCAGGACTGCTTCGGTGCGCTCGTTCTGCAGCAACATGATATGGTACACCGCCTGCGTCCGGTATCGTACAGGTTTTTCGTTAACCGGCCATGCGAAACGACCTGCGAAGATCAATCGGCGTCATGTCTTGAAGGAAAGACTGCTCATGAAACGGCAAATCCTGGTTGTGGATGACGAGACGGGCGCCCTGACGCTCATCGGCATTATGCTCGAACACGGCGGCTTCAGCGTCATGAAGGCCAAGAATGCCAGCGAGGCGTTATCCCAGCTAGATCAGAACACGCCGGATCTGATCATCCTGGACGTGATGATGCCGGGCATGGATGGAATCGAGCTGTGCCGGGTGATCCGGCAGCGGGAAGCGACGGCCAAGACGCCGATTCTGATTCTTTCCGCGCGGGGCGATGCGGAGAGCATCATCAAGGGCATCGAAGCGGGCGCAAATGACTATCTGCCGAAGCCGATCCTGCATCATGATCTTGTGACGCGCGTCCGGTCCATTCTGGGGCAGGGCGTCGAAGCCTAGTCGCTCTCGGACAGACCACATCTGACGGGAAGGGCGCGTTCGAAAGACGCGCCTTTTGTATTGTCTAAACGGCGTAGAGGGCGCGGTAGATGTTGTAGAAGCCGTAAATGCGCTGGACATAGCCGCGCGTGCTGTTGATATCGATGGTGGTCAGGAACAGATCATGATCGCCACCCGACAGTTCAAGCCAGTTCAGGCCGCGACCGGGGCCTGCGTTGTATGCGGACAGCGCAGCCGTGACGTTGCCGTCAAACAGGTTCATCTGCTCGGCGAGGTAGAACGCGCCGAACTCTGCTCCAATATACGGGCGTGCAAGCTGAGTGTTCTGGAAATTCGTCAGGTTTAGCTCGCTGGCGATGTATTCTGCCGTGCTGGGAATCACCTGCGTCAGACCGCGTTCGCCGGCTGCGGCTGTCGCAGTGGTATCGAACAGGCTTTCCAGCCGGATCAGTGAAAACAGCAGCAGCGGGTCAAGGCCATAGCGCGCTGCGCTGTCCTGTACAACATCGAGGTAATAGATCGGATAGCGCATCCGTGCGAGGTATGCGGGTGCATCCAGCGTGCCGATGCCCGCGTTGCGGATGACATTGGCTGCCGCCACGATCGAATCCTGGTAGGCCGCCAGACCGCGGAAATACACGGCGAGCTGGTACGAAGCCAGCGCGTCGGTCTCGAAAGTGGTGATCAGGTCATCGAACTCTGCACGCGCTTCGTCGTATGCTGCGACATTCCACAGCGCGGTTCCACGCGTCAGCCGAGGGTCTGTACCGAGGGCAGACGACAGAGGCCAGAGCGGCCCTTCCTTTGTAATGCCATAGGTGCTGCGCAGCCAGTTTTCTGCCTCGGTGATGAGTGCGCCGTCGTCGAAGAAGAACTGAATATTGGCCGGCCTGGCAAATGGGGCGACGTTATTGATAATGTCGCGGGCACGCGCCCCGAAATAGCTGTCGGGCGCCGCTGTGGATGCCTGCTGAAAGGCCTGACTGGCGATCTGGCCGTCGCCGCGCTGCATGGCCAGCCGGCCGACCTGAAGCAGCGCCTGTGCCTGCTGCTCGCCCGTCGCCTTTGCTCCGATCTCCGCATAGTAACGCTCCGCGGCCGTGAAATCCCCTGCATTGAACGCGGCTGACGCCGCCAGAAACAGCCCGTCGATCGCCTGCGGCGCATCGGGGTAACGATCTGCCAGCCGCTCGAACAAGGCGCGAGCTTCTGTCGGCTGGTCGCTTACGACGTGAAGGTAGCCCGCCCGATACAGGGCCTCTGGCGCTTCCGGCAGATAGTCGAAGGTGTTGGCGACGAACGTGTACTGTTCGATCGCACCGGGAATGTCGTTGGCTACAAAGCGGGTGCGCCCCTGTTCAAGCAGCGCCTGCCCGAAAGCAGAATCCGTCGGGTACTGGTCGATGATCGTCTGAAAGGCCGTCAGCGCTGCCTGCGTATTACCGATTTCGCGATAAGCCTGCCCCAGCAGCAGGTGCACCTCTGCCGGGACTTCGGTGACTGGCCTTTCGGTCGAATACGCTTCCAGTGCCTCAACCGCGCCGGCATAGTCGCCATAGTTGAAGGCAATGCGCCCGCGCAGCAGGTTATCGACGCGGACGTCATTGTCCAGCAGAATCTCCATCGCCTGATAGGCTTCCGGTCGCGTCGGATACGTCGCCGTGATGCGGGTCATCCGTGCGTAACCATTCTCCGTGTCGCCGGACATCAGCAGCGTTTGTGCTGCCGTGAAGTCGATGTAGGCGCGGTACCCTTCATTCTGAGCTACCGCCAGAATCTGCTCGTACTGATTCAGGGCTTCGGAATAGCGCGCATTGGCGATCGCCACCTGGGCCACGCGTTCACGAAGCGCGAGCTGTGGCACAACACTGCGGCCTGCGTCGGCGGCCTGCCTGTATACGTCGAGCGCCTCAGCCTGCCGGTTGAGGCCGATCAGCGCGTCGGCAATGCGTTCGAGCGCGTAGCTGTCCAACTGCCCGGGCCATGCCGTCATGTAGGCGCGGAATTCGGCGATCGCCTGGTCCCACAGCGACAGGCCCATGTACGCGTCGCCGCGCAGAAAGCGCGCCTGTGCTGCCCGCGGATCGTCCGGAAACTGGTCGACAAAGTTCGACAGCGCATTGACCGCCTCGCTGAAGAAGCCTTCGCGAACGGCTGATCGTCCCAGCCCCAGATAAGCCGAAGCGCGCTGCTCCGGCGTGACGGCCTGTGCGTCCAGCACCATCTGATAGGTCTGGACGGCGGCTTCATAGAACCCGTTCAGCAGGTAGCGATCAGCCGACAGCAGAAGCTGATCCGGCGGCACAGTTGAAACGTCCTGGGCGAATGCGGCCGATCCGAACAACAGCGAGAAACTGGCTATGGCCAGCAGGGCGATGCGTTGGAGTGATTTCATGGCAGGCATTATCCGGGACGGTGGGCATCCTGACAAGCGGTCGGCGCGGAATCGTCAGCGAGCAGTTGCAGAGGACGTCATGGCGGCGTCAGCTTTCCTTCCAGCCAAGGCATCCCATAGCCGACGATCAGGTGGCCTGCTTCAGCCAGCGCCCGCCCCAGCTCGCTGACATCACGGTACGACCACCAGTATTCCGCAGATGGCAGAATCGGCACGCCAAAGTCGGTCACGACCAGCGCGGACAGATCGCGGCGTTTGGCCCTTGCGGGTGCCTCCGATGATGCCGGTTTGCGGCGTTCAGTGGTCATGAGCGTCACGCGGAAACGGGATGGCATCCCGCTGCTGTGCTCGGTATCCGTATACGTCAGAACCTGAAACTCGATGATCGCATCATGCCCATCTTCCAGAGGCCGGGTGTACCGGAACAGACCGGCACGCTGCTGTGCAGGTCGGTCGTCGAGCGAATATCCGGCTGCCCGAAATGCCTGACCGACCACTGTTTGCAGGACCAGGCCAAAATGCTGCTGCGGCGTCTGGCTGACGTGGCTCATCCGTCGAGCTGAGCGCGCAGCGCATCGGGCGAATGAACGGGCAACTGACAGGCGAACTTTCGGCACACATAGGCGGTTGGCAGATCGTTCAGCATCGGGCGATCAGCGAGCAGTGGAATCGGCGCATCGTTCCCGAAGGGTGTCGCGGTATGCGCGGTGATCATATCCGGCCGATAGACGCGCTGTGCGACCTGTCGCATCGCCTGCATGATCGGGTCATCGAGTGTTCCCACCAGCGCCAGTTCGCGTACTCCGTTGACGAGCAGGTCGGCAGCCGAAAGCGCCTGACCGAATGCCTGTGGATACTGGGTGAGCGCTGCGTACAGAATTCCGAGCGTCCGGCTGGCCGCATCCAGCAGGTCAGTCCGGCCCGTGAAAGCTGCCAGCTTCACCAGTACCAGCGCCATCTTCGAGCTTCCCGCGGGAACGGCGTTGTCCTGCAGGCTGCGCGGCCGCGCAATCAGGGCTTCGCCGTCATCCGGCGTATCGAAGAAGCCCCCGTCGGGCGCCCGAAAGTGTGCCAATGCGGATTCACACAGGTGCAGAGCCAGGTCGTACCACGTGCTGTCAAATGTGGTCTGGTACAGCTCGAGGAAGGCTTCTGACAGGCAGGCGTAGTCTTCCAGAAATCCGTGGATGCGGCTGGTGCCTGCCTTGTACGTCCTCCACACGCGGCCCTGTGACGTCACCAGCGCCTCGCTCAGGAAGTGACCGGCCCGCAGCGCCGCCGCGCGATAGTCGGCGCGGTCGAGAACCCGTGCAGCTTCGGCCAGACTGGCGAGCATCAGCCCGTTCCAGCCGGCCAGAATCTTGTCGTCGAGGCCCGGTGGCACACGCTGGGCGCGGGCTGCAAACAGAAGATGGCGAATGGCTGCAAGGCGTTCGGTCAGCGCCTGCTCCGTCAAGCCGAGCCGCCGGGCAGCCACCTCAGGTGGATTCGGAAGATAGAGGATGCTCCGTCCCTCAAAATTGCCGCGCGGCGAAACACCCCACGTCTCGATCGCAATCTGCGCATCCTCATCGCCCAGCACGTCACGCAGTTCGTCGGCCGTCCAGACGAAGAACCGGCCTTCTTCGCCTTCACTGTCGGCATCGGTTGCACTGTAGAAGCCGCCCTCAGGTGCCGTCATTTCCCTCAGGATGTAGTCGTAGGTGTCTTCGGCGATGGCGCGAAACTGCGCTTCGGCGGTCACCTGCCAGGCATGCAGGTAGACGCGGCTCAGCTGCGCGTTGTCATACAGCATCTTTTCGAAGTGGGGCACCAGCCAGATTGCGTCCACCGTGTAGCGGTGAAAGCCGCCGCCGATCTGGTCAAAGATGCCGCCCATCGCCATCCTGCGCAGGGTGAACGTCACCATATCGAGCGCCGCCGGGTCGCCGGTGCGCTGGTGAAGCTGGAGCAGGGCTTCAAGATTCATCGCCTGCGGGAACTTGGGCGCGCCGCCAAAGCCTCCGTGGACCGCGTCAAACTCACGTCTGAACCGGGCGATCGTCCCGCTGATCGCTTCGGGCGACAGGCCCTCGGCGCCGCTGATCCCGAGCGATACGCGGCTCATCCCCTGCGTCAGCGAAGCGGCCACCTCTTCACACTCGTCCCGCCGCTCGGTGAACGCGTCATGTACGCCTTCAAGAACCTGCAGGAAGGTCGGCATTCCCGGCCGTGGATCACGCGGGAAGTAGGTGCCTGCGTAGAACGGCCGCCCGTCTGGAAGCAGAAACACGGTCATCGGCCAGCCGCCGTGCCCGTTCGAGAGGGCCTGCACGGCCTGCATGTAAATGTCGTCGACGTCAGGGCGCTCCTCACGGTCAACCTTGATGTTGATGTACAGCGCATTCATGATCTGCGCGGTCGGTTCGTGCTCAAAGCTTTCGTGCGCCATGACGTGGCACCAGTGACATGCGCTGTAGCCCACGCTCAGCAGAATTGGCTTGTCCGCAGCACGAGCGGCCGCCAGCGCCTCATCTCCCCACGGATACCAGTTGACTGGGTTACTGGCATGCTGAAGCAGATACGGGCTGGTCTCATGCGCTAGACGGTTCATTGCTTTCCTTCTGATGAATGGGCCATCATCTGACTTTATACAGGACGGACAGAAGTAGCCATCAGTTTACCTGCTGATAACAATTGGAGGGAACCGATATGACAACGCGCAGCATGCAGCAGGCCGATCCTTCGCGGCACATCCGGCGTGGATTATGGATCAGCGCAGCGGTCTGTGCCGTGGCCGGCATCGTGTTCATCGCCGCCGCCTCACAGATCGCCGCGCGGATGGGCTGGACGGCGATGCCGGTTGGCGGCATCAGCGGCGCGCAGGCGCTGCAGGGCTTCGGCGTCATCCTGCTGCCTGTGGCGGTGCTAAGCGCGTTTGCGGCTCAGCAGCGACCGTTCATCCCGCTGCTGGGCTGGTTCTTCACCGGCATCGACATCCTGTGGGGCTTCATCTGCTGGGGCGCGCTGGTCGCCGGCCTGCCGATGACCACCTTCGGCACGACCATGATTGCCATTCAGGCGACGGCCATCTTTGCGCTTGGCATATACGAATGGTGGGGCATGCGCCAGCTTCGCGGCGTACGCCGGCAGGCGTGATGGTGCCGCGTGCCTCAATGTCATTCCACAGGGGGCATGTTATACTGAAATCGTCAGACGATTTCGCACGTTGATGCAGCCTGCTGAGACGCAGCGGGTTGTTCACCCGACCGGGAGTCCGCGCAATGCCAGGAAACCGCCAGGCCTATGATCAGTCCATGAATGCAGGTCACAGTGCGGCCTGGGACCAGGATTGGCAGGCCGCGGTGATGAACTATGGCCGCGCCATTGCCGAATTCCCTGACGATGCTGAAGCGCACATTCACCTCGGGCTTGGCCTGTTCGAAGTCGGCCGGCTGGACGATGCGCTGAAGGTCTACACCCGCGCGCACCAGCTCGCGCCAACCGACCCCATCCCCTTGGAAAAGAGCGCGGACGTCCTCGAACGCATGGGGCGTCTGCGTGAAGCGGCGCAGCAGTATGTCAATGTGGCTGAAATCTACCTGACCCAACGCGACCTGAATAAGGCGATCAACAACTGGGAACGTGCCACCGACCTCACCACTGGCCTCATTCCGATTCATGCCAAGCTGGCGCAGGCGTATGAGCGCATTGGCGACAAGAAGCGGGCCATTCACGAATATCTGTCGCTGGCGTACAACTTCCAGCGCATGAATGACTTCGAAAAGGCGATCAAGGCGGCCCAGCGTGCGCTCAAAATCGATCCCAAGAATGCACAGATTCTCAACACCCTGCAGGCGCTGGAAAGCGGCGGGCGCATCCAGCCGCCGCCAGAAGACGGGTCGAAAGCAGCACGGCCATCCGGCTTTGAGAAAGAGAAGAAGCGCACTGGCCGCCTGGGGACAGGCAGGCTGGGAACCGGCCCGCTGAATGCTGCCCCGGCATCCAGCGATGCGATGGGCCCGCTGGGGGAGGGGTTGACGGAAGCGCTGACGATGCTCGCCACCTATGTGATGGAAGGTGGCGCGGCAGATGCAACCGCAGATGTGCTTCAGGCGATGGAAACGCAGCGCCAGGGACTTGCCGATGAAGCCATCAGCGCCTATCAGCGGGCTGAAGGGCGGCTCGGTATTCCTGCGCTCAAGCTCAATCTTGGCGGGCTGCTGCTCCAGCGCAACCGCGCGGATGAAGCGCTCAAGCGGCTGGACAAGGTTGTTGGCGTTCCCCGTCTGACGGTCGCGGCGCTGCACGGCGTCGGTCAGGCAAATGTGCAGCTCGGCCGCAGTCGACAGGCGATCGACGCGTTCATTCGCACCATGCAGGCGCTGGATGATTCGCTCGGTCTCGACCCGGAAGCGACGGATACGCTGGTGGGTGTCTACTATGACCTGCGTGAAGGCATCATTCGTCAGCAGGATGAGGTGCAGGCGCGCATCGCCAATCGGCTGATGTCGTTCCTCGAAGGCAAGGACTGGCGCACGCGGCTGCGTGACACCCGTCGCCAGATCGAAGAGATGATGCGCGAGCAGGGCGTGAAAGGCGTCATCGACATTCTGGCCGCCGAACGGGGCGACAAGCTCACCGAATCGGTGACGCTCATCGACCGCTTTATGCGCCAGGGCATGTACACGCTGGCCATGGACGAAGCTCACCGCGCGGTAGAGTTTTCGGCCACGTATCTGCCTGTGCATATTCGCATGGCTGAAATCATGATGGCAGAGGGCCGTGTTCGCCAGGCGATCCAGAAATACAACATGGTCGCCCGATCCTTCATGGCGCGCGAGGAAAACGAACGCGCCCATGCCATACTGGCCGAAGTGCTGGAGCGCGCGCCGCTGGATATCGCCGTCCGCGAGAGCATGATCGAACTGCTCGAGAAGGAAGAGCGCTGGGACGAGGTGCTCGACCAGTACATCGACCTGGCCGACGCGCATCATCAGCTCGGTGCGGCCGACATCTCTCGTGAGAAATACGTCGCAGCAGAGCGCATTGCCAACCGCGTTAATGCCAGCGCCGAGAAGCTGGTGCGCATCAAGCATCGCATCGCCGATATCGACCTGACGCGCCTCGAACTGCGGCGCGTCCAGAAGACGTATGAAGAAATCATCGTCATGGCACCGGAAGATGAACGCGCGCACCGCATGCTCGTCGACCTGAACTACCGTCAGAACAACCCTGTCGAAGCGATTCGCCGGCTGGACAAGCTGCTGAGCCTGTATGCGCGCCAGAAGCAGGTCAACCGGATCGTCCAGCTCCTCGAAGAACTGGTGACGGTGTACCCTGCTGATACCGGTCTGCGCTCGCGGCTGGCCAGCATCTACCGGCAGTTGAATCGCAGGCGGGATGCCATTGTGCAGCTAGATGCGCTCGGCGAGCTTCAGCTTGAAGGCGGAATGCACCGGGAAGCGGCCAACACCATTCGCCAGATCATCAGCCTGAACCCGGAGCACGTCGAAGACTATCAGAAGCTGCTGGCTCAACTCGGCGGCTGACCGTGGATATCGTCTACGCGCTGCAAAGCCTGACGCTGACCTCGCTGCTCGACATCTTCATCGTTGCGACGCTGTTTTTCCTGATCAGCATCTTCCTGCGCGGCACCCAGGCGATGACGCTTTTGCGCGGCACGGCGCTGCTGATTGGCGGCCTCGTGCTGGTTTCTTCGCTGCTGAACCTGACGGCGCTGCAATGGCTGCTGACCAGCATGCTGACGGTCGTCGCGATCGCGATCCCGGTCATCTTTCAGCCCGAAATTCGACGTGCACTCGACCGGCTGGGCCGAACCGGTGTCTGGTTCAATCGCGGCCCGGCCGATGATCAGCGGCAGCGCCTGATCGACGCAATCGCCACCGCAGCCGAACGCCTGTCAGACCGCCGGCATGGGGCGCTGGTAGTGCTCGAACGCAACAGCGGCACTGGTGAGTTTCAGCGGACAGGCGTTCCGATCGACGGCGACGTGTCACCCCAGCTTCTGCTCACCATCTTCTGGCCGAAGACCGAGCTGCACGACGGCGCCGTGATCGTCAACCGCGAAGGAAAACTTGCGGCGGCCGCGTGTGTGCTGCCACTTTCGAGCGTCCGCGGGATGACGGGCCCCAAACTCGGCACGCGTCACCGCGCGGCCATCGGCATGAGCGAAGTCAGCGACGCTATCGTCGTCGTCATTTCTGAAGAAACCGGCCGCATTTCCGTTGCCAATGCTGGTCGGCTGATCTCGCGCCTGGATGGAGCGCGCCTGCGGACGATCCTCAATGCGCTGTACTTCGGCGAACGTCCTGCCCGGCTGCCGATCTGGCAGCGACTCCGTGAGAGCGTCAATGCCATTTCGGGACGACCCCAGTCGCACGAGACACAGAAGACGTTGTAGCGGCCCATGCAGCAGACGGCAAACCCGACCGCCCAGCGTGCCTGGCGAAAGTCGCTGTTCAACAACCTGCTGTGGTTTGTGGGGTGTCTGGCGCTGGCATTTCTCGTCTGGCTGACGGCCACGACCCAGGCGGATCCCGTCATCGAATGGCGGCTGACAGAGCGCGTCCCGATTCGGGTTCAGCCTGATGACGGCCTGATCGTGACCAACGCGGGCACACTGACCAGCACCGCGTCCGTGTATCTGCGCGGGCCGCAGAGTGGCCGTCCCCTGATCACGTCGGAAGACGTGATCGTGACGGCTGCCATCGCCGGCCTCGGGCCAGGGACGTACGTCGTGCCGCTGCAGGCCCAGGTCTCCGGGACGGCGCGCGTCGCCAACATTTCGCCCAGCCAGATCACCGTTACGCTTGAAGTGGAAGCGGCCAAATTCGTCCCCGTGCGGGACGATATCCTGGAGCCGCCCCCGCCAGATATCGAGGTGGTGGCGATCACGGCCGATGTCTTGCAGGTCGAGGTGCGCGGCCCGCAGAGCCTTGTCGAAGCGGTTGTCGCCGCTGAACTGCCGCTGGATCTCTCCAGCCAGCGCGCGCCATTTGAACTCGATGTACGCCTGGTGCCGGTTGACGTTGATGACGACGTCGTTGCGGATATGACGGTCACACCCCCGGTGACGCGCGTGCGGGTGGAGCTTCAGGCCAGCGCGACCGTGCGCGAAGTGGCAGTGCGCCCGCAGCTCGTCGGTGAGCTGCCCGACGGCTATTTCCTGACCGCCATCGACTACAACCCGCAGACGATCTATGTCAGCGTGCCGGTGGATGGAAGTGAAGACATCCCCAATACTGTCTTTACCGCGCCGATCGATCTTTCGGAACGCACCGAATCCTTTAGCGTCAGCGTGCCCGTGGAACTTCCGGAAGGCAACCTGGTGCCGATCTCAGGGACGGATGTGTCGGTCAGCATCGGTGTCGAGGCGCAGATCGTGACGCGCCAGTTTGACGCTGTGCCGATTGAACTGAGCGGCCGCCGGCAGGGCTTCGAATACAGCGTCGACCCGGCCGAAGTGACGGTCGTTTTGACAGGCCCGCAGCCGATCATCGATAATCTGAGCGTCGACGAACTGCACGTCACAGCCGATGTCATCTCGCTGACGGCTGAAGGAGCCTATCGCGTGGCACTGACGGCTCTGCTCACCCAGAACAACGATGTGGTCGAAGCCAGCATCCTGCCGCCAGATGCGCTTGTGGCGGTCATCGTGCCCGCCGAATCGACGCCGGAAGCGACACCTTCGAGCAACTAAAACTTCCAATTCATGATCGCGAACAGTAAAATAGCGGCGCGTAACAGCCAGGCGCACAGGGGTGCGCCTTTGCATTTGGTTGGATGAGGTTCAGAGACAGGCAGCTATGGCGAGAAAACCCGTGGTCGCGCTGGTGGGCCGGCCCAATGTGGGCAAGAGCTCGCTGTTTAACCGGCTGGTCGGCGAACGGCTGGCAGTCATTGATGAGATTCCTGGTACCACCCGCGATCGGCTTCAGGCTGAATTTGAGTGGCGGGGTGCGCTATTTCGCGTGGTGGATACGGGCGGCATCGAAGTCTATCAGCCAAAAGGCTCGCGCGATGTGTCGCCGCTGGCAGAAGGCAGCGCTGACTTTGTCCCGCAGATCAAGGCGCAGGCGCTCATGGCGATGAATGACGCCGATGTCATCGTGATGGTGACGGACGGGGTCTCTGGCGTGACGGCGGCCGATGAAGAAATCGCTGAAATTCTGCGGCGCAGCGAAAAACCTGTTTTCGTCGCCGTCAACAAGATTGACGATCTGCGCCGTTCAGACAATGCGCTGGAATTTTACGGGTTGGGCCTCGGTGAAGTGACCGCCATCAGCGCGATCCATGGCCTGGGCGTGGGCGACCTGCTCGATCACGTCTATCACGCGGTCGGCGAGATTGTGGAGCTGCCGGAAACGCCTGAGGAAGATCAGCATCTGCGGATTGCCATCGTCGGCAGGCCAAACGTCGGCAAGAGCAGCCTCGTCAACAGGCTGCTGGGTGAGGACCGCGTGATTGTCAGCCCGGTGGCCGGCACGACGCGGGATGCGATCGACAGCGTGATCACGTTTCACAATGAGCCGGTCACGCTGATCGATACGGCGGGCATTCGCCGGCGCGGCAAGATTGAGCCGGGTGTTGAGAAGTACAGCGTTATTCGTGCGATGGATGCGGTTGAACGCTGTGACGTGGCGCTGCTGATGCTGGACGGGACGCAGGGCGTGACCGAACAGGACACGCACATCGCCGGATACGTTTTGGAAGCCGGCAAGAGTGTCGTCATCGTCGTCAACAAGTGGGATGCAGTCGAGAAAGAGAACCGCACCCTGCACGAGTTCGAACGGATGGTTCGTGAGCGCTTCAACTTTCTGCCGGACCCACCCATCATTTTCATCAGCGCGCTGACCGGTCAGCGCATTCATCAGGTGCTGGAGATGGCGAAGCGGGTGTATGAGGGCCGCTACACGCGCATACCGACCAGTGCACTCAACAAGATCGTGCGCGATGCGATGCATCTGCACACACCGCCTGTTCGCGGTTCGCGCCGGCTGAAGATCCTGTATGCTTCTCAGGTGGCGACGGCACCACCGCTGCTGCTCTTCCACGTGAACGATCCGAAACTTGTGCATTTCACGTATCGGCGCTTCCTTGAAAACCAGATTCGCACGCAGTATCCGTTCGAAGGCACGCCGATTCGGCTGAGCTTCCGCTCGCGCGAAGGTCTCAAAGACGATTAGTCGAAGCGCACCGGGTGGCGGCGGATCGTCTCTCCATTGATCAGAATGTCGACGGTAGAGCCGTCTGCCGATGGAAACAGGGCGGCTTCGGCGGGTGGGTCGGTCTCGGGATAAATGGCCGAGATGTAGCGTACGTCGCACAGCAGGCCGGCCCTGTCGCATTCATACAGGGCAAACACATTGTCTCCTGTCGCGACCCTGAAGTAGGCCAGCTCGTAGCGATGTGCGCCGGCATTGATGCTGGCTTCCGGCTGCAGGCGGGTGAGCAGGGCCGGAAAACTTGCGGCGCACAGGCCAATGCCCGAGATCAGGATCAGCACGCCGGCGAGGGCAGGCGGTTTCCAGCGTGCGCCCTCGCTCGCCAGCCCGGCGAAGAACCACAACAGCAGCGCGACGCTGCCTACGGCGATCAACCCGATGCCCAGCCACAGGGCCGATGCCGAGATGGCAACGTAACCCGGGTAAAGCAGTCGCGTCCGCAGCGGTTCCGTGCCCAGCACGATCCACGCGTCGATGACTGCGACGGCGAGCGCAGCAATGGCAGCCGCCCACCAGACACGGCGCATCGTCACGCACTTCCCGCGTCTTCAGAACGCAGTGCAGCCAGCAGCTTCGGGTTTGAGATCGCGAGTTCAGTTTCGGCGTCTTCGATGAGTACGCGCAGCAGGCGGCCAAGCTTGGCCGGTTCGTCCCAGTCTCCGGCGCGGATGTCGGCACACAGCAAATTCCGTCTGTCGGCCAGCGCAGCAGCTG
>Ga0224722_1000345_pt1 | contig 27428 bp, 27 predicted proteins | sample Balambano_FR1_Me_FD_161646 | JGI IMG/M metagenome (GOLD analysis project Ga0224722, IMG submission 161646) | Freshwater sediment microbial communities from Lake Towuti, South Sulawesi, Indonesia - Balambano_FR1_MetaG | ecosystem: Environmental > Aquatic > Freshwater > Lake > Sediment | place... | reverse complement strand
GCCTTTATATGGCGCACGTTGATTAATCGCAATTGAGGTGAGCAATGACGATTGGAACCAGCCACGATGTTGGTCTGAACCTTCAAGATATAAGTCTGCTGGATCTTGTAATTCTTCACGTTCGCGTAATACTGCGTAATGTGTCGTACCTGAGTCAAACCAAACGTCTAAAGTATCGCGTACTGCATTATATTGTTCAGCATCCGCACCAATGAAGTCGCTGGCATCACGGTTGTACCAACCATCAATCCCTTCTTGCTCGATCAGTTGAGCAACTTCTTCGATCAATTCAGGTGTACGTGGGTGCAAAGCATTGGTGTCTTTGTGTACAAAGAATGGGATTGGCACACCCCAAGTCCGTTGACGAGAAATACACCAATCTGGACGACCTTCAATCATGGATTGAATACGGTTTTTACCCCAATCAGGCACAAATTCGATGTCATTTTCAATTGCATTCAGTGCCGTTTGGCGCAGGCCTTTGGCATCCATGCTGATAAACCATTGCGGTGTTGCACGGAAGATAATCGGAGTTTTATGACGCCAGCAGTGTGGGTAGCTGTGTTTGATGGGTTGATGCGCCCATAATCGACCTACTACTCCCAAAGCTTCAATGATTTTTGGATTAGCTTTATAGATGTGCTCGCCTGCAAAAATCGGTGCAGTTGGTAAATACACACCATTACCACCGACAGGATTATCGACTTTTAGGTTATACAGCAAGCCCACTTTATAGTCGTCTACACCGTGTCCAGGAGCGGTATGTACGGCACCTGTACCACTGGTTGCAATAACGTGTTCACCTAAGATCACAGGGACTTGGCGATCAGTAATCAAGGGATGTTGTAATAGGACATTTTCGATTGCTGAACCTTTAAAATCAGCCAATACCACTGGATTTTCAAGCTTATAACGTTCGATTGCCGATTCAACCAGATCTTTGGCAAGAATAAAGTTTTGCTTGCCATGTTCAGTTGTCACTTGAACCAATTGATAGTCAATTTCAGCATGGAGTGCAACGGCTTGGTTGGCAGGCAGCGTCCAAGGTGTGGTTGTCCAGATCACAATATCAGTCACATCTTGGACATCAACACCAAGACGAGTACTTAAATCTTTAAGATCAACAACGGTGAAACCCACGTCAATCGCATCTGATTTTTTATCTTCGTATTCAACTTCAGCTTCTGCGAGCGCAGAACCACAATCCAAGCACCAGTTCACAGGTTTTAAGCCGGGTTCGATATGACCTGCTTTGGCAATTGCGCCAAGCGAACGAACGATATCTGCTTCTTGTTTGAAGTTCATGGTGAGGTATGGATTATCCCAATCACCAAATACGCCCATGCGCACAAAGTCTTTCTTTTGTAATTCAACTTGTGTGTATGCATATTCGCGACAAGCTTTACGGAAAGTAGAGGCATCTACTTTTACGCCAACTTTACCCACTTTTTCTTCGACTTTCAGTTCGATTGGAAGACCGTGACAATCCCAACCGGGTACGTATGGTGCATCAAAACCATCCATGATACGGCTTTTGATAATAATATCTTTTAAGACTTTATTCACCGCATGACCTAAATGGATTTGACCATTGGCATAAGGAGGGCCGTCATGAAGCACATATTTTTTCTTGCCAATACGCGATGCACGAATCTGCTGATAAATGTTGTCGGCATACCACTCTTCTAACCATTTGGCTTCACGCACAGCCAAATTTGCTTTCATGGCAAATTCAGTATCGGGCAAATTGAGTGTGGCTTTATAATCCACTGCATTTTCAGGAGTTTGCTTATCGCTCATGCAAGTTTTCTTCCAGTTTTATCAGTCTAAACTGACATGTATTACAAATGAAATTTAAGTTTAAAAAGGAAATTCTGTGGTGTGATTACGATAGTCTCGTAATTTTTGCACGTCATCATCAATTCCCGCTTTGAGTGCTTCAAGCGAAGGGTAATTCAGCTCACCATGTAAATAGTGAAGAAAAGTGACCCGCATCAATAAGCCATACAGATTAGCAGAAACATCAGGGAAATGTACTTCTAATCGCCATTCTGGGTGATCTTGTTTAATGGCTGGACGTGTCCCCACATGACCTGCACCAAACAAACTGTCACTTTGATATCCCGCGATACCGTTGAGGGCAGGATCTGCATGTTTTATTTTTGCTGTGAGTGATGCATTTTCACACATCACATCCACTGCATAAATCCCGTTTAAGCAGGGTTTATGACGGTTCAAACGCACATTAATGGTTGGAAAATCAAGGGTACGACCAATTTGATCACCATATTGCACCCGACCTGTGATGCTATAAGGACGACCCAATAATTTAGCCGCCAAAGCCAGATCACCTGCTTGCAAAACCTGACGAATACGCGTTGAACTGACACGTTCGTCATTTAAAGCGACGGTATTTAAATTGGTGACATCAAAACCGTAATTGCGTAAGAATTCACTGTTGCCTTGGCGATCTTTGCCAAAATGGAAGTCGTCACCTAGTACCAAATTTTGTGCATTAAGTTTTAATTTGAGTAGGTCTGCAAATTCTGTTGCATTCAAACTTCTAAAATATTGATCAAACTTTGCAATGGCAATGTAGTCCACACCCAGCTCGGTTAAATATTCTACTTTTTCTCTGAGCGAGCTAATGCGTGGAGGAGCTTCATAACCCTTAAAAAATTCAAGCGGTTGTGGCTCAAAAATCATCACTAAGGTTTTTAAGCCTTGGCGTGTAGCCAATGTTTTGAGTTGGGCAATCATCGCTTGATGTCCTAAATGGACACCATCAAAATTGCCAATCGTTACCGCTGTTGGAGGTAACTGAAAATCTGGCGATAATGCGTTGAGACGAAGCAACTTCATGGGCGTTAAATACAGTGATTTTGCAAAGGCTATATATTGCCATATTCTCAGCGTTTCGTCTTGTTGTTGTGTTTTTACACAGGAAAATTTCAATATTTAAAGTTTTTATATCAATTTTATTTATTCAATAAATAAATATAAATCAATTTTTCTTATTTAAATGTTGCTCTAAGATGGTCACATAGTCGCTTGATATTGAGAAAGAGATGAAAAAGCCGTTTTATCAGCTAGAACAAACGAGAGATGTGATTCGCCATTTTACCCCAAACTGGTTTACTGCAACCATGGGCACAGGTGTGGTGGCGATGATTTTAGCACAGCTGCCTTTCGCTTCATCGGTCTTATTTATGCTTGCGACTAAATTATGGCAGTTCAATATCCTGTTATTTACCATGTTCAGTGTACTTTATGTCTTACGTTGGATTTTGTTTCCGACAGAAGCCAAGCAGATTTTTACTCATCCTAATATGAGTTTATTCTTGGGTGCAATCCCAATGGGCTTAGCCACCATTGCCAATGGTTTCCTCAGTTTTGGAACACATTTATATGGTGATATTGCCATTCAGATTGCCACTGACCTTTGGTACATCGATGTGTTTCTTGCGATTGTGATTGCGTGGATCGTGCCATTTTGTATGTTTAGCTGCCAAGATCATCACTTACATCGCATGACGGCAGTTTGGTTGTTACCGATTGTGGCGTGTGAGGTTGCTGCGAGTTCAGCAGGGCTTTTGTTACAGCATTTGGCGGCTGATCAACATGCGCTGTATATTTTGATCACAGGCTATGTCTTGTGGGGTATTTCTGTATTACCCGCTTTTGCGATTTTAACCATCTTGATGCTGCGTTTGGCTTTACACCAATTGCCTGAGAAAGAAGTCGCGATTTCAAGCTGGCTTTGTTTAGGGCCGATTGGAACAGGTGCATTAGCGTTATTATTGTTGGGTGAACAAGCACCACGTATTATGCAAGCGATGGGTTTTGACGGTTTAGCAATGTTGCTCCCAGCTTTGGGTATTGTTGCCAGTCTAGTGCTATTAGGTTTTGGCTTATGGTGGTTTGGAATTGCGATTTTAACCACACTGCGCCATGCACGAACAGGTATTCCATTTAACTTGGGTTGGTGGGGATTAACCTTTCCATTTGGTGTCTTTATCTTGGCGATCTTTAACTTAGCACATCAGTTACATGTCGATTTCTTACAGTATATTGCGGTCGCTTTAAGTGTTCTTCTTGTTGGTTTGTGGGCATTGGTGATGAAAAAAACACTGGCAGGGGCGTATAGTGGTCAATTATTTTTCTCTCCTTGTTTGATCAACTTGCAGCAGAAGATACAATAATATCTAAGCTGTATGGTCACTGCTTTTTATCTGTAATTGGTCTTATCTAAATTGAGTTTTTATATATGAATGCTGATGTTGCTCTGATTATGGCTTTGCCGAATGAATCAAAAGGTTTATTTGAGCAAGCAGGCATTGAAGTCCATTACAGTGGAATCGGCAAGATTAATGCGGCATTCAAGGCTTTTGAGGTGATTCAAAAAACAGGTTGTAAGACTTTGATTAATTTAGGCAGTGCAGGCAGTTCACATTTTGACGCGCATAGTCTAGTTGAAGTCACTACCTTTATGCAGCGTGATATGGATGTATCGCCTTTAGGTTTTGCCGTAGGCGTGACACCGATGGATGACGAAATTCCTGCGGAGATTCATACCCAAGCCCATTTTGAGCTTTTACCCAAAGGGATTTGTGGCACGGGTGATTCGTTTGAAACAGGGATTCCTAAAGTCAGTTGTAATCTCGTGGATATGGAAGCCTATGCTTTAGCCAAAGTGTGTCAAAAGCTAGGGGTACGTTTGATTTCAGTCAAATATATTACTGATGGCGCCAATGATACTGCGCATCTGGACTGGGAGGAGAACTTGTTGCTTGGTGCGCAGAAATTATTGGCGTTGTATCAGGCACATTTTTAAGTGCAAAGATCTAACACTGTAGTGTGTACACGTAAACTTTATATTATTAATAAGCTATTGAAATAAAATAATTGTTTTGTGGTGGATTCTCATAACGACCATTATGTTAAATAGATGGAAAATTCTATGGTGTTTGGAGTTCTCATAAGAGATTTTATGTTAAATAATTATTCATATTTTATATAAAAACAAGAAAATAATATCTAAATTTCAAATTACTCAATAGTTTCTATAAGTTTTTAAGCTAGAATATTTCTTTAAAATTATCCATATAGAGGAGATATATATAATAGATGTTAAATTTTCAACCGGCACCTGGTTCTATTGTTATGTGTGACTTTTCAACAGGATTTATTGTACCTGAAATGGTAAAAAAACGTCCTGCTGTGGTTATACGTAAAAGTAAAACGAATCCCAAGTTAGTGACTATTGTTCCGATTAGTCAGACAGAACCTGATAAAATTACTGATGTACATGTAGAAATTATAAGCCCGCTTAATAACCAAAAAGCTTGGGTTAAATGTGACATGATTACTACTGTCTCTATTGATCGTTTAGATCGTTTTCGCGTAAGAAGAGCAAATACAACTACTTGGGAAACAAAATCTTTAGAAGATCATAAGTTTCAACTAGTTAAGAAAAGTGTTGCTAATTACTTAGGAATTAGTGATAATACAGGTGTACCCGAAAGGGGCTTGGAAGACTCAATAGCATAGCTATGAGCCAGTATTTACATTAGCGATGACAAGCTCGTTAATACTGCATTTAAGGACATCTATTGATGTCCTTTGTCATTTCTTACGTACTGCATTTTTAGAAAAGGCACCATCTTCCCAGTTAGGATCGTAGATATGTTGCGTAGGAATAAATTTCCAAATTCTTAATTTATGATTATAGCGAGAAACTGCTATCCCACCTGTTCCAGTAGTTTCAAACCAGTTAAATGCTTTAGATCCTCGGTGAGTCGCATCAATTCTTTTCAATAGTTCATACACATTCTTACTGAAAGCAGCTTTCATTAGTTGATTTTTTGTTCTTCTATTTTTTCCAGGCATTAGATCCCAAGATATTTTATTTCCATGATATCCAGCTGCCCCCATGAGCAGATCACAGATTTGTAAAGCACAAGATTTCTTACTATCTATAAACTCTACTTTTATCTTAACATTCGAGAAAAACAAGCCTTTTAAATATTCAGTTAGCTGATTTCTATGATGATGACTAGAGTGAGTATCTAATTTTAATGTGATGTATGTATTTTTAGGAGCATGCTCAAAGCCAAAACAATGCTTTAAAAATTGATAATAAACTTTAAATTGTGTCTCTATTTCTGAACAAGGTATACCTGTATAACGGTAAGCTCTATCCATAAACATTTGACGATATTTTGTTTCTGTAGTTGTATTAATAAAATTTTCAACTACTTGAAGTAAATCATTATAAAAATTAATATTTTTTAAAGAAATTTTACTCCACTTTATTTCCTTAGAAGAATAATTATGTTGCTTTTTTAAACTCTTGATTTGTTTATCTAACGCTTTGAAATGATTTTCTGTTGAGATAAGTCCACCAAAAATACAATGATACCGATAGAGTGGATTACTTTGAGTCCATGCTTCATCTGCATAAATAACATATTTCAACTTCAAATCATCCTGAAATTCTAGAATCTGTATATCTAAGAGTTTAAAGGATTTATGACATTTTAGGGAATCATATAAATGATTAATTTCTCTAAAATTAAAATAATACGTAATGTTTTCCTTTGGGTGTGAAAATCTCAGTTAAAGCCGTTCTATAGTTTATAAGCTCTGGAGCAGTTTCTCTATAATTTTTCATGTTTCATAATTTTGTTTAGATAAACTTAATAATATTCTCACGCATTTAATCGAAAAAAGCGACTTTGTTAGTCGCTTTCCCGTGTATTTCAATCGCTAAAATTCAGGCTTTTATAAGAAAACTTAACGAGGTAATACACCGTACAACATCATATGCACAGTGTGTTCGATAGTACGTTGATACATACTACGGTTACGCAAGGTTTTGCCCGTAACCATTTCCATTTGGGTTGCGAAATCTGCATAGTTTTGCGTAATTGCCCAAATGTTAATAATTAACAATTCAGGGTCAATTTCTGCTGATAATTTACCTTGCTCTTGCCAAGTTTGAATCACTTTGGTTTTACGTTTAAAAAGCTTTTTTAACGGCCCTTTTAAAATAGGAAGGATATGCGGCGCACCTTGAATAATCTCTAAGGCAAACAAACGAGAAGCCTTCGGTTGATCGCGTGAGCTTTCAAGTTTTTGAATCAAGTAGTTCGTCAGAGCTTCAGTCGGTTCGAGCTCTACTTCTAAGATTTGTAAAGGTGCGAGCCATTTTTGCAGTACGGTTGTGAGTACTTCAACATAAAGCGACTCTTTATTTTCATAATAATAGAAAATATTGGATTTATGCATATTTGCGAGTTGTGCAATCTCATCGAGACTAGCACCACTGAATCCATAGACGGAAAAAACATCGAGGGCAGCATTCAGCAGTTGATTGCGCTTTTGTGTACTTTTTTTCTGTTCCATCTGTGAGCTTGATTCAAAAAATGTCTTTGACATTGTAAGATAAATAGTCAGATTTGTGCACTATCACACAGTTTTTTTATCGAAAAATCTTTTGCTTCCAGTTGAATCGTTGCGATGTATTTGATAATTATTGAAATCTAAAATTGCTCATACATATTTTGTAAATAATTTGCTCTACCCCCGTAGATCAGAAATTCATTTTTGCTTTTTTATGGTGCAGATTGTGAGGGCAGATGCGGTTTAAGTTGCCAAAACCGCATCTAGTACTTGTTGTTCGAGTTGTGCAAATGCAATACTTTTTTTACGTGGTCGTGGCAGATTGACCTGAAAATTATGTGCAATATGTCCTTGATCTAGCAAAATAATTCGATCCGCCAATTGCACCGCCTCACTGACATCATGAGTGACCAACAGCGCAGTGAAGCCTTGCTCTATCCACAGACGTTCGATGAGGCTTTGCATTTCTAAACGCGTCAATGCATCTAGTGCACCTAAAGGCTCATCAAGCAATAAGATTCGTGGCGAATGTGATAAAGCACGTGCTAGGGCCGCACGTTGGCGTTGTCCACCCGAAAGTTGGGTTGGCCACTGTGTCGCTTTATCCTTTAAGCCTACTTTTTCGAGTAAACTTTCAGCAAGAGGGTGTTGGGCTTTTGGCAAACCTAATTGCACATTTTGTAAAATATTTTTCCAAGGGAGTAAGCGTGGATCTTGGAACATAACGCGAATATCATCATTGCCAATGCCCTCACGAAAATTTCGTACAGACTGGAATTTAATTTCACCATAGCTGGCTTTTTCAAGTTGAGCAATCAGGCGGAGGAGGGTGCTTTTGCCACAACCACTGCGACCCACGATTGCCAAAAATTCACCTGCTTGAATATTCAAATCTAAGTCTTCAAGGACTTTAACGTCACCATAAAATTTATATAGCTGTTCAATCAGAATATTGGCACCATGGGTATTGATTGCTGAATTTGGTTTTTCAGCATCAATAACGGGTTGGATCAAACCATTGTTATAAAAATTTAAATTACTCATCTGCATATCCTTTTATTTTTGATAACCTGCATGCCAACGCAATAAATAACGCTCCAAGCTTCGTGCTAATACATCAGCCAGTTTTCCGAGTATGGCGTAGAGCAAGATGCCGACCAAAACGATATCCGTTTGTAAAAACTCACGCGCATTCATGGTCATATAACCGATTCCAGCTTGAGCGGAAATCGTTTCTGCCACGATGAGCAGTACCCAAACCAAACCTAAAGCAAAGCGAAGTCCCACTAAGATAGAGGGCATTGCACTTGGCAAAATAATCTCTTTATAGAGCTGCCAACGGTTTAGCCCATAGCTTTTGCCCATTTCAATCAGTTGAGGATCTACAGCGCGAATACCATGATAGGTATTGATATAAATTGGGAAAAATACACCGACTGCGACCAAAAACAGTTTGGCAGTTTCATCAATCCCAAACCATAAAATCACCAGTGGAATGAGCGCCAATGCAGGGATATTGCGGATCATTTGCAGTGTAGTATCTAATAAGGTGGAAGCAATCCGTGATGAACCATTCAGTAGTCCTAGAACCAGTCCTAAACCACCGCCCACCAATAAGCCAAGTAAGGCACGACCTGCGCTGACTTTGACATGATGCCACAGTTCACCACTGATCAGTAAATGCCAAAAAGCACTGACCACAGCCGTTGGAGCAGGTAACACGCGACTTTGTAATAAACCTGAACTTGATGCAATTTGCCAAATCATGAGCAGTAAAATGGGAACCAGCCAAGGAAGCAGGCTTTTTCCAAAATGCCTTGTTCCACGTGAAACATCATCCAAAAAGACTTTTCCGCTCATGCTGTCTCCTTAGCCAAACTTTTTGAATCTTTGACCTCGGGTACATAATTATTGGCAATGATCTCCCCAAAAGGCCCTGTTAAATGTGGCTGTGCCAGTTTTTCACGGGTTTTCAGTGGCAATAATGGAAACACTAATTCAGCAAAGCGGATGGATTCTTCTAAATGTGGATAGCCTGAGAAAATAAAGGTATCAATTCCCAAATCTGCATATTCTTGAATACGTGCAGCAACGGTTTCAGGATCGCCCACTAAAGCAGTGCCTGCACCGCCACGCACTAAACCAATGCCTGCCCATAAATTCGGTGAGATTTCCAATTGATCTTTGCGTCCGCCGTGCAAAGCGGCCATACGTTGTTGACCGACAGAGTCCATTTCTGCGAATTTCTTCTGCGCTGCGGCAATGGTGGCATCATCTAAATATTGAATCAGTTCATCGGCAGCAGCCCAAGCCTGTTCATTGGTCTCACGAACAATGACATGCAAGCGAATACCATAATTCAAGGTGCGTCCTTTGGCTGCGGCTTTTGCTTTTAAATGGTCTATTTTTTCTTTTACTGCCGTAGGTGGTTCACCCCAAGTTAAATAAGTATCGACTTGTTCGGCTGCAAGTTCAGTCGCGTCTGCGGATGATCCACCAAACCAAAGGGGTGGATAAGGTTTTTGCACAGGAGGATAAAGGAGTTTGGCATCATCGACACTGAGTCGCTCGCCATGAAAAGTAAACGATTCACCTGTATGGGAACGGGTCAGAATTTCACGCCAAATTTTGACATATTCAGATGCAGTCTGATAACGAGTACGATGGTCTTCATATAATCCATCCCCTTTAAGTTCTTGTTCATCGCCACCCGTAACAAGGTTCAATAAAATACGACCATTCGAGAGACGATCGAAAGTGGCTGCCATACGTGCAGCCAATGCAGGTGTCGTAATCCCAGGGCGAAGTGCCACTAGAAATTTTAATTGTTTGGTTGCATCAATTAAGCTCGCCGCTGTAATCCATGGATCTTCACAAGAACGACCTGTTGGAATCAATACACCTGTGTAACCAAGATGATCGGCTGCAACTGCAATTTGTTTCATATAGGCATGATCGACCTGACGTGCGCCCTTGCTGGTGCCTAAATAGCGGCTGTCACCATGTGTTGGGATGAACCAGAAAATATTCATGTCGATGTTCCTTATGAAAAATGAGATCAGGTGAATAAGGCAGATTGCATTGTATTTTCGATTGCAATTTGCATGGGGGTAAATCACGGTGATTAAGTTCAATCCCACCGCTTAGAAATGGATTAGGAGAGCATCTCAATTATTGAACTTGGTTGTTTAATACCGCATCGGCAATGACCAATTGCTTTGGAATCAGCTTCTGAGCAAAAAATGCATCAGCCACGTATTGTTGTTCTTTTGCAACTTTTTCAGAAATTGGTTGAACGCCAAAACCCATGCGAGAAATCGAGGTTTTTAAAACACCCAGTTCGAGTGCAGTTGGTTTTTCCAGTAATTTTGCAGCATCATCAGGATGCGTCTTGACCCAATCTGTGGTTTGATTCAGTGTTGTCACCAGTGTTTTTAAAACCTCAGGATGCCCTTCAGCAAATTTACGATCAGCTAAATAAAATTGATGATTACTGACTAAATGCTCACCGTTTGCGATCACACGTGCATGAATCTGATGCTCAGCCGCAGCAAGGAATGGATCCCAAATCACCCAAGCCTCAACCGCACCTTTTTCAAAGGCTGCGCGTGCATCTGATGGTGGTAAATAAACAGGCTGAATATCATTTAAGGTCAGATTGTTGGCTTCTAGTAATTTCAATAAAAGATAATGAACGTTTGAGCCTTTATTCAGTGCGATACGTTTACCTTTCAGGTCTTGAATGGATTGTATTGGTGAGTCCTTCTGGACAATCAATGCTTCTGCTGTTGGTGCAGGCGGCTGATTTGCGACGTAGACCAAGTTAGGGTTTGCGGCTTGAGCAAAGATGGGAGGTGCTTCACCAGCCTCACCAAAGACGACACTACCTACATTTAAGCCTTCTAAAAGTTGGGGGCCAGCTGGAAATTCAACCCATTTGACATGAATACCTTGAGCAGCAAGATTTTTTTCTAATTCACCTTTTGCTTTAACAATCGGCAAGATGCCATATTTTTGAAAGCCGATGCTTAATGTTGTGGTGTCTTGTTTTGTTTGCTCTTGCTGCTCAGCTTTTTTTGCACAACCTGCAACGCCCATCAGACTAGCAAGGCTCGCTGCGATGATGGTTGATGTTGCCCATGGGCGATGGATAGAAATAGCCATGTTGATTGTGCTCCCCGAAAAATCACAAGATTTAAATAACGATGAGCAATGAAGCTAAAACTTTTTGTAATACATAAAAAATAAATAATCGGGCTTTGCTTATAATGAAAAGTGCAAAATAAAAAAATGAATAATCTTATTCACGGAGGGAAATAAGTATGGTCTGTCGAGTTTGGATTAAGCTATTGTTTTATAAATTTGTTTTTAAAAATGCAACTTGCGAGAATTTTTTAAAGAAGCGACAGCGCAGTAAAAAGAATAGAGTGAAAGGATATCTTTATCAGAAATAAAGATATCTTCAGATCAGATGTTATTAGAGCAAAACTTTTTTAAAGACTAGAGAATTGCGCTGATAATTGTAAAGCGCTTGGCGTGCGTTTGGTAAATCATCGACACTGACAGGGCTAAAACCATGCTCTAGGAACCAGTGTGCAGTTCGCGTGGTGAGTACAAACAGTTGTTGAATACCTTGTTGCTTGGCTTTGCTTTCCAAAAACTGCAAAATTTGGCTACCACGATTGGATTTACGGTAACTTGCATCTACAGCAACACAGGCGATCTCAGCGGATTGAATTTCGCCAATTGCAGCAGGAAGTGGATAGAGTGCTGCACAGGCTAAGATCATGCCATCACGTTCAATCACTGCAAACTGCTCAATTTCACTTTCAAGGCGTTCACGTGAACGATAGACTAGAATGCCTTCCTGTTCGAGTGGGCGCAGTAGATTGATTAAACCGCCCACATCATGAATATTGGCAATACGCACTTCTTCATAATGCGCATCAGTGATCAGGGTGCCAATACCATCGCGTGTAAATAGCTCCTCAATCAAAGCACCATCATAGGCATAAGAAATTAGGTGAACACGGTGAACGCCAGATAATGAGGCTTGTTGCGCTTGTTTGAGATGTAAGGCAAATTCAGGATATTGTGTTTGGTATTGTTGAATATACGGTTCAAGTTGATGCGAGCTTAGTTCACGTAATAACTGTTGTTGCTCATTCATTAAGCCTTGTTTTTCACCCAAGAAAATCAATTTATCGGCTTTTAATGCAGTCGCAGTTTTGGTAGCAACTTCTTCGGCCAATAAGTTAAATACCTCACCTGTGGTTGAATAACCTGTTGGCCCTAATAAAACGATATTATGATTATCCAAATGACGTTGAATCGCATCAGTATCAATTGAACGTACTTCGCCAGTCAGTTGAAAATCAACCCCATCATGGATTCCATAAGGTTTTGCAGTCACAAAATTGCCCGAAACAACATCAATCCGCGCACCATACATGGGTGAGTTTGCTAAGCCCATCGACAGGAGTGCTTCAATTTCTAAACGAATTGACCCAACCGCATTCATGACACTACGCAGTGATTCACGTGTCGTCACACGACGACTTTGGTGAAAAGGGGTTTCAATTTGGCTTTCTTGTAGATTCTGATTGATTTGCGGACGTGCGCCATGCACCAAGATCAAACGAATCCCTAAAGAATGTAACAGAGCAATATCATGAATGATATGTTGGAAGTTTTCATGTAGAACAGCTTCGCCACCAAACATCAGGACAAAGGTTTTATGGCGGTGTGCATTGATATATGGTGCAGAATGGCGAAACCAATGCACATAATCTTGCGTTGTGCTATGTGAAGTTTCAGTGATTTGGTTCGCCATGTTGATCTCAGATTTACATCAATTCATCTGATTTTAACTAAAAAAATTAAAAGATAAATCTATTCCTAAAACAACCGTTCAACTTTATTCCGTTATAGCTTCAGAAAGGACTTAGAAACTCATAATTCGAATAATGCTATTATCATCTGAATTGATTAAAATATAGTCATTATTGATTTTGTACCACTGCTCATTACGCTCAGGTTTAGGTAGATTATTATCTTTATAATCTACTTTGTAGCCATTACCTCGGTAATGTTGTGGCATCACATAACCTGCTTGCCAACGGTGCTGCTTTAAACGTTCGACACCACGTTCTTCACGCATACGACGTTCACGCACACGATTCTCATCGTCTGGGCGATCAAAGTTACGACCTTGCCAACCACCACCACGTGAATCGTCATCACCACCAAAATGTGGACCTGCAAAACTGCCCATGCTACTGAATAGGGCGGTCGAACCTAAAACCAAGATAATGAAAATTTTTTTCATGATGCACCTTATGGACTTCGGATGTCTCTCATGTGAAAACTGTACCTTAAAAATGCAGAGAAACTGTGAAGATCAATTCATTTTTCCATTAAAAAGATGAAGATCCTTGAGCAATCTCTCTGAAAGAATACCTTTAGTGGCGGTATTTAAGGTTATTTAAAATTATTGAAATGAATGAATTAGCCTTGTGCATCAATACTTTGCCCATTCATATCTAAACTATCATCACCCATTAGATAAAGGTAAGCAGGCATAATGCTATCTGGTGTTGGAAGCACTTTTGGATCTTCCTCTGGGTAGGCTTTAGCACGCATTGCGGTACGTGTACCGCCTGGATTAAGGCAGTTAAAACGAATGTTTGGATAGGTATTCTCTGCCGCAAAAATTTTACTCATGGCTTCAGTGGCGACTTTAGAAACAGAGTATGCACCCCATAAAGCCCGTGCTTCACGACCAACACTCGAACTGGTAAATACCACAGAGGCATGTTCAGATTTATTGAGCAAGGGTAGTAAGGCTTGAGTTAATGCAAAGGGCGCACGTAAATTTACGGCCATGACATCGTCCCAAACATCAACAGGGTAATGTGCTAATTCGACACGATCACCTAGCATACCTGCATTGTGCAAAATGCCATCTAAACGACCAAATTGTTGCTCAAGCGTATCGACAAGAAGCTCATAGTCATGACTGGATGCAGTAGAAAGCTGTAATGGTAAAATTGCAGGTTGTGGCGCACCTAAACCTTCAATTTCATCATAGATGACTTCAAGTTTGTTGAGGGTACGTCCATGCAAAACCACTGTTGCACCGTGAAGGGCATAACTAAGAGCAGCAGCTCGCCCAATTCCATCACCAGCACCAGTGATGAGAATAATACGATCTTTAAGTAGATCAGGACGAGGTTGATATTCTGAATATTTCATTGTTATGCCTCCTAGTTGTTATATTAAATATTTAGCTCATCATACCCTGATTTTCTGATAATGCAGAGATTTTCTGTTTTAACAGTTGGTGTAATTCAGGGACAGTTTGAGTAATTGCATCTGCTTGCCAAGCGTTCAGATCATCACGAGATTCTATTGGTAAATACCCGTAAGCAGCCAAAATGGTATACATATCTGCATGTCGACCCGCATCAATATCACGTGGGTGATCGCCCACATAAATAATTTCTTGGGCATCAATCCCGAGTTGCTTAGCCGCTAAATACATCGGTTCAGGGTCTGGTTTTGTTTTACTGACATCTTCAGGACAAACCAAAACTGCACAGCGTTCGCTGAGATTCAATTCAGCCAATAGTGATTCACTCAAACCACGTGGTTTATTGGTCACAATTCCCCAAGGAATTTGATTGGCTTCAAGTTCTTCAAGCAGAGGATACATCCCAACAAATAGATCAGTATCCACCACAATATTGTCACCATAGACATCTAAAAAGCGCTGGCGATGGGCTAGAAAGATGGGATCGGTCACATCCAATTCAGGATACACCAATTTGACCATCGCCCGTGCACCTTCAGAGACCTGAGTACGAATAGTTGCAGCATCAACAATAGGGCGCTGTTCATCACGACACATTTGTTGAATGATGCGAATAAAATCAGCAGCAGTGTCGATCAAAGTACCATCAAGATCAAATAAAACAGCTTTCATTAGGCACCTGTATTTGTGGTATGCACCATATAATTCACATCTACATTTGGTGCTAACCAATAGTGTTTAGTGATCGGGTTGTAATGTAAGCCCGTCATTTCTTTTAGACTCAAGCCTGCGTTACGAATATCGTGTGCCATTTCTGAAGGGCGGATGAATTTATGATAATCATGCGTGCCTTTTGGCAGTAAACGTAGCACATATTCAGCGCCAATAATCGCGAATAAATAGGATTTTGGATTGCGGTTAATGGTCGAAAAGAACACATGCCCACCTGGTTTTACTAATGTTTGGCAGGCTTTGACGATAGATGCTGGATCGGGAACGTGTTCCATCATTTCCATACAGGTCACGACATCGTATTGACCTGCTTGTTCTTGCGCGAGTTGTTCGACTGGAATCTGACGATATTCAATGTTTTGTACATTGTCCTGCTGTGCATGTAAGCGACCGACAGCAAGCGGCGCTTCACCCATGTCAATCCCTAAAACATCAGCGCCACGACGTGCCATGCTTTCAGCCAAAATACCGCCACCACAGCCGACATCTAGCACTTTTTTGCCAGCCAAACCACCGACACGTTCCTCAATCCAGTTTAAACGTAAGGGGTTGATTTGATGAAGCGGGCGGAACTCAGAATGTTGATCCCACCATTTAGCAGCCAATGCTTCAAATTTTGCGATTTCTTGTGGGTCAACATTCAATTGCGACATGACTTACCTCTGTATTAGGATGATTATTTCGGTTTAATCTGTTGGTAGTGTAGCGATTCTAGAAAAAAAAGCGATAAATCCAATAAAAAACTTCACACAAGCAAAACGAATTAGTCGTGTTTGATTTATATTTAGCATATAAACTTACGAAAAATGCTTAGAGGAAAAGCAAACTCAATGAAAAAGTTAGTATTAAGTGGTTTAAGTGCAGCTGTAATGGTATTTTCAATGAATGCAATGGCTGCGGATTTTGTAGCGGGTAAAGACTATACCGTTGTTGCCAATCCAGGTAAGACAGCAGCACCAGCAGGCAAAATCGAAGTACGTGAATTCTTTTGGTATGGTTGCCCACACTGCTTTAAGCTTGAACCACATATGCAAACGTGGTTAAAGAAAGCTCCAAATGATGTGTATTTTCTTCGTACACCAGCTGCAATGAATAAAGTATGGGAACAAGGCGCTCGAGGTTACTACGTTTCTGAAGCACTTGGTGTGCGTAAGAAAACCCATATTCCTTTGTTCCATGCGATTCATGACGGTGGACAACAAATTTTTGACCAAGCATCACAAGCGAAATTCTTTGCGCGTTATGGCGTGCCTGAGCAAAAATTTAACAGTATGTTTAACTCTTTCCCAATCACGGCAAAAGTGGCTGAGTCAAATAAATTGGCACAGCAATACCAACTTACGGGCGTACCTGCAATTGTTGTAAACGGTAAGTATGTCGTACAAGGTGAAGATGGTAAAGTGACACAAGTTATTGATTACTTATTAGAAAAAGAACGTAAGGGCAAATAATAGATTTATTTTTTGTTCTGAAAATGCCCTGTCAAAATGATAGGGCTTTTTATTCGTTCTGCTCTATTGTTGCCAATATTTGCATGGTCTTTTTTTCTTTGTCTGATATTTTCTTTAAAACTTCGGATGCTTGCTGAATATAGCTAAAATCTTTGGTTTGGCTCACTCTCTCAAATAATTGAGAAATCGCTGTCCAAAGTTCTGCGATTTCCGAAAATGCTTCATATCCTATTTTGATTTGTTCGATTTTGACTAACTCATAACTTTCTTTTAAAAAGTCTCGGTATAAATTTCTAAATAATGCGCCGCCTGTTCCTGCTTTTTCCATCATCATTGCCGATGTTCTAAAATCATTCTCGATGTCTTTACTAACATGAAACCATTTCATAATTTCTGTACTTGTTTTTAAAATACCTTGGTAACTCATATTTGTAATAGGTGGATTGAGATAATCAGTGGCATTGTTTTTGATGGCCTGCGTAATTGCTGTTTTTAAGTCAAAGTTTTTATCTGTTTTACTCAGTGTGTAGTACAAATTTTTAGATGACATTGGCCCTTTTTCTGCTCGTGCTAAGGCTAAACTTTGCAAACTGGTTTTGACTTTTCCGCCTTGTTGGATGGTATCGACTAGAAAGGCATCATGATGGTCATACCCATAAATTGCAACGTAATGCCCTGCAAAATGAATCGGTTTTGAAAAATATTCTAAATAGAAACAGTCCAGTTTCAGACCAACAATTTGTCCACTATCGATGAGTTGTTTTATGTTATTCCAAGCTTTTTGTGTTGATACGGTTTCTTTTACAGTCAATTCAAGATTTAAATTTCTTGCAATATTTTGGGTTAAATAGTCTGTTTTTATACGTCCACCAATAAATGGAAAATTCATTGATTTCATATTCCAGAAGATAAAACCCAGTCCCTCACCTAAACCAAATAACATCGGTTCAGAAAGTTCAATACCAAGTTGCCTGAGTAGAGTCCCCGTTGCAGTCGTTTCACAATGTTGTCCATCAAACGGTTTTAAATCTTCTATTTCCATTGTGACTGTTGCACCTTAGGACAAAGGTATTTATTTCAAAAACTCATCCAAATCGATTTCGACTTTTTGTGTAGGCAAAGATAAAGCCTGATTGACATAGAGGTTGATCAGTTTCTCACGAGAACCAATTGAACGCTGGTAATAGCTTGAATTTAATAGCAACGCTGCGCCGTAAGTCAGTGACCAAATATAAGAAAGATAATCACGAATCGACATATCATAGTTCTGTGATTTCAAATATTTTTCAGTCATATCTTTGAGAGCCACGATGCGCTGCTGACGGATCGCATAAAGCTCATCGAACAAATGTTTGAGCTTCGACTCAGTCATCGTCAGATGCTCTTCTAACTGATGCAGTAAAATCGTGCGACTTGGTGACGTTAAATGATAAAGCATATAACGAGGTGCATATTCTTTGACGTCACTGTTATATTTTTCTGAAATTTTTAAAATTTCTTTTTCATTTTGAATAATAAGTTCCAACAGCAATTCATTCTTACTGCGGAAATGTTTGTATAAGGTACCTTTAGCAATATCTAGTTCGGCAACCAGTTCATCTAAGGTCATTTCTTGGTTGTTTTCTAATAAAAGTTTTTCCGCAACCTGCAAAATTTTTTCTTTACGAATTAAGAACTGAGTATGACGATCAGGATTCATGATGCTTATAAGCTCCTCATAGTGTTCTAAACGGCATTTGCATTAGTGTCTTATCAATCATAACGCTAAGCAATGCTTTTATATATCAAACTTTGACTTTGATAGGATCAGGCGTTTTGTGGTTCCCAGTTCGATATGCCACGGAATAGTAAGCGGACTTGAGTCGCTGCATTGTCAATAAATAAATTCTGTTGTTCTAATAAGCGATCAATTGGAAATTGTTTCGGTAAGTTGATCCATGTCATTGCCCATGTAAATGACATATTGATCAAGATCGTTGATAACACTTGTAAATCTTTGGCTTCTTGAATGTGTTTAAAGGTATCGAGTTTACACAAATCAATTGCAAGATCTTCAATCAAAAATTCAATTTCACGCGCAATTGCGATACGAACGGTTTCAGAGCCACCCCAACGTTCTGCAATCATAAATTGCCATTGCTGAGGGCTGTGATTGACGGCTTGTACAAACAGTTCAATGCTTGTCCGTGTTTTAGCAGATCCGCTATGTTTTAAATAGCTTTGCCCCAATTGATGAATCAAGCTTTTTAAATGCAAAGACACTTGGTCAACAAGTTCTTGTCCTAATGCCTCCATATCTTGGAAATGACGATAAAATGCCGTTGGTACTAAACCAACTTCACGTGCAACTTCACGCAAACTAATACTACTAAATGAACGCCCAGAAGTACTGAGATGGAGCGCTGCATCAAGTAAAGCCTGACGACTCTGTTGTTTTCGTTCATCTCTAATCGACATGAATAATATCCATTAAAACCATACGGTAGAGTCTAGCAAAAAAAACATGATTTTTTTAGTCCTAATCCATTGCTAAATCAGACACATTTTCAATTGGTCGAGAAATCTGAGGATTTTGTTTGAGCAGAATCAATGTAAATAGCAACTATTTTATCAATATTTTTAATTATTTATAAAAATGAATAAAAAATATTCAAAAAACTGGTGAACAAGTGTTGACTCAGTGAACACAAATAAATATAGTGTACACATGTTCACTACACGAACATTTGTTCACTCAAAATAAATAGCCAGATACAAAACGAGGAACGTATGAACGCAAAGTTAAGTTATCAGCCACATTGGGTCAGAGAAGATTTTGTTGATTTTGTTTTGCAAAAAATAAAGCCAACGTTTGCTTGGAAACGCATTCTTGCAGAAGTTATCGCTGTAGAGTCGTTAAGCTCAGATATGGTTTTACTCACAATAAAACCGAATCACAACTTTGATTTAATTCAAGTTGAAGCAGGTAAAAGTGTTTTGATCACGCTAATGATCAATGGTGTTTATCATCAACGTAGTTATTCAATTGTAGATGTCACTAAAAATGGTGAGATTCAATTAGGCATTAAAGTTCAAGGCTTGGTGTCAAAAGCAGCACAACAATTACGTGTAGGGGATCGTTTTGAGATCTCTCAAGCACAAGGTGACTTTGTTTTACATCAAGGTCAGCAGTCAGCGTTATTGATTGCATCGGGTTCAGGGATTACCGCAATTTATTCATTGTTAAAGCAAGCGGTGGCTCAGAATCTTAAAGAAATTCATGTGGTGTATTTTAACCGAGCAGAAGTATTTCATCATGAGATGCTTGCGCTTGCAGAGCAATACCCACAATTGCAATACCATTTTTTTAATACAGCACAGCAAAAACAGCATTTAGATACGGCTTTGTTAGAAAAGTTAGTTCCGAATTTTAAAGAATTACAAGCTTATGCTTGTGGTCATCACAGCATGATGCGCCAAGCACAAGAGATTTATGCTCAACACGATGCGGTAGGAAATTTTCATCAAGAATTTTTCCAGCCTGTTCAAATTGAGCAGTCAAATGAAGCTCAAACGATTACCTTCCGTCGTGCGCAACAGAACTTTATTGCAACGACCAATTTATTAAGTAGTGCGGAACAGGCAGGGTTACGTCCACAACATGGCTGTCGCATGGGGGTATGTAATCGTTGTAGCTGTACCAAAGTCAGTGGTGTAACTCAGAACGTGATTACGGGCGAAATTGATGATCAGCCAAATCGTGCGATCAAGTTATGCGTGAGCCAAGCCCTTAGCCCAGTCACGATTGACCTATAAAAACAAATATTGAGGATAATTGAAATGAATATGGCATTAGAATTTAAAACAGCATCAAAATCAGCACATTTAACGCCTGAACAAGTTGAAGCATTTGGTCGCCGTGTCGAAGAAATTCGTCTAGCTGTGATGCAAAATTTAGGCGAAGAAGATTCAAAATATATCTATAAAGTGCGTAATTTCGTGCGTTATACCGAAATCGCATCACGTGGTATGTTGATGTTTGGTGGTTGGATTCCACCTGTATGGTTAGTGGGTACAGCAATGTTAGGTGTATCTAAAATCGTCGAAAACATGGAGCTTGGGCACAACGTTATGCATGGTCAATTTGACTGGTTGAATGATCCGAGCCTACGTGGTGAAGACTATGACTGGGATAATACCTGTTCAGGCAATGATTGGCGTTTTACCCATAACTATATGCACCATACTTATACCAATATTGTGGGTAAAGACCACGATGTCGGTTACGGCATTCTGCGTGTGACTGAAGATCAAAAATGGGAAGTTCGTCACTTGGCGAATATTCCATTGGCGTTGCAATTAATGTTCTTTTTCCAATGGTATGTGGGCGTACAAAACCTACATTTGGAAGATGCGTTAGTTTATAAAACCAAAACATGGAAACAAGTGTGGGCAGATGCAGCCGAGTTTCGTAAAAAAGCGACTCGCCAAGTCCTCAAAGATTATGTGTTTTTTCCTGCGATTGCGACGATTAACTTCATTCCTGTATTGGCGGGTAATGCAGTGGCAAATATCATGCGTAATTTGTGGTCGTCAGCCGTGATTTTTAATGGTCACTTTACTGAAGATGCAGAGACTTTTGAGGCGGATAACACCGAGAATGAAACCAAGGCTGAATGGTATCTACGTCAGATTCGTGGTTCAAGTAACTTCACCGGTGGCAAGTGGATGCACTTTATGAGTGGTAATTTGAGCCATCAAATTGAGCACCATTTATTCCCAGATATGCCTGCTAATCGCTATGAGCAAGTTGCGCCACAAATTCGAGCTTTATGTGCTGAATATGGAATTCACTATAACGAAGCAAACTTCATGAAGCAGTTCTGGACAGTTTGGGTACGTTTGGCGAAATGTTCATTACCGAATGATGTGAGTGGTAATTTAACGCAAGCATTGAGCAAACTAAAAGCAAAATTCAAGTTTGCATAAATGAATGAATGGTAACGAATAAGTAAAACGGAAATGACGTGTAATTGAGCTATACTATGGCGCAATCATATTTGTGCCACAGTTTTAAGGAATCGTTATGCGTATTGACCAAAGAGCATTAGACCAATTACGTGAGGTAAAAATCACGCGTAACTATACCCGTTATGCAGAAGGTTCAGTTTTGGTTGAGTTCGGTCATACCAAAGTGTTGTGTACAGCAAGCATTGACAACTCAGTGCCTCGTTTTCTGAAAGGACAAGGACAAGGTTGGGTGACGGCTGAATACGGTATGTTACCGCGTTCAACCCATACACGTAGTGATCGTGAAGCGGCACGTGGTAAGCAAACAGGGCGTACCCAAGAAATCCAACGTTTAATTGGTCGTAGCCTTCGTGCCATGGTTGATTTGAAGAAGTTGGGTGAAAACACAATCACAATCGATTGTGATGTCATCCAAGCAGATGGTGGTACACGTACAGCAGCCATTACTGGTGCAGCAGTGGCTTTAGTTGATGCAATGAATGTATTGCTGAGCAACAAAAAAATTAAACAAGACCCTTTAAAAGGTCTTGTGGCAGCGATCTCAGTCGGGATGTATCAAGATGAAGTCCTACTCGATTTATGCTACGAAGAAGATTCAAATTGCCAAACGGATTTAAACGTGGTGATGACGCAGGCGGGTGAGTTTATTGAAATTCAAGGAACGGCAGAAGAGAAACCGTTTACTCGTCAACAGTCTAATGCCATGTTAGAGCTTGCAGAAAAAGGAATCGCAGAGTTGATTCAGAAACAACAGCAGGCACTCGGTTGGTAATTTCCAGTTGATAGTGCGGGCGGTCTGGTATTTTTAGACCGCCTTTTTTTTATTATTTATCTAGATGCTAATGAAGCATAAACCTATAAATACCCAGAGAAATGAATATAAACCAAGTCAAAAGTCCAACCATAACAGATCAACACTGACCTGTTGCCAAGGGCTGTAACAGCAAGCAAAAAATAAACAGGTCAATTTATTCCTCAACATAAAATCACACAATCTTTGCAGTTTGTCACATAACCCATTTATTTGACTCATTTTGCTTTGATAGATTAGAAAAATGAAAAATAAAGAAGGAAGGGAAGCATGGTACAAGTTTTTCTGGTTTTATTAACGGCTGTCACTTTTGTTTTAATGGCTGCAGACCCACGACCAACTGATTTGACCGAAGCCAAATCAGTATGGAGTGAGAGTGTTGAAGCGAAGAATGCTTCGACGACAAATCAAACGAAGACTATTGGTACAGCGACTGCACAAGATTCTGAACAGATTTAAGCATTAAAACGCATTGATAAATCTACAGCTCGGACATCTTTAGTAAGTACACCCATTGAAATGTAATCGACACCTGTCGTTGCCACTTCACGTAAGTTTTCAATGGTGATATTACCTGAAGCCTCTAGCTTACACCGACCCGCAACATGTTTGACGGCATCAATCATTTGTTGTTGGCTGAAGTTGTCGAGCATGACAATATCAGCACCTGCTTCAAGTGCTTGATCTAACTCATCCCAAGTTTCAACTTCAACTTCAACGGGTTTACCTGGGGCGATTTCATGTGCTTTGCTAATCGCCTGAGCAATGCCACCTGCGGCCATGATATGGTTTTCTTTAATTAAGAAGGCATCAAATAGACCTAAACGATGATTTTGCCCACCACCCACAGCCACCGCATATTTTTGTGCGATACGTAAACCCGGTAAGGTTTTACGCGTATCCAGCAGTTTGGTGTTTAAACCATCGAGTTGTTTGACATAGCTCGCAGTTTTAGTCGCAACAGCCGAAAGTGTTTGGATAAAATTTAAAGCAGGACGTTCTACTGTGAGAAGGCTACGTGCTGAACCCGCAAGTTTTAAAAAGGCTTCATTTGCGGCAACATGCTCGCCTTCTTGTTTTAACCATATCACTTGAACTGAGCTGTCAAAAGCTTGAATCAAGGCATTGACCCACGGTTGACCCGCTAATACCATATCTTCACGGCTAATAATGGTTGCTGTTGCTTGCTCATCTTCTAGTGTGAGCATCGCAGTAATATCGCCGTCCCCAATGTCTTCTTGTAATGCTTGTTGAATATTGATTTGAATAGATTGTTCAAGCAAAGATTGAGGAATACTCATACCCGTTCCAGTGTATTTTTGACTAAAAAACTTGTGCAATATATTAACACCCTCCTCATAAAAAATAAGTATTTCATCTCGATTATTCGTGATAAAGCATGTCAGAATGGGCAAGATAAATTTTAAATTGCTGATTCGAGTCATAATGCAACAAGCTAAATTTGCTCAAGTGCAAGATGGAATATTAGCGGGTGCAACCCAGATTGCATCACCTAATTTTAATGCACGCCCTGCTGATACAGATATTCAACTGATTGTTATTCACAACATTAGCTTGCCACCATCACAGTTTGGTGGCGGTTATATTCAGCAATTTTTTCAAAATAAATTAGATTGGTCTACACACCCTTATTTCCAAACTATTGAAGGCATGCAGGTCTCAGCCCATCTCCTGATTCTGAGAACTGGGGAAGTGATTCAGTTTGTAAATTTTAATCACCGCTCTTGGCATGCAGGGCGTTCAAGCTATCTTGCTCAACAAGAATGTAATGATTATTCGATTGGGATCGAATTAGAGGGTAGCGACGATTTGCCCTTTGAAATGGCACAATATCAGGCACTCACTGATGTTGTGGCAACATTGCGTCAAGCTTACCCAAAAATCCAGAATCATATTGCAGGGCATTCGGATATTGCGCCAAAACGTAAAACAGATCCAGGACCGTATTTTGATTGGCAGTTGTTCCGCCAACAACTCTCTAAAAAAACTTCGTCGGATTTATGATTTCACAACGAAATCTATTTGGACTTTCATTACAATAACGCTTTTTAAAGATAAGCCGTAGGTGAATGCGATGGCATTGTGGCGATCGACTGTCATTGTCAGTGCAATGACGATGTTATCCCGAATTTTGGGATTGGTACGTGATGTCGTGCTACTCAATGTATTTGGTGCTGGTAAAGATTTTGATACCTTCGTTGTTGCATTTCGTATTCCCAACTTTTTTCGACGGCTATTTGCCGAGGGCGCTTTCTCTCAAGCCTTTATTCCTGTTTTAACAGAATATAAAACCAGTCGCACGCATGCCGAAGTTCAGATATTAATTAGTCGGGTCTTTGGGTGCTTATTAACAGCAATGTCATTGCTCACCTTTGTGGCAATGGTGGCAGCACCCGCGATTATTTATATTTATGCACCTGGTTTCCATAACGATCCAGAGAAATTTGAACTTGCTGTTGATATGTTTCGTCTCACGATTCCCTATCTACTGTTCATGTCATTAACCGCTTTTGCGAGCAGTATCTTAAATAGTTATGGTTCATTTGCTTCGCCAGCCTTTTCACCTGTATTGCTGAATGTGGCAATGATTGCGGGAGCGTGGTTGTCAACGTCATATATGGGTGAGCCGATTATGGCTTTGGGTTGGGCGGTGGTGGTTGCAGGTATTTTGCAGTTGGCGATTCAAATTCCTGAATTATGGAATAAAAAGTTACTTATTCCGCCTAAAGTGGACTTTAAGCATGAAGGTGTTGATCGCATCTTAAAACTGATGCTGCCTGCTTTATTTGGTGTATCCGTTACTCAGATCAATTTGCTGCTGAATACCATTTGGGCATCGTTCATGCAGGATGGTTCGGTATCTTGGTTGTATAGTGCTGAACGTATGACAGAGCTTCCACTCGGTTTAATTGGGGTGGCGATTGGCACGGTGATTTTACCTTCACTTTCAGCACGTCATGCTGAACAAGATCAAGCTAAGTTTAAAAGCATGATTGACTGGGCTGCTAAAATCATCATGCTGGTCGGTATTCCTGCAAGTATCGCCTTGTTTATGCTGTCGACACCGATTATTCAAGCTCTGTTTCAACGTGGCGAGTTTACTTTAGAAGATACACGAATGACCGCATTAGCCTTGCAATGTATGAGTGCAGGGGTGATCTCATTTATGTTGATTAAAGTGTTTGCACCTGGTTTTTACGCTCAGCAAGACACCAAAACCCCTGTTCGTGTAGGTTTGATGGCAGTGGCTGCGAATGCGATTTTAAACGTCGTCTTTATTGGTTTCTTTAAATTGATTGATTGGCATGCAGAGCATATGGCTTTGGCGATGGCATCATCAGGTTCAGCACTGGTGAATGCGGGGATGCTGTATTTTTATTTGCATAAACGCAATATTTATCGTTTTGGTGCACATTGGAAAAAACTGGCATTGCAATATACAGTTGCCAATATCACGATGATTGCCGCGCTTTGGTATGGCTTAACGTGGTATCAGGGCGATATTTCACAATGGTTGCGTATTGTAGAAGTGGTGGGGTTGTGTGTAATCGGTGTTATTGCTTATGTCATTGGACTATTTGCAATGGGTTTCCGTCCCCGACATCTAAAAGCTTAAGATACGGATTTGAGTAGTTGAATTAAGAAAATGGCCAGAAATGTAGCAATAGACATTTTAAAGCTTTGTCTGTCTCTTCTTGTTGTCATGCTGCATTGTAGTTTATTCAAAGACGTAAATGCTTCTTTATATTACGTAACTGTGAATGGTATATGTCGAATAGCCGTTCCAGTTTTTCTAGTAATCACTGGCTATTATTTTTTCTATGTCAATGATTTTAAAAAATTAATTAAGTGGGGTAAAAGACTCCTTATTCTTTATCTAGTTTGGATGATATTGTATTCATCGTTTTGGTTTTCTTCATCTTTAGCTGAGAACATAAAAAACCTATTTTGGGGATATTTTGTACTTTGGTATCTTATAGGAACTTTCTTTGGTGGATTGTTGGTCTACTGGCTGCGCAATTACTCACTAGCGTTTCAGATTGGCTTGGTAGCTCTATGTTTTCTTACAGGGTATACGATACAGATAATAGGAAATTTACATGTATATCCTAGAGGAATAGATCAACTACTGAATGAATCTAGAAACTATCGGAATTTTTTGATGGTATGTTTTCCATTTATGATGACCGGGTTTTGGATTAATAAATATAAAATAAATCACAAAATAAATATTAATATATATCTAATAGCGTGCTTATTCTTATTGTTAATATTTGAATCATTTACCCATTACTACTTTATTAGTCATAAAGAATCTCTTGATTTACTTGCGGCTTTATTGCTGGTTGCACCAGCAATTTTTATTTTTACGCTTAAGAAAGATATTCGAAGTCATAGCAAAAACATTGCAGCGCTTTCAACTGCGATTTATCTCATTCACCCCATGATCATGTTTGAGGTTGCGAAAAAATTTGATGCAAACAATACGATAATTTTTACTACGGTCGTATTATCTGCATCAATCACATTAGGATATTTATTGATCTTTTTAAATAAAAGAATCAAATATTTGCTTTAATAGACTTCTAGTAATTCAATATCAAAAATCAGCGTGCTGTTTGGACCAATCACATCACCTGAACCCACATCACCATATGCTAAATTCGCTGGAATAAAGAAGCGACTT
>Ga0224722_1000344_pt1 | contig 27431 bp, 28 predicted proteins | sample Balambano_FR1_Me_FD_161646 | JGI IMG/M metagenome (GOLD analysis project Ga0224722, IMG submission 161646) | Freshwater sediment microbial communities from Lake Towuti, South Sulawesi, Indonesia - Balambano_FR1_MetaG | ecosystem: Environmental > Aquatic > Freshwater > Lake > Sediment | place... | reverse complement strand
CGATGGCGTAGCGGTCGCTGCCCCACCCCGCCCAATCGCATCGGATATTCCGCAACCCAGCGTGCAGATCATGACTGAGGCGTTGGGCAGCGACCGCTACGCCATCGAGCGGGCCGGCGATTATTGGCGCGCGGCCATGCGCTCGCTGGCCAAGCGTAATGCCGACGGCCACCACACCAACGTCAACGGCCAGACAATCGCCAAATTGTGCGCGTTGCGGCTGCTTTCGCCGGCGCTGTTCGATGCGGCCCGGTTTGATGCGCCGCTGTTGACCACGCTAGAGCGCCGCGCGCGCAGCGCCAGCCTGAGCGACACCAAGGACGAATGGGTGGAGACCATGGCCCGCGACGCCCGGCTGGTCGCCCTGTTCAAGACCGCACCGAGCTTCATCGGCGTGGAGACGCGCGACCTGGCCACTGCATTGCGGCTGGTGCAGACCGGCGACGCGGAGGCAACGCCCACGGCATCAGCGGCCACGTCGGCGCGCAACACCGCGCACGTCATCGGCGCGAGTGCGGCGGTGCCAACAAACGCATCCGTCACGACGGCGGATGCGGCCAAGACCATCGCCAGCCCTCAGCCGCGCCGGCAAGCACAGCCTGCAACGGTGTCTGTGCCCGCTGCGGTGTGGACAATCGTATCCGTCGCAGCAGGCGCGTTCATCGTGGATCGGCTGGTCAAGCTATTCGCGCAAACCAACGCGGCGGCGCCCGGCAGCCTAATCCGGCTGGAGCCGGCATCGGTCCAGAACCTGCTCAACAACGGCCTGGCCATCGGCGCAGAGTTGATCGGTTTGGCGCTGTGCGTGCTGATCGTGGCTTTCTGGGGCAGACAGCATAAGAGCGGCGCATACTCGGCTGCGTTCGGGCTCATCATCGGTGGGCTGGCCGCCAATCTGTTTGACCGTATCGCTTACGGGTCGGTGATGAACATGCTGCACGTCGGCAACCTGCCCGTGTTCAACCTGGCGCATGTGGCGCTGCTGGCAGGCGCGCTGCTGTTGGCGTTTGCCATCCTCACCGGCAAAGCCGGCCGCGAACAGCCCGCCACATGAGCATGAGCGACGATGCGACCATGACGAATGAGCAGCGGCCGGCCAGGGTGTCGTGGTGGCAACGCTACGGGCTGCTGTTTAGCGTGGCCGGGATCGCCATCCTGGCCGACCAGATCACCAAGGCCATCGTCGAAGCCAACATTCCGCTGTATGCCTCGGTCCCGGTCATCCCGCCCTTTCTGAGCTGGACGCACACCCAAAACTTCGGCGCGGCGTTCAGTCTGTTTCAGAACGGCGGGCTGTTCTTTGTCGTCGTGGCGCTGGTGGTGTCGGCGTTGATCATCTATTACGCGCCGCGCCTGCCGATCAACGACTGGCTCTCGCGTGTGGCGCTGGGCCTGCAACTTGGCGGGGCCATCGGCAACTTGCTGGATCGCCTGACCCAGGGCTACGTGACCGACTTCATCCACTTTCAGATTCCGCAGATCGGCTTCGACTGGCCGGTGTTTAACATCGCCGATAGTTGCATCGTGATCGGCGTGATCCTGCTGATCGTGGCCAGTTTCGTGCAGGGTGAGAAGGGGCAGGAGTAGGGCGAAGCTTCAAGGGGGCATGTTGATCACCCCAGGTTTTCAAACGCGTTGTGTTGTCATTCCCGCGAAGGCGGGAATCCAGCCTGCCAAGTCAGTGGATTCCCGCCTTCGCGGGAATGACGGTCGAAAAACTTAGGTGATCAGGGAAGGATGCTGATCAGTTTGGAGGCCAAAACCAACAAGGGAACTCAATGAGGCTCGAACTTAAGCGCGTTAGATATGAAGAACTAAACGCACGTCAACAGGAAAACTACAACTATCAGAAAGTTTCAGCCGTGCTTGCCGATTTCGGATTCACGACCATGCGTTTAAGTGACGATTGGCAAGGCGCAGACTTCCTAGCCCAGCATATCAATGGTGGAATGATTCTCAAGGTTCAGCTAAAAAGTCGGTTGGTGATTGACAAGAAATATGCTGCCAAAGACCTGTGGGTATGTTTTTGCAATGGCAAAGACTGGTATATGTACCCGCACGATGAGATGATGAACCGCATTCTGGCTACAACTGAAGTATCGAAGAGTGAGTCATGGAATGTGCAAGGAGGATATTCATATCCAAGACTCAGCAAGGCTCTGCTAGAACTTTTAAAAGAATACGCATTGACAGAACAGTGAACAAAGGAGGGCGCTAAGTGAGAGAGCAAGCCAGCGAACAAGCTCGTGAAGCACTTCTTGAAGTAGTGGACAACCAGCTTCGGGATGGAACACCGCCTGAGGCACGAACGACCTATGACCGATTGCAGCGTGAAGGTCACACGACGCAAGAAGCTAAGCGATTGATAGCAGCCGTATTGGCCTGTGAGTTCTACGAGGTAGCAAAAAACAAGCAGACATATGACCAGCAGCGATATGTGGGCTGGTTGTTGCAATTGCCGAAGATGCCCTACGACAGATGAGCGAAGCAAAGCTACATTACCCGTCCGCCGCTGACGCCCGGCGATAAACGAACTCACCATCTTGCGGATACCCCGGCCCCACAGCCACCTGCGCCGCCGCAGCCGCATCGCACATCCAGAACAGCTTGCCGGTCAGGGGCGCAATGCCCTGCGCCGGCAGCACTGCCGGCTGCACGTCACCCAGCAACACCTGCTTTAACGTTGCGGCTTTGCTCCCCCCACTGACGAGAAACAGCACCGAGTCGGCCGCGTTAATGAGGGGATAGGTGAAGGTGATCCGGTCGGCATTCAGCTTTGGCACGGCGTTTGCGACAACCCATCTGTCTTGCACCGCCAGCGCCTCCGTGCCGGGGAAGAGCGACGCGGTGTGGCCATCGTCGCCCAGGCCGAGCAGGATCAAATCGAAGCGCGGGCGCGCCTCGCCGCGGACGAGGATCGCACCCGTCTCCTCGTCAATCTCCATCAGGCCGAAGGCAAACATCAGCTCGGCCTCGTAGTGCGCCGCCGCCTGCACCGGGCCCAATTCCGTGCGCACGCGGTGCACGTTTTGCGGGGGGATGGGCACGTTCTCGATCAACGCCTGGCGCGCCATGCGGTAGTTGCTGTCGGCATGGTCGCTGGGCACGTTGCGCTCGTCGCCCCACCACAGGTGGACGCGATCCCAAAACAGCTGGCGCGCATAGTGCTCAGTCGCAAGCAATTCGTAGAGCGCCTTCGGCGTGGAACCGCCGCTGAGCGCCAGGTGAAACACGCCGCGCCGCTCGATGGCCTTCTGCCCCCAGAACACGACCGCCTTGGCGGCCAGATGCGTCAGCGCCTCGGGCGTCGGCTCGACGTGCAGAGAATACGTGCCCTCGTCGTTGAGGACGATTACAAAGGGGGAGGTCAAATTACTCGCCACTTCCGGCCGTCCATCGCCATGAAGTCGTTGGCTTCTTTGGGGCCCCATGTGCCGGCACGATATTGCTCGATGAACGAACCGCCGCCGCTCTCCCAGGCCTCGGTCACAGGCGTGATCAGCGTCCACAGCGCCTCGACCTCGTCGCTGCGAGTGAACAGCGTGCTATCGCCCAGCATGGCATCCAGGATCAGGCGCTCATAGGCATCGGGCGCGGGCACCTTGAACGATTGGCCGTAGCTGAAGTTCATCACCACCTGGTGAATGTTCTCGCCGGTGCCCGGCATCTTCGCGCCAAAGCGGAGCGAAATACCTTCCTCCGGCTGGATGTTCATCACCAGTTGATTCGGCTCGATGGCCTGCGCCGTCACATCGTCGAACAGCAACAGCGGCGGCATCTTAAACTGGATGACGATTTCGGTCACGCGCTTGGGCATGCGCTTGCCGCTACGAATATAAAAGGGCACACCGGCCCAGCGCCAGTTATCCACCAGCAACCTCATGGCCAAGTAGGTCTCGGTGGTCGAGTCAGGCGCAACGCCTTCCTCTTGTGTGTAACCGGACACCACTTGCCCATCCAACTTGCCGGGGCCGTATTGGCCACGCACCGTGCCATCGCCGCGCGTCTGATCCACTCGCAACGCCTTGAGCACCTTGACCTTTTCGTTGCGCACCGCGTCGGCGTCGAACTCGGCCGGCGGCTCCATCGCGGTCAGCGCCACCAGTTGCAGCAAGTGGTTCTGCACGATGTCGCGGATGACGCCGGCGCTCTCGTAATATGAGCCGCGATTGCCGATGCCGATGCTCTCGGCCACCGTGATCTGGATGTGATCCACATATTTGCGATCCCAGATCGGCTCGAAGATGCCGTTGGCAAAGCGGAAGACGAGGATGTTCTGAACTGTCTCTTTGCCCAGGTAGTGGTCAATGCGATAGATCTGATCCTCGCGGAACCACTTGTGCACGTGCTCGTTCAGCTCGCGCGCGCTTTCCAGGTCGTGGCCGAATGGCTTCTCGATGATGACGCGCGACCAGTAGTGATCGTCGCCCTGCGAGTCAATGCACATCGTCTGGCCCACGTTCTGGATGATGACGGGGTAGACCTCGGGCGGCGTGGACAGATAGAACAAGCGATTGCCACCGCTGCCGTGCGCCTTTTCAATCGCCTCGAGCCGCTGGCACAACACCTCATAGTCGGCCGGCGTGTTGTAGTCGCCTTGCTGGTAGTGCAGGCTGCGACCAAACTTGTCCCACACCGCCTCGTCAATCGGCTTGGTGCGCGAGAATTCCTCGACCGCCTTGCGCATCTCTTCGCGGAACTGCTCGTTGGTCTTGGCCTTGCGCGCAAAGCCGATCATGGCGAATTCTTCCGGCAGCAGGCCGTCCGCCATCAGGTTGTAGAGCGCCGGGATCAGCTTCCGCTGCGTCAGGTCGCCCGACGCGCCGAAGATGGTCATGATGCACGGCTCGGATTTCTTTGCCATGAGTCAGAGACCAGACCTCAGACGACAGACGCCAGATTGCGCATCTGCAATCTGACATCTGCAATCTGACATCCGTCTTATTGGGTCTTGATCGCGTGTCCGCCAAAGCCTTTGCGCATCATGGCGGTGACCTTTGCGGCGAACGACTCGTCCTGGCGCGACGCGAAGCGTTGATACAGCGAGAGCGTGATGACCGGCGCAGGCACGTCTTCGTCAATGGCGGCCTGGATCGTCCAGCGGCCCTCGCCGGAATCCTCGACGTAACCGCGCACACCTTCCAGCTTCGGATCGTCCTTCAGCGCATCGGCCAACAGGTCGAGCAGCCAACTGCGCACCACGCTGCCCTTGCGCCACACCTCGGCCACCTCGTCGAGCTTGAGGCCGAACTCGCTCTTCTCCATGATCTCGAATCCCTCGGCGTAGGCTTGCATCATGCCGTATTCGACGCCGTTGTGCACCATCTTGACGAAGTGGCCCGCGCCGGCCGCGCCGCAGTGCAGGTAATACTTGCCATCGGGGGCGAGCGTCTTGAAGGCCGGTTCGAGTTGCTTGAACGAAGCCTCTTCACCGCCGATCATCAGGCAGTAGCCGTTCTCCAAACCCCAGATGCCGCCGCTCGTGCCCTGATCCATGAAGTGAATGCCTTTGGCCTGGCACTCCACGGCGTGGCGTTTGCTGTCGCGCCAGTTGCTGTTGCCACTGTCCACGATCGTGTCACCAGGTTGCAGCAGCGTGAGCAGCTTGTGGATCATCTCATCGGTCGGTCCGCCGCTGGGGATCATCACCCAAATCGCGCGCGGCGTTTGCAGCGACGCGACCAATTCCTCGACCGTATAAACGCCCTTCAACCCCTCGCCCTTGAGTTCGTCAATCGGCTTCGGGCTGCGATTGCACACGATCACGTCATGACCATCGCGATGCCAGCGCCGCGCCATATTTGCACCCATCCGGCCCAACCCAAACAAACCAATCTGCATGATGTTGTCTCTCCTGTCCTCTGTGTGTCAGTGATACTCGTGAATTGTGAAGCCTGTGTTACCTGCGGCCACGCGCCGCTCGCCGACGCCTATCGCTTGGGCGTGCGCGCCGAGCGAGGCCGGCCACGCGTTGGCTTGGCCCCGTCCGTAGCCGCAGCAGGTGTGTCGCCTTCGCTCGACTTCGACCGGCGGTTGCCGCCGCTCAACACCTTCATGATCTTCTTTCCGGCGGCGTCAATGTCATAGCCCAGATGCAGCCGCAGCACGCGCCGCTCGTGCGCCTGGAGCGATTCATAGTCACCCAACGACTGCGCGCGAATGAGCGTGGCAAACGAGAACGGCTCACCGGCGATCAACACTTCCTCTTCAGGATCATAGGTCAATTGCAACGCCACGACGTTATTCGCCCCACCCTTGTGCAATTGGCCCGTGCTGTGCAAAAAGCGCGGCCCATAGCCCACCGTCACCGGCACGCCCATCTTCTCGCGCACGACCTGGCGCATCTTGCTCAACAGTTTGTCCATGTCGGGGCCATAGGGCAGATAGGCCTGAATGGCGATGTAGTCGCCGTGCTTGGCCTGGCGCAGGAACTTGTTGACCTGACCGTTAGCGGAGCGGCTGGTCAACTCGTTTGAAAATTCGCCCGATTGCTCGAACTCATCCAGCAGGCGCTTGGTGTTGTTCTTGCTCTCGGTCACGTTGGGTTCGTCAAACGGATCCACGCCCAGCACGACCGCCGCGATGGCCGTGGCGAATTCCCAACGGAAGAACTCTGCACCGAGGTCATACACATCGCTCAGCGTGATGGTGACGACCGGCAGCTCGGCCCGCTTGAGCGAGGCGGCCAATTTGTCGGTGGCATCGTCGCCGGCCAGTTTGATGTGCACAAACAGGCGGTCACTGCTCAGCCCCGCCACGCCACCTTTGAGCGTGATCGGCTCACCGTCTTCCGTCAGGTCGCCGTCCACCGGCACGATGCCGCGCTCCTGCTTGCCCGTGCTCTCGGCGATCAATTGCTCCAGCCACGCGCCGAAAGCGCGAATCTTGGGCGAGAGCAGCAGCGTCAATTTGTCTTGCCCATGCAACGCCATGCCACCCATGATCGCGCCCAGATACAGGCCGGGATTGGCCGCACTGTCCGGTTTGCACCACGCCGCCATCTGCGTCGCGCGCTTCAACAACGTCGCCACGTCCACGCCTTGCAGCGCTGCCGGCACCAGCCCGAACAACGACAAGGCCGAATAGCGCCCGCCGATGTCGCTCGGGTTGAGCAGAATCTTGCCAAAGCCTTCCTCAGCCGCCATCTGTTGCAGGGCCGTGCCATCATCGGTGATGGCGATGAAATGCTGCCCGGCCGCGTCGCCGGCGAAGTCATCCACCTTGGCCCGGAAGTATTTGTAGAAGGCGCTGACTTCCAGCGTGCCGCCCGATTTGCTGGCCACGATGAACAGCGTCTTGCGCAGGTTGAGTTGCTTCTCCAACGCCAGCACCGTCGTCGGGTCAGTCGTGTCGAGGACGTGCACCCTCAACCCACCCTCTTCCGGGTGAGCGTTGAAGGTGGCGCGCATCACATCCGGCGCCAGCGAGCTGCCGCCCATGCCCAGGACGACGACATCGGTCAAGCCAATCGCCCGCGCCTCATCGCGCAGCGCATTCAATTCGTTCACGCGCGCCACCATCGCATCGGCTACTGCCAACCAACCCAGCCGATTGTTGATGACCTTGATATGCTCCGGCGCGGTCGTCCACAGCGACGCGTCGCGTTGCCAGGTGCGCGTGGCTGCCTTCATCTTGACGAGTTCCTCGACGTAGGCCAACCCAGCGTCCACGCCCGATGCCTCGCCGCGCGCATGGATGGCCGAGCGCTTGCCTTCGATGCCCTTGAACAACGAGTCGAACGCATCGGCGAACAGCTTCACGCCATCGTCCTGAAGCTTCTGCATCACCTCGGCCATCGAGATGCCCGCTGCTTCGAGTTCGGCAATGGTGCGTTCAGCCTCATCCAGGCCTTCGTTGAGCGTCGGCGCGACGATGCCATGCTCGCGGAACGCCTTGAGCGTGGCGGGCGGCACAGTGTCCACTGTGTTCTCACCGATCAACGATTCGACGTAGAACGTGTCGCGTATGGCCGGGTTCTTGACGCTGGTGCTGGCCCACAGCACACGCTGCGGCTGTGCGCCACCCGCGGCCAACTCGTGAAATTCCGGCTCGTCGAAGATACGCTCGAACACTTCGTAAGCCAGCTTGGCGTTCGCCACAGCGGCCTTGCCCTTCAAGGCTTGCAGCCGCGCCTTCTGGTCTTTGTCCCATTCGGGCACAGCCGCAATCTTTTCGTCGAGCAGTTTGTCCACTAGCGTGTCCACGCGGCTGACGAAGAACGATGCAACCGAGGCCACGTCGAGCGATTTGCCTTTCATGGCGCGCTCTTTCAAGCCGGCCAAATAGGCGCGCGCCACGGCCTCATAGCCGTCCAGGGAGAAGATCAGGGTGACGTTGATGTTGATGCCGTCGGCGATGAGCGTTTGAATCGCGGGGATGCCGGCCGGCGTGGCCGGCACTTTGACCATCAGGTTCTTGCGGCTCACCAGTTCGTGCAGGCGCCGCGCCTCTTTCACCGTGCCGTCGTAGTTGTGGGCCAGCAACGGCGAGACTTCGAGGCTGATGTAGCCATCGCGGCCGTTGGTCTGCTCGTACACCGGTTCCAGCATGTCCGCCGCCGACTGAATATCGGCGATGGCCAACGATTCATAGATGTCGTTCGTGGACGCGCCCTGCGCCACCAGCGCCACGATATCGGCGTCGTAATCGGCGCTGCCGGTGATGGCTTTTTCGAAGATGGCCGGGTTGGAGGTGATGCCCAGCACGCCATAGTCGTCAATCAGCGTCTGCAATTCGCCCGATGCGATGATGCCGCGCTGGATGTTGTCGTACCAAAGGCTCTGGCCGTAGTGTTGTACGTCTACTGTGGGGTTGCCGTTTTTACTGCTCATACTACTCATGCTGTCAGGAGCGAGAAAGGTTCTGCTCCATCCGCTCTACTTTTTTCAATCGGGCGATGTAGCGATCATTGTCATCATTAAAGCGCGCAGCCAGGAAGGCCCGCACCACTTCCGAAGCCAGTTGCACGCCGACGATCTGCGCGCCCAGCGCGATCACGTTCATATCGTCGTGCTCCACGCCTTGATGCGCTGAATACGTGTCGTGGCACACGCTGGCGCGAATGCCGCGCATCTTGTTGGCGGCGATGCACGCGCCGACGCCGCTGCCGCAGATCACCACACCGCGCTCGACCTGACCATCTTGAATGGCCTGGCCGACGGCGTGGGCAAAATCCGGATAGTCGGATCGTTCTGCATTGAACGCACCCAAGTCGAGCACGTCGTGACCATCTTGCTTGAGCGTTTCTACCAGCGGGGCTTTTAGCGGATAACCACCATGATCGGCTGCAATAGCAACTCGCATCCGGGTCATTATATTCTCCGCAGGGTTATTTTCCAAAGCCTGAATCTGGGCTGATTCGTGTGAATCTGAACCTTTTGCATCAAAATCGGAGTTATGCACACCGCAATCATCGAGTCGTTGGATGTATTTCGCGTCATCGTCCCCCTGCCCGAGCCGCTATTCGTGTGGGGCAACGTCATCAAACAGCGCGAATTTGTCTTCGCGTGCGTCCATGCCGCCGGGCATATCGGCACAGGCTATGGGCTGGGGCGCGTGGCCGGCATCGTTGAGACGGTTGAGCGCCACCTGAAGCCGCTGGTTGTGGGCAAACCGGCGCACGAGATTCGGCCGATCTGGGACGCCGCGCGGAGGGCCGTGCGCATGATCGGCGAGGGCGGCGCGTACGCCCGCGCACTGTCCATCGTGGACATCGCCCTGTGGGATTTGCACGCCCGGCTGCTGGGCGTCCCGATCTGGCAACTGTTGGGCGGCGCGCGGCGCGACCTGCCATGCATCGCCATCGCCGGCTACTACCAGCCCGACGATCCCATCGGCAAGGTGCGCCGCGACGCCGAAGCGCTGGCCACGGCGGGCTATACCCGCTTCAAGATGCCCATCGGCGAGGACAACGCGCTCGACACCAAACGCGTCGCCGCCATGCGCGAGGTCGTGGGCCGCAACGCCATGATCGGCGTGGATGCCTCCGGCTCGTTCGACTCTGTCAAAGCGGCAGTGGCTGCGTGGCGCGCGCTTGAGCCGCTCGACGTGGCCTTTCTCGAAGACCCCTTTCCGATCACGCAATGGCCGCTGGCGATGGACCTGGCGCAGCGCGGTGAGATGAAGGTGGCGTTCGGCGAGTCGCTGTCGTCGCCCAGCGATGTGCAGCGTCTGGGCGCGACCAGCGGCGTGGACATCGTGCGGCCCGATGCGACTCATCAACTCGGCGTGACGGGTTACTTGCAGAGCATCGCGCCGGCGCTTGAGACACATCGGCCGATCTTCCCGCATTACTTCCCCGACCTGCATGCGCCGCTGGCCTCCGCGCTTGGCGGGTTGTGGATCGAGGAGTCGCCGGACCAAGCCGACACCGTGGGCTTCCGCGCCTTGCGGGCCACGCAACCAGTCATCCGGGATGGCATGTGGCAGGTGAGCAGCGGGCCGGGGTTTGGGATCGAATGGGACGAAGATGCGCTGCGCCGTTACAGGGTGGGCAGCACAGCCTCGGACCCGCGCACCAGCACGTAGAACGGCGTGCCGGAGTCAGCCCACGATTTGGCCGCGTCGCCCAGGATGTCCATTGCTGTGGCCCACGAGCGCGGCTGCGATAGCTCATACACGCTGGCGTGGTCATACAGCACCACGTAGCCATCGGCCGGCGCCCACGACAAATCCGTCACCAACTCCTCGAATGCGTCCCAGTTGCGGCCAGCGTAATCGGGGAACTCCATCGCCGCGTTGCAGGCCTGCAGGAACGATGCCTTGTCTTTGATCTCACGGCCATCCAGGTGAAAGCAGCGCCAGCCGGCCTGCTCGGCACGGCGTTGCACCGTCTCCGCCGAGGCACGCGAGGCGAAGCGATAGATGCCGGATGGGTGTGATGGTTGGGTCTGCGCAAACAATGCATCGAGTTTGGTCGTGGTCATGGTTCGAGCACTCGCACAAAGCTGTCGTAATGGTCAGCCGTGTAATACAACTCTCCCCCTCGGCCAGCAACGATGCGGCGCGCGCCTCGGTCATCCTCGCCCGGCGTGATGACGGTGTATTCGCGATAGTAGCCACGCGGGTGGATGGGCAACAGACGCTCGCGATTCTGAAAGGTCGAGCCGTCCTTCGCAAATGGGAACGGGCCATCCTGCTTGATCAGGACGATGGTGCGCTGTGCCTCGCGCGGCAGCTCGTTGACGTAGACCACGCGCAAGCCGTCTATGCGGGCCGGGCGCGGCCGCGGCGTGGCTTTGCGCGTCGCTGTGACAACTGCGGTTCCTGAGACGGTTGGCGCTGACGTTGACGCAAGTTGATCGCTGGCAGCGGCGGATGGCGCGCCACAGCCGGCCAGCGCGCCGATGACCAACGCCACGGCGATGCCGAACGCGATTGCTTTGCCAAGCTGCCGGCTAACTACCTTCACCATATCCACATCCACCATGCAGCTGATGGTACGCCCTTCCCCATCGCAGTCAACTCGGTCCACCGGCAATCTGCAATCTGCAATCTGCAACCTGCAATCTGCAACCTACAATCAACGCAGCCATGTCAACTGTTCTTCCCCTCACGCAACAAACGACCCGCGACGCCATCAGTCATATTGCCGACGCCAGCCATTGCCAAGCCGGCGGCGTGATCGGCCTGAGCGCCGCCCTGGCAGCCGCGCTTGCACAGGCCTGCGCCAACGCCTGCCTGGCCGATGGCGCAGGCAGCGCGGCTGGAGACGCGGCGCGGGCGTTGCAGCGCCAGATGGCCGAGGCGCGCCTGCGCTTCGAAGCGATTGCCGACGAAGACGCCCAGGCCATCACCCGCTTCGTCGAACTGCGCAATCGCGGCGAGGCGCTCAAGGGCTACGAGTTGCTGTGCGACGGCCCACGCGAGATGGCCGACCTGGCCATCGCCGCCGCGCAGGCCATGCAGACCTACCGCCCGCACGTATGTGATCGCACCCGCGACGACCTCGAGTTCGCGCTCACGCTCATGGCCGGCGCGGCGCGGGCCGCCACGCAACTGCTCGACAGCAATCTGCGCATCTGGCCCTTGCCTGAATTGTTGGCCGCTTATGAGCCGCATGTGGTACGGCTGTTCAATGCCCTGGATGCGTTGACGCCAGTGGCGCGGATTCGCTAGCTCGCTGGATCGAGGCGGATTGGCCAATCCGCCATGCTTTGCGGGATCTGGCGATCCCGCATGAACCCGTGTTGCTACAGATAAGCCGCGCACATGGCAAACGTGTCGCGCAGGGCCGCGATCGGGTCGCCCTTGGGCGTGAACTCGTGCGTGACGTAGCCAGTGTAGCCCGTCTCGGCGATGGCGCGCAGCACCGGCGGATAGAAAATCTCCTGCGCAGTATCGAGGTCGTTTCGGCCAGGGTTGCCGGCGGTGTGATAGTGGCCGATGTGCAGGTGTGCGGCGCGAATCGTCCGGATCAGGTCGCCCTCCATGATCTGCATGTGGTAGATGTCGTAGAGCAGCTTGACGCGCGGTGAGCCGACGGCCTCGATCACTTGCACGCCCCACGCCGTGTGATCGGCCTGATAGTCGGGGTGATCCACCTTGCTGTTGAGCAACTCAAGCACCAGCGTCACCCCGGCCGACTCTGCCGCCTTGGCCACGCGCTTGAGGCCGACTGCGGTCGCCTCTGCACCCACTGCGTCACTCAGGCCATCGCGGTTGCCGCTGAAGCAAATCATCGTCGGGATGCCCCACCTCTGGGCCAGAGTCAGGTTGTCGTTGATCTCGCGCTCGATGCGCTCATGTTGATCGCGCCGGTTGAGGCCGAGCGTCAGCGACGCATGCGCGCCCACACTGGAGATCGCCAGCCCATGATCCTTGACCAATTGCCAGTGCTCTTTGGGCACAAGCTCGACGGCGGCATAGCCCGCCTCGGCGGCAGCACGGACAAACGCCTCGGGTGCGAGTTTGTTGGGGACGAAGGGCCACCAGCAGACAGATTGGGTGATGTTGCTCATTGCGGGCATTATCTAACGCAGAAATTTGCACGCCGGTGATACCTGCGCTACATTGACCGTGCAAGCACATCACCATGACAACCCATACACACGCAAAGATCGGCGTCTTCGGCATCGGCCTGGCCGCCTATTGGCCGCAGTTCGACGGACTCAAAGCCAAGCTCCAAGGCTATCAACGCGACGTCGAGGCGCAGTTGCGCAGCTACGGCGGTGAGGTGGTTTCGGCTGGGCTGGTGGATACAGCGCCGGCCGCGGTCGCCGCTGGAGAATTGTTCACGCGCGAGAACGTGGATTTGATCGTGTGCTACGTCGGCACGTATGCCACCTCGTCACAAGTGCTGCCGGCAGTGCAGCGGGTGAATCGGCCCGTGCTCGTGCTGAACTTGCAGCCAGTCGCTCAGCTCGACTACGAGAACATAGACACCGGCGGCTGGCTGGAGGCGTGTTGCGCGTGTTGCGTGCCAGAGATCAGCAACGCCTTCGCCCGCAGCCGCATCCAGTTCAACGTGGTATCGGGCATGCTGCGCGAGCGCGATGACCCGCGCGCGTGGAGCATCATCGGCGAATGGGTACAAGCCGCAGCGGTGTCGCGCGCACTCGGCCACAGCCGCATCGGCTTCCTGGGACACACCTACCCCGGCATGCTCGACATGTATTCCGACTTCACCATGATCCACGCACAGACCGGCGCACACGTGGAGGTGTTGGAGATGGATGACCTGGAGGCGCGGGTGGATGCCGTCACCCCTGCACAGGTTGCGACAAAGGCGCAGGCCATCCGTGAGGCGTTCGAGTTCGCCCAACCCGGCCGCGACAAGATCAGCCAACCGGTGACGGATGAGGCGTTGGCGTGGTCGGCGCGCGTGGCGTGCGGCCTGGATGCGCTGGCAAGCGACTTCGACCTGAACGGGCTGACGTATTACTACCGAGGCCTGAACGGCAATGCGTTCGAGGCGCTGGGCGCGGGCTTGATCGTCGGCAACTCGCTGCTCACCGCGCGCGGCGTGCCCTGCGCGGGCGAGGGCGACCTGAAGACGTGTATCAGCATGTTCATCATGGATCGCCTGAACGCCGGCGGCAGCTATACCGAGTTCTACGCCATGGACTTCGTCGAGAACTTCGTGTTGATGGGTCACGACGGGCCGATGCACACCGCCATCGCTGAGGGCAAGCCGCTGTTGCGCGGGCTTGGCCTGTTCCACGGCAAGCGCGGCTATGGCCTGTCGGTCGAAGCCAAAGTCAAATACGGGCCGGTCACAATACTTGGCACGACCCAAACCGCCGAGGGACGATTGAAGTTTCTTGTGGCCGAAGGCGAATCCATCCCTGGCCCAACCATGCGCATCGGCAACACCAACTCGCGCCTGAAGTTTGCCCTGCCGCCGGCGCAGTTCATGGACGCGTGGTGCACGCACGGGCCGACGCATCACGTCGCGCTCGGCATCGGCCATCAGCGCAGCAAGCTGGAGAAGGTGGCGCGGCTGCTCGGCATTGAACTCATGACCATCTAGCAAATAGCCGCAGATTGCACAGATTACGCAGATTGAAAACGAATCAGTGAAATCTGCGTAATCTGAAGCCTCAACAAACATGCACATTCAAGAACTCGAAACCCCCGTTGTCGTCGTTGACCTCGACAAGCTGGAAGCGAACATCGCCAAACTGCAAACGTATCTGTCGTCGCACGGCATCGCAAATCGGCCGCACATCAAGACGCACAAGATTCCGGAGATCGCGCACATGCAAATCCGGGCCGGCGCAGTTGGGATCACCTGCCAGAAGTTGGGCGAGGCCGAAGTCATGGCCAACGCGGGCCGGGCCGACATCTTCCTGCCTTACAACATCGTGGGCGAGAAGAAACTGGCGCGGCTGGCCGAGTTGATGCAGCGCGCGACCATGAGCGTAACGGCCGACTCGGAATACACCGCGCAGGGGTTGTCCGAGGCGGCGCGCGCAGCCGGCAAGACGTTGCCAGTGCTGGTCGAGTTCGATTCCGGGGCGCACCGCTGCGGCGTGCAGTCGCCGCAGGAGGCGGCGGCGTTGGCCAAGTTCATCGCGGCCCAACCCGGCCTGACCTTCGGCGGGCTGATGTGCTATCCCAACACCGCGCAGCTCGACCCGTTCGTGCGCGAGACGCGCGCCTTACTGGAGCCGGAGGGGTTGAGCATCGCCCGCGTCAGCGGCGGCGGCACGGCATGTATGTGGCAGGCGCACACCCAGCGCGAACTGACCGAGCACCGGGCCGGCATGTATATCTACGGCGACCGCAACACCGTCGGCAATGGCGCGATGACGCTGGACGAGTGTTCATTCTTCGTGCTGGCCAGCGTGGTCAGCCGCCCAACGTCCGATCGCGGCATTCTCGATTGTGGCAGCAAGACACTTTCATCAGACACGCTGGGTCAAACAGGTCACGGGTTGATCGTCGAGTATCCCGACGCCGTGATCGCAGGCCTGAGCGAGGAGCATGGGCATGTGGATTTGTCCGCGTGCGCCAAAAAGCCGGCCATCGGCGAGCGTGTGACGGTGCTGCCAAACCACTGCTGCCCGGTCAGCAATCTGTTTGACCGCGTGGCCGGCCATCGCAACGGCACAGTAGAGCTGACCTGGCGCGTGGCTGCGCGGGGGATGGTGCAGTAACCCGTACGCTAGAATCCGCGCACCCTCGGCAAGACGGCCCGTGCATGGCGATCAATACACTCCCCAGTCGCAGTTCCGATTCATTCCCGCTCCCACCCAAACTCCCGCTTCGATCTGGTCTCGATTTCGCTCGCGATCCGCTCTCGTTTTTTGTGCACAGCTATCAGCGGCTGGGGCCAGCCTTCCGTTTGCAGGCGTTCGATTTCAACCTGACGGTCATGCTGGGTGCGCAGGCGCATCACGCCATTTTTGCCGAACACGCCGACAAGCTCTCTGCCCGAAAGGGTTATTCGCTACTGTTGCCGCTGATGGATGACGCGCTGCTCGTCAATGACGGCGACGCCCACGCGCGCCAGAAGCGGCTGGTGCAGCCCGCCTTTCACGTCAAGCGCATCGAGACGTATCTCGACATCATGCGCGACGTGGCTGAACGGCGAACGGCGACATGGCGCGACGGCAGTGTGATTGACATCTATGCCGAGGCGCGCATGATGACCCTCGAAAGCATCGTGCGGGCGTTGACCGGCGATGGCTTTGGTGACGACTTCGAGGCGCTGGCCGAGACGCTCACCCACACGTTCGAGTATGTGACCAAGCCCAGCATTCAGAAGTGGGTGCGCGTCAACTTGCCCATCACCGGTTACGGCCAAAGCCTGCGCGCGCGCGCCCGGCTCGACGAGTTGCTCTACGGCATGATTCGAGCGCGGCGAACAAGCGCCAAGCGCAGCGACGACATGCTGTCGTGGTTGATCGAGGCGCGCGACGCCGACGGCACCCAACTCACCGACAAACAGGTGCGCGACCAGGTGCTATTGCTGATCTATGCCGGCCACGACACCGCCACTTGCTCGCTGGCATGGGCGCTGCATCTGTTGGCGACGCATCCAAACGCTATACAGCCGGTGGTCGAAGAACTGCGGCGAATCGGCCCGCTTGCGGCCTTGAAGATGGCCGACCTGCGGGCCATGCCGCAACTCGACATGGTGCTCGATGAAACGCTGCGGCTGTATCCGCCGGTGTGGCTCAGCCTGCGCGGCGTGACCGAGACCTTCGCATTTGAAGGCATGCGCATCCCGGCGGGTAGCAGCGTGATGTTTTCGGCCGGCGCAAGCCAGCGCCTGCTCGATGTCTTCCCCGATCCACAGCGATTTGATCCTCAGCGCATGGCCCCGGAATTGAAGGCGCGGCTGCCGCAATTCAGCTACGTGCCCTACGGCGGCGGCGCGCACATGTGCATCGGCATGCCGTTCGCACAAGCTGAACTCAAGGTGCTATTGGCGCACATCCTCGCTCATTGGCGGGTGCAGCCGGTGAACAGCAAGCCCATCGCCATGCGCTACAACCCCACGCTCGCGCCCAAGCATGGCCTGCCGTTGCGCGTTTGGTGCGCGTAGCTTCAACTTAAAACACGCTTGGCAAACGCTCAGTGAATAGGATCGTTGGCTATGAAGCATCGGCTCCCATTCTTCAGTCGCGCTGTGCGGTTCGTTTTGCTATCTCTGGGTCTTGGAATTGCGCTCATGCTCAGCATTGTGTTGACACTTTCGAACCCGAGCTACGCCGAACAGGAAGCCCCGGAGTTAACTCCAACGCCAACGTCGTATTTTTCAAGGCCATTTCTGTTTGGCGTGGCGCCACAATCGGTTATCTCGGGCAGCACCGGCTTTCGATTGGGCGTCAATGCCGTTGATCCATTTACTGCTGGAGGTAGCACAGTGCTTGTCTGGAACGGCACGGCACTTAGCACAACTCGGACTGGACCGAATATTTATGAAGCCGATGTGCCAGCTGAACTCATCTCAACCACACTCGTGGCTAGCGTGACACTAAGAAATCAGCTTGGCTCATCAAACAGCCTGACAGTTGCGGTGTTGGATGCTGCCCCGCCAGTGTCATTGCCGTTGACAGTCAGCATGAGCATTACGCCAGGCCTGCTTTCAAATGCCAGTCTGAAGAATTCCATAGGCGTCTCTCTTGCCGATCAAAATGGGGTAGTCATCAGCCTGACAGCGCTCTTCCTTTCGTCAAGTGATCGGCCACTGTCACTTTTCTCCGGGTTTTTGAACTCAAATGGCGAATACACGTTTACGCATACCTTCTCTCCGCCACCTTTACCCATCATCACACCCACAATAAATTACACCGCCTATATCTTCTCGCCCTATGCCTATGTCACGGGCACAATCTCGGTGACGGGCGAAATCACGCGCGAGGTGCGCTACTTCCCCTGGATCAACCGAGCGCCGCCAACACCAACGTCGCCGCCGATACCTTTGGAGAGCAGCTTGCTGTATTCAGGCACAGTGCGCATCAGCGCCGTCAAATCGAAGGGCGATCCCGCGATCAACGAGGCCGATGAATATGTAGAACTGACCAACATTGGAACGCGACCTGTAAATCTGTCTGGATGGCGGATAGCCTCCGTTGCATATGAATTTACAGGTATTGAGGAATTGGGGCGATTTACCTTCCCACCCGGCGCACAGATTGAATCCGATCAAAGTTGCCGCATCTACACCAACTTGACGAATGGCCCTCAGGATTGTGGCTTTGGGAACTTTGGCAGCAAGTTTGGCATTTGGCCCAACATTGGTGAGGGCACTGCAGAACTCAGGTATCTCAATGGCGCGCTCATGGCTACGTTCTTCTACCGTCGCTATGACCCGTATCCGACCCCGGTAGCGCCGACACCGTCGTCAACACCCTCTACGGCTACGCCGGTTCCAGGCGGCGCGGTGATCTTTCAGGGCACGTTGCAAGTCAGCAACATCAAGGCCGTTGGCGACCCGAACTTGGCTGAGGCTGACGAGTATGTTGAGATCAAGAATATTGGCAGCCAGCCCGTATATGTAGATGGCTGGTCGCTCAAAGTCTTTGTGAACAATCAGCAGCGCGATCAGTTCATCTTCACCAATGGCGCGGTCTTCGCTGCCGGGCAGCTCTGCCGGATTTATACGAACTTGGCGGCTGGGCCGGACAACTGCGGGTTTGCATTCGGCTTTGCCAACGATGAGCCGCTGTGGCCGAACAATGGCGGCGCGAGGGCGTCGCTGTACAACCAGCAGAACATCGAAGTGGCCCGGTTCAGTTATTAACTCACGTTGCACAGAGCCTCTTGTGAAGGCCGCCAAGTCCGCAGAGAAATTTGGCACCCTTGGCGATCTTTGCGAGAGACATGCTGCACAGTGCGTAGCATCAGTGAATGACGACCTTGCTCAGGTCTTCGGTCTGCTCCGGGTAGCGCATCTTCATGCCCTTGAGCGCGTTCACGATCACGCTGCTGATTACCCAGTCGCGATACCACTTCTTGTTGGACGGGACGACATACCACGGCGCCCAAGCCGTGCTGGTCTTATTGATCGCATCCTGATAGGCGCGCATGTAGTCGTCCCACAACTCGCGCTCGGCCAGATCGCCGACGTTGAATTTCCAGTGCTTGGTCGGGTCATCCAGCCGGGCTTGCAGTCGCTCCTTCTGCTCGTCCTTGCTGATATGCAGGAAGAACTTCAAGATCGTCGTGCCCTCGTCGGCCAGCATGCGCTCGAAGTCGCAGATGTGCTGGTAGCGCCTCGACCACACGGCTTCGGGCACGAAGTTGCGCACGCGCACCACTAGCACATCTTCGTAGTGGCTGCGGTTGAAAATTGTGATCTTGCCCTTGCCCGGCGCATGTGGATGGATGCGCCACAAGTAGTCGTGATCCAGTTCAACCGGCGTGGGCGCTTTGAAGCTAGCCACGTCCACGCCCTGGGGGTTGACGCCATCAAACACGCGCCGGATCGTGCCATCTTTGCCGCCGGTGTCCATGGCCTGCAACACGATCAGGAGCTTGTGCTTGTGTTCGGCATACATCAGCTCTTGCAAGGCTTCAAGCTCCTTGGTCAGCTTGTCCACCGCATTTTTGGCGGCGGCCTTATCGCCCTTAAATTGGCTAACGTCGCCGGCATCCAGCTTGGCTAGATTGATCGCTTTACCGGGTTTGACTTTGTATGCGTCCATCTTCTGTCCTTCGTGTCCTTTGTGTCCTTCGTGGTGAGAAGTCAATATGGATGCGCGGTCATGCCGCCATCCACCGACAGCACCTGACCGGTGACGAAGCGCGACAGCGAGCTGGCAAAGAACAGCGTGGCATCGGCGATCTCGGACGGGTTGCCATAGCGGTCGAGCGAGGCTTGCGACTCGTCCATCTTGACCGGGTCTACGGTGCGCGTGGCCAGGAAGCGCGCCGTCTTGGTCGGCCCCGGCGCGATGACATTGGCGCGCACGCCAAACGGCCGCAAGTCTTTGGCCAGGCAGCGCGTGTAATGCATGATGCCGGCCTTGGCCACGGCGTAGGCCACCTCGCGCTCGACGCCGAACAGCGCAGCCACTGAGGCGAAGTTGATGATTGAGCCGTTCTGGCGCGCCTTCATACCCGGCACCACCAGCTTGCACACCTGGATCGTGCCGATCAGGTTGCGGTTAAAGATAGCCTGCAAATCTTCGGGCGAGATGCCCAGCGCATCGTTGGGGTCGGGCTTGCCTTTGCCGCCCGCGCCGATGTCACCGCCGGCCACGTTGACCAGGATCGTGATGGGCCCCAGCGCCGACTCGCCCTTCTTGACCGCCGCTTCCATCTGCTCATAGTTGGCCACGTCGGCCGTGACGGTGACAATCTCGTGGTTGCGCTTGCGAAAGTCATCGGCCACCGCGTCCATGTTCGCGGCTTCGCCGAAGACCGAAGGCGACTCGTAGCGATGATCGTGCAGGATGACGGCCGCGCCGGCTTCGGCCAGCGTCTCGGCCACCTTGCGGCCCAGGCCGCGGCCGGAACCGGTGACGAGGGCGACGCTATCGGGAGGGAGAAGTTGCATTTGGGATGTGCTCCGTAGTGAATGTGAGTTTGCGAGGTCACATTGTGCCGGAGCAGGCGATTTTGGCAAACGCCGGGTCAGCGCTTGCGATCCGTCAGGCTGGCTCGCCGCACGATCTTCTTGCCATACTGCTGCTGCAACTCATCCAGCGTCTTGGCCAGCGCCAGCTTCTCATCCCGGTCTTTGTCGGCAAACAGACCCAGTTGCAGCCCTTCGCCAAAGCTGCTGACGCCCACGCCGATCAGCCGGATGGGGTCGCCGCGCGTGCGGCCGGCGTGGCGGCTATCGGCGCTGCCCCGTTCCAGCCACGCCGCCATCCACAGCGGCTCAACCGCGCCAAAAATTTCGTCGCCCAGTTGCGTCGGCTGGTTGAGCGTGGTCTGGCGCGTGATGGTGTAGAAGTCGTGCCAACGCAGCTTTAGGTGCACCGTCTTGGCGTGCAGGCCGTTGGCGCGCAGCCGGGCTGCCACTTCGTCGCTCAGCGCCAGCAGCATCTTGCGCAGCACATCGGGGTCAGTGACATCGCGGCTGAAGGTGCGCTCTTCGCTGATGGACTTGATCTCGCGGTCGGGGTGCACCGGCGAGTCGTCTATGCCTTTGGCCCGCTCGATCACCGACTCGGCGTGATTGTGAAACACCCGCCGCAGATAGTTGGGCGTGGCCGTCTGTAGCTCACCGATGGTGGTGATGCCAAGCTGCTCCAGCCGCGCCGCAGTCGCCTTGCCAATGCCCCACAGCTCACCAGCCGGCATGGGCGCGAGGAATTTGGCTTCCTCGCCCGGCGCGATCACCAGCACGCCATTGGGCTTGGCCTGGCCGCTGGCCATCTTGGCCACCAACTTGCTGGTTGCCACGCCGATGGATGCCGGCAGCTTGATCTCGTCGCGGATGCGGCCTTGTATCTCCAGCGCCAGGGATTTGGCGTCGCTCGTCAAGCCCGTCACATCCATGAACGCCTCATCCACCGACAGTTGCTCCAACTGCTCGCCATACTCGCGCAGCAGGGTCATCACTTGACGGGAATACTCGCCATACACGCCGTGAGACGCAGGCACGACGATGAGCTTGGGGCACAGCCGGATGGCCTGCGAGGTGGGCATGGCGTTGCGCACGCCGAACTTACGGGCGGGATACGAGGCCGACGACACCACGCCGCGCTCGTTGGCCTTGCCGGCCACGGCAAACGGCTTGCCCTTCAGCGCCGGGTTGCGCAACTCCTCGACCGCGCAGAAGAACGCGTCGAGGTCGAGGTGAAGGATCGTGCGAGGTGCAGGCAAACCTGTAAAACCTCCGGAGTCTGGCAGACCCCGGAGGTTTATACGTCACTACTGAAACGCTCGTTCTGACCGCACATCGGCGTAGCCGTCGGCCAGGTCGTCCAAGCGTTGATTGGTCTCACTCAGCCGCGCGATCAGCCGGTCAAGCGAGCCGTCGCCGCGCGACACATCCACCTTCATCAGTGCGACCGATAGATCGAGCAGGGTGTAGCGCATTTGGCGGAGCTGTGCGTACACCTGAGCCTCCATCTCGTCCAACTGACGAATGACCTCGGCAGCGTAATCGGAGTCGGCCTGATGTTGGGCGATGTCCTTCAGCCGGCGCAGGCGAGTCAGCTTCGCCAGGGCGTGCGAGGTGTTCTCCGGCACCGACTTAATCTGCGCGCGCAGGTCGGCCTTCTGCTGTTGCGAGAGCGGGCTGGTCTTGAGCAGGTCGCCGATCTCCTCGGCCAGGCGGCGCACGTCGTCGGCCTCACGCCGCTCATCTGGCCGCTGCCGCTGCTGGTTGGGCTGCGCCTTCACCGTGGACGGATGCGGCTGGCGCGTCTGACGTCCCATCGCGGCCACACCCATCGCTATGGCTGCGCCGACGAGCGCGATCAACAGGCCGAACAACGCTGGCCCCTTGCGCAAGGCCGCGATGACGACGCTGGCGACCAGCGCCGCCAGCACCAACGAAAATGCCACTGCGATCAGGATGCCCGGTAATAGGATGAACATGGTTTCCTCGCTTAGCCAAACGACTGCTGCGTATTGGCCTTCATGTCGTCATACGTGCTGGCAATATCGTTCAGGCGTTGATTGGTCGCGCTCAATTCGGTCACGATGCGGTCAAGATTGCGGTCGCTGCGGGCCGTATCCACCTTCATCAACGACACCGGCACCGACAGCAACGTCTCGTGGGTGTGCCGCAATTCCGTCTGGATGCGCCGCTCCATCTCCTTGATGTCGCTCAGGACGACATCGGTGTCCACATCTTCCGTGCGCTTGGCAATCTTCTTCAACCGGCGCAACCGGTGCAGCTTCTGCACCGCTTTGGCCACGTTGTCCGGCACATCGCGCACCTGCCGCAACACAGCGGCTCGCTGCTCGTTATCCAGCGGCGATGTCTTCAGCGTCTCCTTGATCTCGTTGACCAGCTTATGCGCATCGGATACATACTGCGACTCGGGCATCTTGGGCGGCACGCTGTGCTTGTTCGTGTTGCGCAGCACCGACGCAGCCGCCAGAATGAACACGGCGACAATTACAAACGACACGATCATTGCCAGCAGGAGCACAGCCAGAGCGAATTGCACAGACATCCTCCGCCGCGTATCACGCGCACGCGGCTGCGCGCGATTGTATCGCCAGTGCTTCCACCTGCGCACCTGACTGCGAGACGCTTGTCTGACGCCGAACGGTCATGCGCATGCCATGTTTCGGACGCAGCGTCACCAGCGGCTCGGTTTTGACGCGATGACCCGGGGCCAGGCCAAGCGTCACACGCTGCGCCAGCGTCGCCAGCAGCAACTGCCCTTCCATCAGCGCGAATTGGTTGCCGATGCACACGCGCGGCCCGCCGCCAAACGGTAGATAGGCATACCTCGGCAACTGCGCCTCGTTTTCGGATGAGAAGCGTTCGGGCCGGAACGCGTCTGGTTCAGGGAAAGCATCTGCCCGGCGATGCAGGATGTATGGACAGATGGCTGTATATGCGCCCTTTGGCAAGGCCACATCGCCGATGGTCACATCGGCGGCCAACTCACGCCCGAATACATACGCCGGCGGATATAGCCGCAGCGTTTCTTTGAACACGTGCAGGGCGTAGGGAAGATTGGGCAGATCGGCAAACACAGGTGTGCGGCCGCGCAACACGCGCGCCGCCTCCGCTTGCAATACGGCCAACTTGTCCGGATGTTGCGCCAGCAGATAAAACGCCCAGGTCAGGCCGTTGGCCGTGGTCTCGTGACCGGCCAGGAAGATGGTCATGGCCTCGTCGCGCAGTTGCGCGTCGCTCATGCCCATGCCGTCGTCCTCATCCTGCGCCCGCATCAGCATCGAGAGCAGGTCGCCGCGATCTTCGCCCGAGGCGCGCCGCTCGGCGATGATGCGATAGATCGTGCCGTCGAGCGTTTGAATCGCCTCACGGAAGCGGTTGTTGGCCGGCGTCGGCCAACTGAGCGGCACGGGCATCAGGTTAAAGTTGCGCTGGGTGATGAAGTGCAGCGCGTGCGTGACCGCAGCGCCAATGTCCTTCGCTGACGCTTGCACATCTGCATCAAACAGCGTCTTAGCCACGATGCGCAGCGTGAGCGCCATCATGGCCTCGCTCACGTCAATCGTCTCGCCGTCTCGCCAGCCGGCCTGGGCCTGCTCGGCGTATTCGGCCATCAGCCCGGCATACGACGCGATGCGCTGATGGTGAAAGGCGGGCGCGGACAGTTTGCGCTGCCGCTTGTGAAAGTCGTTCTTGCTGGTGAGCAACCCGTTGCCCACCAGCGGCCGCAAGCCCTGGGTAAACAACCCCTTTTCAAAGCACTCAGCCTTGTCCACCACGATGTCGCGCACCGCATCGGGCGTGTTGAAGCACACGCCGGTGTAGGGGCCAAAGGAATAGCGAAACACATCGCCGTAGTCGCGCGCCGCGCGGCTGAACATGCCGAGCACGTCCCGGCGCATCTCCGGCAGGTTGCCTAGCACGGGCCACGCGCCGCTCACGCGCGGAAGGTCTGCAATCGTCTTGGTCACACGCGCATTATCGCGCCGGAAGTGCCTGCGGTTTATCCGCGCTTGATGTAGGTCAACCATGCCGAGCGGCGGCCATTCGATGTGTCTGTGCCGTCTGCCCGCGTGGATATCGCCAGCTCCGGCAGGAATCGCTGAAGATCGCCTTCCGTCACGCCGCTTCGATTCGAGTTCGGATCGTCTTTGAACTGCACATACAGCAAATACGTCCCTGCCGGCGCAAGCAACCCTTTGACGCGCCGGGCATACGCGTCCATTCCCTCGGGCGTCAGGCCGTGAAAGCAACCCAGATCGAAGATCAAATCGAACGGGTCGGCGATGCCATCGAGCCGCGTCACATCGCCCACGCGCAGATCAGCCTGAATGCCCGCGACATGGGCCTTACGCCTGGCCTCGGCAATGGCCTTGAGCGCGAAGTCCACGCCGGTCAAGCGCCAGCCGTGTTGCGCCAGCGTCACGACGTTTGTGCCGGTGCCGCAACCCAGATCGAGCGCCCAACCCGGCGGATGGGACGCCATGAACGCAACCAGTTCCGGCGGCGAGATGCCCGTATCCCAGGGCGGCTTGCGATCGCGCCGCAGATACCAGCGATTGAAGTCGAACCAGCGCTTGAGGCGTTGCACGGCTGAAGTGTAGCGGGTTAGCTCATCCCGCTCTCATGCGTCGCTTCTACACTCGGCGGCTCAGATAGCGCGGCCATAAATGGGCCGCGCTGAAAGACCAAGGCTGGCAGATTTGTGCAGCGTACAAACGGTTTGTCTGTCAGATAGGTTTTCGACTGTCATTCCCGCGCAGGCGGGAATCCAGGTCTGCATTAGCTCTGGATGCCCGCGCAGGCGGGCATGACGAAGCGTTGTTAAACAGGGATGACATCATGAGTGTGACCAACGAAACAGTATTGCCGGCCGAGGCGTGCTTTGTGAACATCGGGCCGAAGGAGCGCCAGAAGCGCTTGATGGGTGGGTTGATCAGCGGCGCCATCGGCGTGGCCGTGTTTGTGATCGTGCAGGCGCTGACGTTGCCGTGGTGGGCCAACCTCGCCACGCTGCCGCTTTTCTTCTTCGCCGGCACGGGCTTCTTTCAATGGCGCGATAAGACCTGAATAGGCCTCGCTGCGCGCGGTGCGCGCAACCTGGATGATGGCGTCGAGGAGATCACCGACGCCGAAATGAAGGCTGGCTTGCAGGCGCAGGCCCAGAAGGTTCGTACGAAGTCATTGATCTTCGGCGTGCTGGCCACGGCCTTCACTATCTTTTTGTCGGTGATTTAGCGTTGTAAGACCCCGGAGGTTTCGGAAACCTCCGGGGTCTTTTCACGTCATGAACTGGCTCGCCCACCTGTTTCTGTCCGAGGACAATGCCGAATATCGCATCGGCAACGTCATCGCCGATTGGGTGAAGGGCGAGGCGCGTTTGCAGTTGCCGCCCAGCGTCCAGCGCGGCATCGCCTGCCACCGCGAAATTGACCTATTCACCGACGCGCACGCCATTGTCCGGCAGAGCATGGCACGCATCCAGCCGCCGTTTAGGCGTTACTCGGCCGTGCTGGTGGACGTGTTCTACGACCACTTCCTGGCACGCGATTGGGATCGCTACTGCGCCGAGCCGCTGAGCGAGTGGACAACCGGCGTCTACGCCCAGTTCGAGGCCTATCCCGGCCCGCTCGATGAGCGCATCCGCATGGGTCTGCACCACATGGCGGCCGACGACTGGCTGGGCTCATACGCCTCGACCGAAGGTATCGAGATCATCCTGCGGCGCATGTCTCGCCGGCTGTCACGCCCCAACTTGCTGGGCGAGGCCGGGCCGGAGTTGACCGTGCACTACGCCGGCTTGCGCGAGGATTTCCATGCCTACTTCCCGCAGTTGCAGGCGCACGTGCAGGAGTGGCAAGCGAGAAGCGGTTAAGGCGCTACTTCGCCCTGGGCGACGATGTAGAGGTCGCTGGTGGGATACAACATCATCTCCTGGTAACCGCAGAAACCCCATTGGTACTGAAAACTAGCGCCCGCCGCCAAAGTTGTGGTTACCGGAACACTAGTCACTGAGCTGCAAAACGAATCGCTCGTCCATACGAGCAACCTCACGTTTGACACCCCAAACTCATATGGGTTTCTTACCTGAACAGTTACCCCACCGAGACACGATCCAATACAATCAAATAAATCGGCTGTATATGACACGACCTCTAAGTTTGCCAGCGCGGGCGTGTAGGTAGTCGAATACTCCTTTATTCGTGCTTCAATGGATACTCGGGGAAGTCCTGGAAAGGCTGAGAGGGTCGTCCGGAACGGATTTGCCTGACCTGGCAACGTGCCTGTCAAGCCAGTAGTTACTTCTCGCGTAATGACCGTCTGGCGATCTAGATCTGTGATCCGCAGTTCAATCTTTGTGTTGAAGATTGGCTTATCATCGGCATTAAATAACTTGCCTTGCACAGAAGCAGTGAACTTGCCTGACACTCCTATTGCAACATTGGAGATGCTTATTAAGTCTGACTTCGATGTTGCTGGTAAGTATGCACAATGGGTCGCGTTGCAGATGTTGACTTGCTCATATGCGTTCGCTGGCAGAGGGTGATGCACCCATGCAAGTAGTGAGCAAATAGCTAGGACCAGCACGCGCAGAACATGTTTCGACTTTTGCATTGCGAATTCCTCTATCACTGATTGGCAAACCAAGTGCACCAGCCCGGCAGGATGATCGGACGTCCCAGCCACACAGCGCTACCTGCCTGGTTGCGCCACAGCTGTACAGTCTAGCTACCTGACACTTTTTGAAAGCACGTCGCCACACTGACACTGGTTTCGTGCTTCAAGCTCAAGAGGAAGACCGTCATTCCGAGGCTTGGCGAGATATCGTCTGAGAAGTCAAGCGACTTGTAAGCGTTTGGCATCCCAGTGAGGGTCAAACGGGGTGTCGGAATGCACGACACCGAAGGCCAAGCGCAAGAGCTTGTGCATGGCCGCGCCGATG
>Ga0224722_1000342_pt1 | contig 27456 bp, 28 predicted proteins | sample Balambano_FR1_Me_FD_161646 | JGI IMG/M metagenome (GOLD analysis project Ga0224722, IMG submission 161646) | Freshwater sediment microbial communities from Lake Towuti, South Sulawesi, Indonesia - Balambano_FR1_MetaG | ecosystem: Environmental > Aquatic > Freshwater > Lake > Sediment | place... | reverse complement strand
AAAAGTGCTGGGCTTGGCTGAAAAGTCGCATTCGCCAAAGTTTATCCAACTTTGAGTCTTTACGCCAAGCAATGGAGTCGGTACTGAAGGATGCTGCGTCCTAATAGTCCTGTCTATAGCTATACTTCACCCTGGACAATTTAGAATGCCCTGCAAAACCAATAGAGTTAGGCTTCTATCACTTCCAACATGGTGAAGGTTTATTGCACTGGTGGGCAGTCCCAGTAGCCCCATTCTGTGCAAACCGCAGTTAGGGATCGATCCCAATCATCGTGGGGAAGTAGGGGTAAGAGTGCAAATTCAAAGACAATGCCGATCGTGGGTATGGTCAACCAATTGGGGGAACTCAGCAGGCGATCGTAAAAACCACCTCCATACCCTAAGCGGTATCCTCGCCGATCACAGGCGATCGCAGGCACCAGAATTAAATCGATTTCACTCGCATGCAAGGTTGGAGCGTCGGGGTGAGGTTCCAAAATCCCAAATGCACCTTTTTGCAGGGGGTAGGGAGAATGGGAAGACCATTGATGCCAAACCAAACTGCGATCGATACAGCGCGAAAAACCCCAGGTCTTGTCAATCTGAAACAATGACGAGAGATCCGGCTCTTGCCGCACGCTGAAATACGCCAGAACTGTTTGAGCCTGGATAAATAGTGGCAGAGCAGCCAATTGTTGGCAGAGCTGCATACTGCTTGTTTGCCAATCCTCCCGGCTCATGGCTTGCCGTGTTTGGAGCAGCGATCGTCTAAGTTCCGCTTTTCCGAGCCGAACCGACTCTGGATGAGAATCAACCATAGATTGACTTGAGAGGTACGGTGAGTGCGCTAGTCTAGATGTAATCGCGCTCAAGCAGTAAAGTACAGTACAAGTACTTGACGAAGATTAGAACTAGCGAATCTCGCATCAACAAGAGAAACTGCCGTCAGCGTTTTTGAGCAGAAAGTTATGAATCCGTCGATCTTTACAGAAGCACCACAACGGGCGATCGTCACTACAATTCAAGCCTGGATGCAGACACATCCCACGATTGCCTGGATACTCACTCATCCATTGATTAGCCTTGGGCTAGCATTCGTTGTGATTGTTCTGTTGAGGGGGTTATTGGGCGCGATCGCTCGCTTAACCGAACACGTCTGGTTGGTAGTTCTGCGGGCACCAATGCAATTGGCAAGCTGGCTATTTGGAGTCGTTTTGCAGGTATTCTACAAACCCACTCCGCCTCCACAAGCCGAAACACCCACTCAGCAGCAGCGATTAGCGATACTGTTAGACCGATTGGATGCCCTCAAACAGGAGCAAGATGAACTTTTAAGAGAAGTTCGCACGGTCATTGGAGTAGAAGAACCCTGAGTGAGAAAAATACCAAATCGTCTCAGGTCACGCCATCAACTTGCAGGCTTCTGTCGCAAATTGACGCGATCAGCCATCGCTTGCAGACGTTCTAGCGGAAAATCTGAAGAGAAGCTGTCCCACGGTCTTGCCTGCCCTGTTGCCGTGTAGACATACAGAACGCCGTTGATAATCCGACTCGAAATAATTAGATCAAGTGCTCTGGCAAGATTAAGAGATTGGGTAAATTCACTGTTAGTCATGGATATACAGAAGAATTTTGCTTTGGAGGAACGATGTAACGCTCTAACCATCTATCCTAACGAGAATGGCCTGAAAGCGCCTTACCCTTAAGAATTGGTGAGAAGAACTTTAACAGATGTTTTGTCTCAGTTGAACGAATTATCGTTTAACTTTTATTACACAAAGCGATCGCTACCCCAGAAAAACCAATTGCGTAAGCAAAATTGCTGATTGTCATCGGTTTTTTCGTTCTAATATTTCTTTCTCAGGGAATCCTGGGAGAAGACAAAGCCAGAGTAATCGCAATCAGGGGTAGAACTAGATGGCAGACGAGGGACACCTTGCATTACTCAAGCATGGAGTAACAACCTGGAATCAGTGGTGGCAAAACCATCCCAAGATCGTCGCGAACCTGGAAGGGGCAAATCTCCGAGATACCAACCTGCGGGAAATTGACCTGCACAATGCAGACCTGCAACAGGTTACGTTTAGTCAAGGCGATCTCAGTATGGCCAATTTAGAAGGGGCAAATTTGAGCGTAGCCACGCTGGATCAAGCCACCCTCTACACAGCGGTACTTTACAAAGCGAATTTGCGGGAAGCCAACCTCTACAGAGCAGATTTACGCGAAGCCGATTTGAGCCAGGTGGATTTGAGCATGGCCAACTTGCGCGAGGCTAACCTTTGCACCGCTTTGCTAGAGAATGCAACGCTTTACACAGCAATTCTTTATAAGGCGAACTTGTGGGAAGCGAGTCTATATAAAGCGGATTTGCGGGAGGCAGACTTCAGCATGGCCAATTTACGAGAGGCGAATCTCAGCTTCACCAATTTGTGTATGGCCAACCTGTGTATGGCGAATCTAGTTGGTGCAACCCTCTATGCTGCAAACTTGCGGCGATCGAATTTGAGCCTATCAAACTTGTGTATGGCGAATTTGCTAGGTGCTGACCTTTATCGCACCAGTTTAGTCAATGCCACCCTGATTGGCGCAAACCTCTATAAAGCCAGTTTGGTGGAAGCAGTTTTGCGAGATGCAGACTTGCGCGAGGCTACATTGAGCATGACCAACTTGCAAAACGCCAACTTGCATGGATCCAATTTATCACGAGTGAACCTGCGGGAGGCAGATTTACGCGGAGCCAATTTGAGTTTGGTCAACTTGCGCGAAGCCAACCTGCATCAAGCCAATTTGCAGGGGGCCAATTTAAGAGGGACGGATTTAACGATGGCGTGTTTGCGGGAAGCCAGGATGCCTGATGGTATGGTGCATGACTAAACACATACAATCGACGGCAAGTATCGCAAGGCAGATAGCAAATGGCAGGCAAGGGGTGTTTCAGATACTCGATTTGTCCAGGCAGTTATCAGTAGGGCTATATCTTCTGCCTTTTGACCTTAATCGCTGCCGAGATAAGCGGCAATGACGGCTGGATTGTTGCGCACGTCGATCGGTTCACCTAGAGCGATTAATTGCCCAAAGTCGAACACGGCAATGCGATCGCACAAGCCCATTACCAGTGGCACGTGATGTTCAATCAGCAGAATGGTCAAGTCAAACTGTTGCCGGACACTGCGAATAAAGTCGCTCAACTGGCCTTTCTCGTTTGGGTTCATGCCCGCCGCGGGTTCATCCAATAATAACACTTTGGGTTTTAGAGCCAAAGCCCGCGCAATTTCTAGCCGACGCTGATCGCCGTAGGCAAAGTTTTTGGCTGGCTCCAATGCCCAATCGCCCAGTCCAACTAAAGCCAATAATTCCAGGGATTGTTCCTGTGTTTTTTGTTCCTCGGCGGGGGCGGGCGGCAATCGCAAAACTCCCCGAAACAGCCCACTTTGTGTGTGAACATGATGAGCAATCATGACATTTTCCAAAGCTGACAATTCTCCGAATAACCGAATATTTTGAAATGTCCTGGCAATTCCTCGCTGAGCAACTTGGTAAGGCCGCGATCGCGAGATGTCTTCCCCAGCGTGTAACACTTGCCCACTTGATGGCTGAATCAATCCTGTTAGCAAGTTAAAAAATGTCGTTTTTCCCGCCCCATTAGGACCGATCAAGCCAAAGATTTCGCCTGGTTGCACAGCAAACGAAACCTGGTTAACAGCAACTAAGCCACCAAATCGGCGCGTTAGTTCCTTCGCTTCCAAAATATACGGCGTATTGGGTTGGGCGATCGTTGCTGCGGATTGTACTTGCGGCATGAGCTGAGGCGAGAGCAGTTGGCTGACGAAGTCTTCTGCATTGTAAGCTTGCTAGCCATACGGGCACAAATTTAGAGCAAACAGATACTCTCAGTCACTCCGACGATCGCAGCAACTGAGAGCCAACAACTCACGCCACAACCCTTATTTCACAAACAGCATTTCCTGGTAAGTTGGCAATGGCCAAAAGTCATCGGCCACTTCGCCCTCCAGAGCATCTGCAAATTCTCGCACCTGATCCATGAGTGGACGAATAGTTTGAGCGGAGTGCTGCATATGGTCTTCCATTGAGTCAAACTCATGTTTCGCTAAAGCGGCGCTGAGTTTGCTCACGTTATCCATCATTAGTTGGATCAGTGCTGCTACTTTCTCGGCTCCTTCCTGACTCATTTCAATGCCGATCGCTTTGGCCTGGGCGATCGCTTGCGCCAACTCCGATAGGTGCCGAACCGCAGCCGGGTAAATCATGGTTTTCGCCATGTTGATTACCAGTTTGGCTTCTACCTCGATCGCCAGGACATATTGCTCGGCATAAACATCAAAGCGACTTTCCAGTTCAACCGGAGTTAGCACCCCCACCCGACTAAACAACTCTTCAATGTAGTCGGCTTTCAAAACAGGCAAAGCATCAGCCGTTGTGCGCAAGTTGGGTAGACCGCGTTCCTCCACCGCGATGCGATGCCATTCTTCAGAGTAACCATTGCCACCAAACACCACGGCCCCATGCTTGTCCATCACCTCCTTGAGTACGGTATGAGCCGCCGCATTCAGATCAGCTCCCTGCGCCATTTCGCTTTCCAGCGCATCCGCCACCCAGGTAAGCGAATCAGCCAGGATAGTGTTCATCGCCACCAAGGGGCCAGCAACTGATTGACCAGACCCAACAGCGCGGAACTCAAAGCGGTTGCCAGTGAAGGCAAAGGGAGAGGTCCGGTTGCGATCGCCCGGATCTTTTGGAAAAACGGGTAATGTATCCACACCCAACTCCATCACACCTGCCTCAGTTGAACTGGTAGGCTGTCCTTGGCTAATTTGCTCAAAGACCTGCTCCAGTTGGGAACCTAAATAAACTGAAATAATGGCAGGTGGAGCCTCATTGGCACCTAAGCGATGGTCGTTACTGGCTGTGGCCACCACTGCCCGCAGTAAGGCACCGTACTTATGCACCCCGCGAATGACGGCACCACAAAATAGCAAAAACTGCATGTTGGCATGGGGCGTATCGCCTGGATCAAGCAAATTGCCCTGGGTTGAGTTGCCGACCGACCAGTTCACATGCTTACCGGAACCGTTAATGCCAGCAAATGGTTTTTCGTGCAACAAGCAGACGAAACCATGCTTCTTGGCCGTACTCTTGAGGATGGTCATGAGCAACTGCTGATGGTCGCTGGCGACGTTGGCTGCTTCAAAGAAGGGAGCAATCTCAAATTGTCCGGGAGCCACTTCGTTGTGACGTGTTTTGGCAGGAATCCCCAGGCGATATAACCGTTCTTCCACATCCTGCATGAAGACCTGAACCCGATCAGGAATTGCGCCGAAATAGTGATCATCAAATTGCTGCCCTTTGGCCGCCGGTTTACCAAACAGCGTTCTGCCTGCAAGTAGCAAATCAGGACGGCTGTGCGCGAAATGAGCATCGACCAGGAAATATTCTTGCTCTGCGCCACAACTGGAATTAACCGGAGCAACATCGGTATGCCCTAGCAACTTCAAAACTCGCGTTGCGGCTTTGTTCATGGTGGCGATCGACCGCAACAGGGGTGTTTTCTTGTCTAAAGCTTCTCCAGTCCAGGAGATGAACACAGTCGGGATGCACAGGGTGACCCCATTATCCGTTTCCATGACATAAGCCGGACTGGTTACATCCCAGGCTGTGTAACCGCGAGCTTCAAAAGTCGATCGCAGACCGCCGTTGGGAAACGATGAGCCATCAGGTTCACCCTGTACCAGCACCTTACCAGTAAATTCAGTGATCACGGTGCCGTCGCTTTGTACTGAAATAAATCCGTCGTGCTTTTCGGCAGTGGCATTCGTCATCGGGTAAAACACGTGGGCATAGTACAACGCTCCTTTAGACACAGCCCAATCTTTCATGGCTGCGGCCACAGTACTCGCGATCGAAACATCCAACTTGCCACCCGTTTGAATCGTATTTTTCAACGACTTATACACATCTTTGGGCAAACTGGCTTGCATCTTATTCAACGTAAACACATCCGTTGCCCACAGTGCCTCCAAGCGTTGCGGCATTTTAGCGGGAAGGGGTTTGCGATCAGTAACTTGAGCAACAGCTTGAACACGCAATTCATGGGTCATGATGATTTCCTGTAAATAGAAAGATCAGTAGTTTTAGGCAGAAACCAATACGGCACCAGCATCTGGCCCGTCTAAGCCACTCGCAACCGTTATTTCACTTTGGTAATCTGTACGCCTTAGTAAACTTGAGGAACAAAAAACTGTTCGTTGCGGGGGGGGCGAATGTAATCTACTGGGGCACTCTTGCGCGGTGGCAGTTCCAGCGGATCAGGAGTCATATCTACGTAGGGAATTTTGCTCAAGAAATGGCTAATGCAATTGAGTCGTGCCCGCTTTTTGTCATCGGCTTCAACTGTGAACCAGGGGGCTTCGGGAATGTTGGTGTGGGCAAACATAGCATCTTTAGCCTTGGAATATTCCACCCAGCGATCGCGAGACTCCAGATCCATTGGACTCAACTTCCAACGACGCGCTGGATCAGTTGTGCGGGATTGAAAGCGCCGCTCCTGCTCCTCATCACTAACCGAAAACCAGTACTTCAGCAGCATAATGCCCGATCGCACCAGCATCCGTTCAAATTCAGGGCAAGTTTGCATGAATTCTTGATACTGCGCATCAGTGCAGAAACCCATGACATGCTCCACTCCGGCCCGGTTGTACCAACTGCGATCGAAACAAACAATCTCTCCAGCCGCAGGCAAGTGTTGCACATAGCGCTGAAAATACCACTCAGTTTTTTCGCGATCGCTGGGAGTGCCAAGAGCCACAACCCGGCAACCACGAGGATTAAGCGGTTCCGTAATCCGCTTGATGGTGCCACCTTTGCCTGCGGCATCTCGTCCTTCAAACAAAATCACAATTCGGGCACCCGTATGTTTAGCCCAATATTGCATTTTGACAAGTTCAATTTGCAATCGCCCCAATTCCTGTTCGTATTTCTTGGTTGAAAGTTTTGAACTCCCTTCCCCCTCAGAAATATGATGCAATGCTCTAACTTCAGGTGCTTTACTGAGTTTAAGCTTTTTCCTTTGTTTGTGCTTCTTTTTATCCTTTTTGGGTTCTTTAGTTGATTCAACTGGTGGCTCTAAAACTGCGGCAGACGATCGTCCACCATTCCTCATTTCATTTTCCATCGTTGATGATCCTCATGTGATAGGAGAGAATACAGAATAGCAATCAGCCCGTGGCAGAAGCGCGATAAACAAGATCTCCGTAAATAGAATCACTCACTCGAGGCATCGCTTTCCAAACTTTTGAAGACCCTGTTGACGGATGTAACAGAAAACTCAGCTAAAGCTCTTAATTCGAAACCCTCACACAACGCTCAAGGTTTTCTACGCTCGACTTATAGTAGGAATAGAAAAATTGAATGTTTGTATCGCAAAGCACTAAACTCGATTTGTACAAAAAACTTTGCACTTCTTGAACAATTGAAATAATTTCAAGCATGCGGCTTTTGCCCCCAATTGGAAGGAATTATTTTGGTGGTTGAAATTATGGAATATGCTGAGGAGAATGAGATATGGACAGATCCGCATTTTTCGTATGGCAGCCGAGAATCTTTCAGGATCAAATATTCAAAACTATGAAGTTTGGGAACGACTAGAGCACGCACGCAGAAGCAAGGCAGCTCAGGGGGGGTACGCAGGATATGGTTCTCCAGCTTTTGGGCAATGCTCAATTAATGGAGAACTGAGGGAAGATCCCGATGAACAAGAGGTGATTGAACTGATTCGTCGCCATCACAAATCAGGTAAATCGCTACAACAAGTCGCAGATTGGCTCAACCAAAAAGGTTACACCACTAAACGTGGGCAGCAATGGCAAAGAATCTCGGTTAAACGAGTCCTCGATCGCTTATATGGTAGAACTCCAAGAATCTCTGGGGTTGAACCATCTACTAATGACAACGACTCTAAATCATGAGTGCCTAGAGAAGTGCCGGAATACTCTTGACTAACGATAAAGAGAAGTCAGAATGGTATCTTTTGATAATTCCTTGGGAACTCCGCCACTGGCAGACGCAATCGATCGCTATCCCCTGACCGTTGCGCCTCAAACCAGTTTGTTAGATGTAGTCACATTAATGTACGAAACTGCCAAAAGAAATCATTCCCCTTCAGCATCTCCAGAGGTCCAAACTGAAGACGCTCTTTATGGTGCCCGTTCAAGTTGCGTATTAGTCATGCAGGCTGATACGCTGCTCGGCATCTTCACTGAACGTGACTTAGTGCAATTAACGGCATCAAACGTTGACCTGCGATCGACTCCAATTTGCGCCGTGATGCACCATCCTGTGCTCACCATGACAGAGCAATCGCTGCACAATGTATTTGCCGCAATATTCCTCTTTCGACGGCATCGAATTCGGCACCTAGCCATTACGGACAATCAGCAGCGATTAATGGGAGTCGTCTCCCTGGATAGTATTCGTCATATCCTGCGGCCTACTAATTTGCTGAAAATTCGGCGAGTGGCTGAAGTGATGACAAATCATGTGATCACTGCTTCACCAGATACTCCTGTGATTCAACTAACGGAATTGATGGCAACTCATCAAATTAGTTGCATTGTAATTGTTATAGAAGTTGGTGAAGACCCAATTTATCAACCAGTGGGAATTGTAACAGAACGAGATATAGTCCGGTTTCAAGCACTTGGGTTGAATATTCAGACAACTGTTGCTCAAACAGTGATGAGTACGCCGCTATTTGTCCTCAGCCCTGAAGATTCTCTCTGGACGGCCCACCAGGAAATGGAGCAACGTCAGGTTCGGCGCTTGGTCGTGTCTTGGGATTGGGGCAAGAAATTGGCGATCGTCACTCAAACCAGTATTTTACGAGTATTTGATCCCATTGAAATGCATGATGTGATTGAAACGCTTCAACGGACAATTCAACAGTTGGGCTTAGACCTCGATCAGGTTCTGGCGATCGACCCCGATACCCATCTTGCCGCGTCTTCCTATTCTCACAGTGCGATCGAAAAACCAAACCTGGTGCAATTCTTGAATAATCTACAAACCCAGATTCAACAGCTATTGCATCATCCAGAATTACCAACTGAAACACGCCAGATGGCATTGTATTCAGTTTTGTCAGATTTACAACAATTTCAGACACGCCTCTAGTCACGGTGGTGAATTGATGAAAGCCAAGATTCGAGATACGGAAATCTTTTTCGATGTGGAAGGGGCGGGTTTAGTTCCAGATGGGGCCAAGATGAAGGAGAAGCCAGTGGCATTTTTGGTTCATGGCGGGCCAGGCGCAGATCACACTTCATTCAAGCCGACCTTTTCCCCACTCAGCAAACGAATGCAATTAGTTTACTTCGACCATCGCGGACAGGGGCGATCGGCAAGAGGTAACAAATCTACCTACACCCTCGACAACAACGTGGAAGATATGGAGGCCCTGCGACAACACCTGGGACTGGAAAAGATTGTGGTCATTGGCGCATCCTATGGGGGTATGGTGGCCTTAACCTATGCCAGTCGCTATCCAGAGAATGTGTCACACCTGATCGCGATCGTCACTGTTGCTGACTCACGCTTTTTAGAACGAGCAAAGCAGATTTTGCATGAGAAAGGAACGGCAGAACAGCAAGCGATCGCCCAACATCTCTGGAATGGAACCTTTCGCGATGAGGAGCATTTGCAGGAGTACTTTCAGGTAATGGGATCAATGTACTCATTGACCTATGATCCCAGTTCCCCCAAAAACAGTTGGAAACGGGCAATTTTGTCGCCAGATGCAATCAACGAAGCGTTTGGTGGATTTTTGCGAACCTACGATGTGCGCGACCAGCTCCCCCAAATTACAGCTCCAACTCTAGTGATTGGTGGAAAGCACGACTGGATCTGTGCGCCAGAATTTTCAGCCGAAATTGCTGAATTGATTCCCAATGCAGATTTACGGATTTTTGAAAACAGTGGTCACGCTGTCCGGGCCGATGAGCCGGAAGCTTTGATCGATGCGATCGCCGGATTCATTGTGTACAAACGTTAGCAAATCGGCCTTTTACCTACCGACTTAGAAAAGTGCGCAGTAGGATAGGAAAACTTCTCACACATCTGTTCACTGCCCATGAACTTGATTAAACTGGTGGCTTCGGCATCGGTCAGCTTTGCTGTTATTTTCACAACTCCAGCATTTGCAGCAAAGACCGCAACCCCAATTGAATGCGGGAACGTTGAGTGCTTTTTGAATGCCGCGAAAACCTGTACACAAGCAAAAATTGACCCCAAACAGTTGGGATTTCAGCGCTCAGAACGCATAGAAATTCGCGGTGAACAAAATAATAAGTGTTTGTATTACGCAATGCGATCGCCCCTGCCACCCAAAGGGTTTGCCTGCCAGTTCTACACCAATGATGGGCTAGTCGCCTGGTTAGAAATAATGAGTCGGCGGCGGCGAGCGATTTACGATTCGCGTAAAGTCGTGTCGGATAGCTCCACCGAAATCGGCCAGCGAACGATCGAAACGATTAATGGCGAAGACGTGGCCGAATGCCTCTGGCGATAAAGTCTTAATTCGCCATCACGATTGGGTTTGAGTCAAGTGCGGCCAAATGCTAAATAAACGTGGTTGCTTGGTTCCTGAAAAACACGTTAAATTTAATTAACAATTGAACATACAAATCCTGATATCTATATCGGTTTTGAAACCTGTATCTTGAGGGCGCGGTTTATGAAATTTTCGTGGAGAACGGCACTGTTGTGGGCGATTCCTGCACTGGTGGTTGGTTTCTTTCTATGGCAAGGTTCCTTTGCTGCTTCCACTCCCGTCAACATGGGCCGGAATGCTGCTAACACTCGCATGACCTACGGTCGGTTCCTGGAATACTTAGATGCAGACCGAGTTGTAAGCGTTGATCTGTATGATGGTGGACGTACTGCGATCGTCGAGGCGATCGATTCTGAATTAGACAACCGTATCCAACGCTTGCGGGTTGACTTGCCTGGAAACTCTCCAGAACTCATCTCTCGCCTGAGACAGGACAAGATCCACTTCGATGTCCATCCCACTCGTAACGATGGTGCTGTTTGGGGCCTGTTGGGCAATCTCATTTTCCCCGTCTTGCTGATTGGCGGCCTGTTTTTCCTGTTCCGTCGTTCCAATAACGTGCCCGGTGGCCCTGGTCAAGCCATGAGTTTTGGTAAATCCCGCGCTCGCTTTCAAATGGAAGCTAAGACCGGTGTAATGTTTGACGATGTGGCCGGGATCGAAGAAGCAAAAGAGGAGTTACAGGAAGTTGTTACCTTCCTCAAGAAGCCTGAACGATTCACTGCCGTCGGTGCCCGCATTCCGAAAGGGGTTCTGCTGGTAGGACCTCCGGGAACCGGTAAAACCTTACTTGCCAAGGCGATCGCCGGAGAAGCAGGGGTGCCCTTCTTCAGTATTTCGGGTTCCGAATTCGTTGAAATGTTTGTTGGAGTCGGGGCTTCCCGCGTCCGCGATCTGTTCAAAAAGGCGAAGGAAAATGCGCCTTGCATCATTTTTATTGATGAAATTGATGCTGTTGGACGGCAGCGGGGTGCCGGCATCGGCGGTGGCAACGATGAACGGGAGCAAACCCTTAACCAGTTGCTCACCGAGATGGATGGGTTTGAAGGCAACACCGGCATTATCGTAATTGCAGCCACAAACCGCCCTGATGTGTTGGATGCGGCGTTGTTACGGCCTGGGCGCTTCGATCGCCAGATTACCGTTGATGTACCTGACATCAAGGGACGTTTGGATGTCCTGAAGGTGCACGCCCGCAATAAGAAATTAGCAGACGAGATTTCACTAGACGCGATCGCTCGTCGGACACCTGGGTTTTCGGGGGCTGACCTCGCTAACTTGCTCAACGAAGCGGCAATTCTCACAGCCCGTCGTCGCAAAGATGCCATCACGATGCTGGAAATTGATGATGCAGTCGATCGCGTGATTGCCGGAATGGAAGGCACACCCCTGGTTGATAGCAAGAGCAAGCGCTTGATTGCTTACCACGAAATTGGCCACGCCATCATTGGCACCCTGGTGAAAGGTCATGACCCAGTGCAGAAAGTCACGTTGATTCCCCGAGGACAAGCCCGTGGTTTAACCTGGTTCGCGCCTAGCGAAGAGCAAATGTTGATTTCGCGGGCACAAATTCTGGCTCGGATTCAAGGTGCCCTCGGGGGGCGAGCGGCAGAAGAAGTTGTCTTTGGGGATGCGGAAGTGACCACGGGGGCAGGTAATGATTTGCAGCAGGTCAGTGGTATGGCACGGCAAATGGTGACTCGCTTCGGCATGTCCGACCTTGGTCCCCTTTCCTTGGAAGGGCAATCCTCCGAAGTATTTTTGGGTCGAGATCTGATGGTGCGCTCCGAGTATTCTGAAGAAATTGCCGCCCGCATTGATGCTCAGGTGCGTGCCATTGTGGAACATTGCTACGATGACGCTCGCCGGATTATTCGCGAAAATCGCGTTGTTATTGATCGCCTGGTGGACTTGCTAATTGAAAAGGAAACCATTGATGGCGAAGAGTTCCGACAAATCGTTGCTGAGTATACAGATATACCCGAGAAGGAGCAGTACACTCCACAGTTATAATCTCGAAACTCTCAGTAAGTAGACGAGTGGGGATGACGGCACATCATCCCCATTTTTATTGGGTAAACTGCCTACAAATGATGGGACATGGGTAAGCAATAAGTTGCTGATCGCCCCTGATCGTGAACGAGTTGCTTCGGGGTAAATAACGAGTTTGGCCGACTCAAATCTTCTCGTCGTAAGAGTTGATTATCTGGGCCTAAAATCCTCAACTCACATACATTTGCGGCTCCCACCGAAATCAGCCCAAACACCTTACCTCGACCATCTGCCCGCAACACTTCTCCATTGTCAAAGGTTGCTTCCACAGTTGAAACATGAGGTGTGAGAAACTGTCCGTATAAAATGGTGTAGCGATCGCCAGATTGCTCATGCGCTTGGCTAACACCATACTCAATCAACTTTTCGGAGGCTTGTTGGGGGTTACTGACGCTGTAGCTATCGCTGCTGCTAATCTGCCAGTTTATCCCTTCTCGGCGCACAACTTGATGTCCCAATACCTGTTGCCTGCCATCCTGAGCATTGTGGGTAGAACAAAGGGCACTGTACAGAACGACTACTCCTTTCTGCCAGCGGAAGGTTCCCAAAACTTTTACCTCTTGGGCATCGGCAGTCTCAGTTGTCGGGCATGAGATGTTTTGGTGAATCACTTGGTTGGGCATCATTTCTGTCACAGCATAGCCACCCACCACAGCGACCCAGCCTATACAGGCAAGCAGGTAAAAGAGCGATCGCTTCATCGCTTGTTTTTTCATGAACTAGCTTTATAGCCAGTCTGCCTCGATGCCCTAGAAAATCTGCCTCTCAACGGGAATATTTTATATTCTTTAACAAATCGCAGTTAGTCTGGATCACAGCGGATTTCTAGCAAAAAACCATCTGGGTCGTAGAAATAAATGCCACGTCCGGTTGGGCGGTTCACTGGACCATGATCAATTTCCACCTGATTCTGATATAAAACTTCCACCGCTCGATCAAACTGTTCGCGAGCAATGTCAAAGGCTAAATGACTGGCGCGGGTAAACTGTTGGCGCGGATCAGGAGCAGCCGGAGCTAAATCTGGTTCCCAAAACAAATCCAATACGCCGCCATCAGGTAGCTCAAAGTTGGCAACCTGCCCCTGTGCAACTAACTCCTGCAAGGTAGCCGGAATTTCATCCCCCGTGAGTTCACGCAAACCTAGCAAGGTGCCGTAAAACTGGCGGGACTTCTGCATATCCTTCACATTGAGCGCAAAATGATGAATCCGTCGAAGTGCGCCCAGTGCAAGAGCAGAATTTGTAGAGAAGGACGCAACCATAACAACCAGATTTAAAGAGCAGCTTGATTGGGTTATATCAAATTATGCTGCGTCCTACCTGCTTTGAGGGAAGATTATTTCCCTTTGACTGTTTCGACTAAGCGCGTCAATAACCAAATAAAGACGCACAGTAAGGCGAGATAGCTGATGGGTCCAACTTGTTCCCACAGTTTGAGCCAACTTGGATCAAATGGATTTACAGGAAGAGAGGAATTGGTAGGAACTTCAAACGTCACTTTGGTTGATGGCGGATTTTGAGGGGGTGCTTTACCGGCTGTTGGCGGTTGAGGATTGGGCTGTCCAGATAGTTCAGTCGTAGAAGATTCAGTCGTAATAGATTCAGTTTGAGGGTTGAATGAGCTGGTTTTTAAGGACATGGATATTCTCCATACTAGATGTAGCGTTTTCAGTCCAAATAAGTGGTGCACAACCATCAAATGACTGATCTTGACTTCAGTAAATGAAATGCCCTTATCTGGAAAAGAAACGCTAGAGATGCTGAACAGTTGCTAGATCAAGTCGATCGACAGAACTTACAACAAATACCCTGATACTCAAGCTTTTTATGACTCCGATCGCAATTTCCAGTTCCTGACTGACGATGGATTCGGAATAAGTTTATCTACCCTTCAAACAACGCCTCATTTAGTTGATAGTTCTGTGTTTTTTGATAGCGGTAAGGCCCCATAATTGCGCCCCAAAGTGCTTGTCCAGTATCTGGATCAATCCCTTTATCAAAAGTCAAATATTCATCTGCACTCACTTCAAATCCGAGGGCAACTTGACCGATTTTGCCATCATATTGAAATTGGCAACAGGCATCTGGGGGAGCTATTGCCACAAACCGGCCCCCCGTGGGCAGCGATCGCACACTCACCTCCAGCACACACCCCGGTAGCTCCTCAACATCAGCCTCAGTTAGCGCCTTCAACAACTCTGGAGCCTGGCCTGCGCCCCGAAATTGACCTGGATGCTTGAAGCCATAATACTGAACCAGCAACGCCTCTCGTTGTAAAGCAGACTGGGTGAGCCGCATTAAGCGCTGACGATAGGGTTGATGTAAGTTAATCAAATTCGCTTGTTCAGCAAATAAGGTCACACTATCAGCTTGAAATAAGGGAACGGGTCGTTGCCACAACCGCAAGGGAACGTACCAAATTGGTTCGGCTGCTGACTGGGCGCGATTTTCAAATTCACCAGCCAGATATTGAGCGATCGTGAGAAGGTGGGATGACATAGTCGGTAGTTGGAAGAAATCGGATTTCTGGGGAGAGATGCCTCTTTATCAAAACTTGGCAAACTCACCATCAAGCGGGAAAATGGTAAAGAGTCGCACAAAACTAGATCTTACTGTGAACAACGTCCGCACCGTTTCTGATACTAAAAGAGCTTTTTACAGCATCCATACCCGCCCGATCAACTCTATTTATCGGCGCGTGGTAGAAGAACTGATGGTTGAGATGCATTTGCTCAGTGTAAATGTGGACTACCAGTACAATCCCATTTATGCGCTGGGGGTTGTTACATCGTTCGATCGTTTCATGCAGGGATACCGCCCCGACAGTGACAAACAGCCAATTTTTGATGCAATTTGCCAATCCTTGCAGGATGACCCCAATCGTTACCGTCATGATGCCGAGCGCATGAGAGAAGCCGTTAACCATAAGACAGCTAAAGACGTAGTGGCCTGGTTAGAGCAGTCGGCAACCGGATATGGGAATGATTTGCAGGAACAAATTAAGGCGATCGCCAATAATCCCAAATTCAAGTACAGTCGGCTATTTGCAATTGGGTTATTCACCATGTTTGAAGCCGTTGACCCAGAAGCAGTCAAGAATGAAGCCCAGCGGGAAGAACTGTTGAAGCAAGCCTGCGCAGCCCTGCGCTTGCCACAGGACAAAGTGCAAAAAGACCTGGAACTATACCGGAGCAATCTGGAAAAAATGGCACAGGCTCAAGCCATGATGGCAGATTTGCTGGCAGCAGAAAAGAAAAAGCGCGAACAAAAACAGCAACCCAACAGCACACCCCCACCCGACTCTTCCGAAGCGCCCAAAGGAGAAGCTGCTTCTAGTTAGGAGTCAGGAATTGGAGGAAGATTGTCGGTAGTCACTTTCACCCCATCTACCCACTCACCCACCAACTGTCTATGGCTTTCTACAATCCTCCTCGCAAGCAGCAAGGGCAGTATCGTTACGACCCAACTGGTCTGGCGCAGCAAGGCCCTGCCCGCATCTTCCCCTACGCTGGAGATGATGGATTGCTGCGGTATGTGCTAAAGCAATTAGGGCAAACCTTGCTGGAAACCGGACGTTTGTCGCAGCCGTGGCACTTGATCGCAGCCCAAATTGAGCAGCAAACAAAAGTTTTGGACAAAGCGTGGTTCTATCTAACCACTCAATTTGTCGATTTCAGATTTTTTCAGTCGGGCTGGTTTAATTTAGATTTACCACCGGATGAACAGTTTGATGCGAACTTTGTCCAGGAACGCCGATCAATGATGAATGCCCTAGCCAGTGCAAAAAGCGCGGCTGAACAGGCTACATCGATCCCCGATGGACGATCGCGCTTTTACGCAGCCTTAGAGCCGCATGGACAGCCACGGCCTGTGACACTCAGACTGCATCAGCGAGATGGGGGGCTGAGCGATCGAGAATTTGCCCGCCAGCGGCTGGCAGGCCAAAATCCGATGGCACTGCGACGGGTGCAACCGAGCGATCAATCGTTGTTGAATACCTGGGTCGTGGAGCAATATTCGCTTGCAACCGGTGAGCTGATTAATTTACCGCAAGCGGCAATGAATAACCTGCTATACATTGCTGATTATCCAATGCTGGAAAATCTGACTGCCGCAGATTTGCAAGTGGGGCGTTATGTGGGCAGCCCGATCGCTGTCTTTTATCAAACTCAAGCGGGGTTAGAACCTGTACTGATTCAGTTAGAGCCTGGGCATGTCGTGAGTCCCAAACCTGATACCGATGCCTGGACGCGAGCTAAGCTCTATGTGCAGGTGGCTGATTTGACTCACCATGAACTGATCTCTCATTTAGCCGACACACACCTGTCCATGGAAGCGTTTGCGATCGCCACGCCGCGCCAATTGCCTGCAAATCATCCAGTGTATCGTCTGCTAAAGCCCCACTTTGAGTTTTTGCTGGCCATCAACACTCGTGGCAATGAAGTGCTGTTAGGAAAAGGAGCTGCGATCGAGAACTTGATGGCCCCTACCCGCACCGCATCCATTGGCTTGATCAACACGGCCTACCGCGATCGCCCATTTCAAGCCCAGGCCTTACCCACCAATATGCAGCAGCGGGGCGTGACCGCTGAGTTTTTGCCAGAATTTCCCTACCGGGATGATGGACTATTAGTGTGGCAGGCGATTGCCCACTACACCAGTGCATTTTTGCAGCGTTACTATGCCGATGATGCCGCCGTTCAGCAGGACTCCTACCTGCAAGCTTGGGCCGCCGAGTTAGGTGAACCGCTGGATGTGCGCCCCGCCGCCGAGTTTGCTCAAGCTCCTACCTGGATGCCTGCCGAAATCACAAGCCAGCTTGGGCTGAGTCTTGACGAGTTACCGAGTTACCCGCGGGTGCCTGGATTTCCAGCTCAAATTTCCAGCTTGCAACAACTCATCGATATCACGACCCAAATCATTTTTACCTGCGGTCCCCAGCACGCTGCTGTGAACTTTAGCCAATTTGATTATGTGGGTTTTCCAGCAAACGCCCCACTGGCCGCTTACTGTCTGCCTGATGCCTGCAAATCTTTGAAAGACCTGATGCCGCCTTTGCCCAAGGATTTGGGGCAAATTGAACTGGCTTTCGCCCTAAGTGGGATTCGTTGGGGACAGTTAGGCAGTTCTGCGCACATTCGGTTTGTCGATTCGGGCGATCGTGCCATTCTGGCTCAATTTCAGGCTGAACTTCAGGCGATCGAGCAAAAAATCATGGTGCGAAATCAAGAACGGCTGGAACGATTTGATGTTGATTACCCGTATCTCCTTCCTTCTCGCATCCCCAACAGCATCAATATTTAAATTGGTAGGCTTGCAGGATATGGCTCATGCCCAACGGCTTGACTACACCTGAATTCGGTTTCTCTGCCGCTTGTTGGCTGGCTTTTGCTGCACTGGCGATCGCCAACACGATTGCGGCCCGCGCGATCGCCTGAATCTGGCCCCCACTCAATCGAAACTGGGTGAGTTTTTGCCAATCCAGATCAGCCGCAAGCGGTACTTCCGGTGGAAATGCCTGCTGCCATAGCGTAAGTCGATCGGCCTGAGTGGGAAACGGAACGTTGAGACTGATCAAGTAGTTGTACCAGGATGGTTTGATGGGATGGGTGGGGTCGGTGCTAAGGAGTGTGATCGTCTGGCTATATTGGCGCTGGTGCAGAAATTGCCGCAGTTGGAAGGACTCCACGGGAGCCGATCGCCCAAACCAATACGAAGCTGCTTTAAGCAATAAAATCGTTGGCGCATTCTCTGTGATCTGTTGCAGAACCTGATTGGACTGAGACAAATTTATTCTGGCCAAATCAACCACAGCGAGAGAAACATCCAGCGCCTGCGCGATCGCTCGAGCCACCAACGTTTTGCCAGTTCCGGCTTCACCCACCAAAAGCGCGATCGTGCCTGCCTTCAACTCGGCTTGATCGTGCGGCCATGGCCATTGTTCATTGCCTGCGTTGGCGTAACGCAGGCGATCGCAAAAATGTTGTAGCGTCAGCACCAATTTTTTCGGGAGTACCAGTTTGGGCCAGAGATCCTCAGCGGGTGGCGGTAGTTGCTCGATCGTGGACAGCGGCGACTGAAGGGAATTGGACAGTGTGACAGGGGCTAGAGTGCAGGCGGCAGGTAGCACCATGCTCGATGCAACAGCCAACCGATCTGGCTGAGTTGGTAATTGCAATAGAGTATCCAACGTGATGATTTGAGGGCTGTCTGCTAGGAGATACTCCGCGATCGTAGCGGCCAGTTTTACCGGGTGAGATAAAAAAGACTCCGTCGCCAATTGGGGCAACACCACAATCTCATGTTGCAGTAGTTTAGCCTGAGACGTGAGGGACAAGCGCGCCGATCGCCACTCATCATCATTGCGGCATAGCAACCGCAGAATTAAATCGATCGTGGGTAAACCAGACGCACCTGGATGATCGGTGTCCTGGAGAAAGTTGTAAATACGTCCATAGCGCCGACTAATTTCAGGAGCCAGCGCAAACAGCAGCAGATTTTTTTCAAAGGTAGATAGGTTCAGGCGCTGGCAGAGAGCAGGTAAACCCAGCACAATTCCCCGTTGCTGGCTTGCCTGAACCCGGACTTCCAGGCGTTGTTGATAATTGACCATTGAACTAGTGTGGCGGCGGGGCATTTCTGCTGGAGAATCACTAGCGATCGCCCCATCCACCTGGATCAAGCCCTTCCACCAATGACTAGTGATCTGGTCAATGCGGGCTTTGGAAACACGTTCAATCTCTTTGGTGTCTTTGCGCTGGCGGGCGATCGCGCTGGCTAATAGGCGATCGAGCCAATTGAGTTCGGTGCGGAGATACGTCCAATTATCTGGAAAGGCTTCATCCATGCTGTTTCAGCGTCCGGATAAATTCCAATGGTAAACCATCGCTGTCGGCAATAAAGACAACTTCGTACACGCGATCGCCAATCATTTGCTGCTCTGGCTCCAGCAGAATTTTGAGGGGCGCAACCTGCTCCGGTTGCTGGGTGTGGGCCTGGGCAACTTTTTGCTGCAAAGCTTCCAGCCAGGAGGGCAAATCCTCGATCGCCCCGGTCAGGTCAAAAGACAAATGATAATAACCCACATAATGCTCATCTCCAAAGGCATCAGGGGCAGGGTTGGGTTGGGGAATTTGAATCAGTTCAATTCTGCCGCCCAACCCTTCCATCCAGCAGGCCAGGGTATAGCCTGTAGTAAACCGCTCAATTACAACAAAACCGAGCAACTCATAAAATGCGATCGCTCGGTGAATATTGGCAGTCCGAATGGAGACGTGATGCATGAAGCTTAGGGTTTGTCGCGCACGTAATCATCCTGGAAGCGAATAATATCATCTTCGCCCAAGTAATCTCCATTTTGAACCTCAATGACCACTAATGGGATCACACCCGGATTTTCTAACCGATGCACTTTAGCTTGAGGTACGTAGGTAGACTGATTACTGCACAGCACCGTTTCTTGGCCATCGCAAGTAACGCGCGCCGTTCCCGACACCACAATCCAGTGTTCACTGCGGTGATAATGCATCTGCAAACTCAGGCGATGGCCTGGATTTACTTCAATGCGCTTGATCTTGTAACCTGGCCCTTCATCCAAAATGGTGAACGATCCCCAGGGTCGAATATCGGTTGTACCCGTGGCTGGCTTGGCGAAAGTAAGCGCGCTGGCCGCATAGGTGGATGGTTCGGATTGTTGCAGTAATACCATAGCTTTCTCAATGTCGTGACAAATATGCAGTGGGACGAGACCAACAAAAAACACCCACCATCATCAATACATACACTTTCACTGATGATGAGAACCGGAAAAATTAGTTCCCGTTCTGCTCTAGTTAGCCCAGAACCAACAAAAATTCATCAGCTTAAATTGGTAGAGCCTTGGCTGGGAGCAGATTCGGGGACGGCTTGCCCCAGGCGTGGTTCAGTGCCAGCGAAAAGGCGTTGAATGTTGGCTCGATGGCGCAGAATCACGTAAATTCCACCCACGATCGCAAACAGAAGATAAGGAAGCGGTTGCCCCGTGAAATACATCAAGCTGGAAACCGCGATCGCCCCGCTGATGGAACTAATCGACACAATTCGGGTTATCGCCAGTACCAGGAGGAAAACGCTCAGTGTGCCCAACCCGACAATCCAGTTCATGGCCAGCAATATCCCCAAACTGGTCGCAACCGATTTTCCCCCGGTGAAATTTAGAAAGATGGACTTACTGTGCCCAATTAAAGCGGCAGCACCTGCCAGCGGCACCATCCAGGGCAGCCAGCGCGCCGACTCTACTGGGGATCGAATGTAGGGTTGAAGCAAGTCACTTGTGTAAACCCAGTTGATCAAAGCGATCGCGGCAACACCTTTCAAAATATCCACCAGCAGAACCACCAAAGCCGGGAGCCTACCCACAGTTCGCAGAACATTCGTTGCGCCAGTAGAACCTGACCCATGTTCACGAATGTCTATGTCTTTGAGCCAGCGACCCGCCCAATAGCCGCTGGGAATCGAACCGAGCAAATAAGCGACGAGCAGAAGAACGGCGTTGAGACAGAGCCAGAGAATCATGGGGAAGGGAAGGTGAAAGAGTAGTTTTACCTAAGTTATTATCTCCTGCTCACGAGTTTACTTACCCAACAACTTCACAAGTCCGATGCCGCCAAAATAAAGCATAACCATCGCCCCACCCAGCAAACTTTGGGTCAGTGGATCGGTTGAAGGAGTGAGAACGGCTCCCACGATCGCTGAGGCCAGTAACACAAACTTCCAGCCGGAAATCATTTGTTGGGATGAGACAATGCCGAGTAATCCTAACAATGCTTGGATGATTGGCACCTGGAACGCCAATCCCGTACTCAACATCAGCAGCAACACGAAATCAAAATATTTCTCGATCGACCAGGATTGCTCGACCACATCCGCCCCATAGCTGATGAAGAAATTCAATGCAGCCGGAATCAACGCGATGTAGGCAAATGCTAAACCAGCCACAAACAAGATGCTGGAACCAAAGACGATCGGCCCCAGTAAGCGGCGTTCTTTGCGGGTCAGTCCGGGTAGCACAAACGCCACGATTTGATAAAGGATCACCGGTGCGGCCAGCAAAATGCCACAGTATCCAGCCACTTTGATGGAAACGAAAAAGAATTCACCCGGAGCCAATTGCAGAAACCTTACCCCCTGGGCGGGAACTTCCAGCAGGCGCACGATCGGTCTGACCATGGCAAAACACACGATCGCGCCAATCACCACGGCAATCAACGCGTAGAAAATTCGCAGCCGTAATTCTTCCAGATGATCAAATAATGACATCTCCACCTCATCAGGGAGTTCATCATCGTATTCAACCGCATTTTCAGCGACCTCTACAGGTGTAGATTCGGTACTCAAACCATCTGACGAAGAACCGTTAGCTTGAGTCTCTAATGCTTGACTAGCAGACGTTTCAAGTTCTGAGGGAGCAGTCATGAGTCCAGGCGTTCCGTAAGCTGTTCATTCATTGTATCCAGGTGTGCCATCAATCTTGACCAGGAGACGCTAGTTTAGAGATGCTAAAGCCTGTAATAACGTTTGGGAGGAGAAATCGCATGGATAAGATCAAGACTCAAGCTAATCAGCTCTGGCAGCTAATCTCTAATCCAGCAACAGGTGCGACGTATAAACAGGCTGTGGGACTCACCTGGTCTATCCTCAAAGAAACTGGGTTATTGCTTTGGTTAGTAGTTTGTCTGGTGCTGGTGCTGGGCGATTGGTTCTGGAAATATTCCTACCAGGCTGGCCAAAATACGCGGATATGGTTTGACGAGTTACAAACAAAATCCTCATCTGAAACCGAGAACGGTGGCAACTTTTGGAGCGAAACGGGTAAGTCTCTCCTCGCTGCTGGACAGAACACCTTTGACGCAGCGTTGAACACGGCTAGAGGGCAACTGGGGATTGAAGCTCCACCTGCACCTGCACCTGCCTCTAAAGCGATCAGCCCTGCCCCCGTGACTTCCAAGCCTACTCCGGCTCCAGTCTCTTCGACGGAGGTTTCTGTCGCGACAGCGAATGAGTTGTTGAACGAACCCAAGGTTCCCGCAGTTGAATCCATTCCTAGTGAGGGAGCGAAGGATCAAGACCCGGTGTAGAAGAGGGGGTGCTGTGTTCGCTTTAACCCACGATCGCGATCAAAGTACGCTAGACTAACGATTCTGCATATTCGTAACAACTGAGGTGAAAGAATGGGAAAACGCCCAACTGCGGCTGATATGGAAGATGTGAAAAAAGATGCTCCGGTGCCCTCAAAGGCAAAAAGTCAGTCTAAAGCGGTTGAACGGGACAACGCCAAGGGGACTGCCGTTCCCAAAAAATCGGCAGCCATTGAACTAGATGGAGCGAGTCCCACCCATTCTCAAACTCAGACCTGGACGATCGAAGATAGCGAGGAACTGTATCAGATCAATGGTTGGGGCGAACCCTACTTTTCCATCAACGCCGCTGGCCATGTGACCGTCTCCCCCCAGGGCGATCGCGGCGGTTCCCTGGATTTGTTTGAACTTGTCAACGCGCTCCAAAAGCGGAACTTGAATTTACCGCTGCTCATCCGCTTTTCCGACATTTTGGCAGACCGGATCGAACGGCTAAATGCGGCATTTTCTAAAGCGATCGCCCGTTATAACTACGATGGCGTTTACAAAGGCGTTTTTCCCGTCAAATGCAACCAGCAACGGCATTTGGTGGAATCTCTGGTGAAGTTTGGCAAGCCCTACCAATTTGGTTTGGAAGCAGGCTCCAAACCGGAATTGATGATTGCCCTCGCCAGCCTCAAAACACCGGGAGCCTTGCTCATTTGCAATGGGTACAAGGATCACGAATACATTGAAATGGCGATTCTGGCGCAGCAGTTGGGCAAAATCGCCATCATCGTGCTGGAGCAAATTGAAGAAGTGCCGATGGTGATTGCCGCCAGCCAAAAGTTGGGGATTCGCCCGATCGTTGGTGTGCGGGCCAAACTTAGCAGCAAAGGGATTGGCCGTTGGGGGACTTCCGCAGGCGATCGAGCCAAATTTGGCCTCACCATTCCCGAAATTCTGCAAACGGTAGAAATGTTGCGCGACGCAGATCTGCTCGACTCGCTGCAACTCTTGCATTACCACATCGGCTCTCAAATCTCGTCGATTTCCGTCATCAAAGACGCCATTCGGGAAGCTAGCCAGATTTACGTGGAATTGGCCACTCTCGGCGCGAACATGCGGTATTTGGATGTAGGTGGCGGCTTAGGCGTGGATTACGACGGTTCCAAAACCAACTTTTACGCCTCCAAAAACTACAATGTCCAGAATTACGCCTATGACATTGTGGCGGAAGTGAAAGAAGCCTGCGACGATCGCAAATTACCCGTGCCCACTCTGATTAGCGAAAGTGGACGAGCGATCGCCTCTCACCAGTCTGTGCTGGTGTTCAACGTATTGGGCACCAGCGATGTCCCCACTGGCACACCTGAACCCTTACGAGAAAACGAACATCTGATCATTCGCAATCTGTGGGAAACCTACTCTTCCATCACGGTTGAGAACTATCAGGAAGCCTTCCACGATGCCGCCCAGTTTAAAGAAGAAGCCGTCAGTTTGTTCAACTTTGGCTACGTTAGCCTGCCAGAACGGGCGCGAGCCGAGCGGCTTTACTGGGCCTGTTGCCAAAAAATTCTAGACATTGCTCGTCAACAAGAATACGTTCCCGATGACCTGGAAGATCTGGAAAAGATCATGGCCTCGATCTACTACATCAACCTCTCGGTGTTCCAATCGGCGCCAGATAGTTGGGCGATCGACCAACTCTTCCCCATCATGCCGATTCATCGCCTCGACCAAGAACCCACGAAACGCGCTACTCTCGCCGACCTGACCTGTGACAGCGATGGCAAAATCGACCAATTTATCGACCTGCGCGATGTCAAACACGTCCTCGAACTGCACCCTCTGATCCCGGTGGCGACATCTCCCACGGCTCCTGCTCCAGTGCCCACTCCTCACATTACCCATGAACCCTACTATCTGGGCATGTTCCTTGGTGGCGCCTATCAAGAAATTATGGGCAACTTGCACAACCTGTTTGGTGATACCAACGCCATCCACATCACCCTGACACCCAAAGGCTATCAGATCGACCATGTGGTCAAAGGCGATACGATGACCGAAGTGCTGGGATACGTTCAATACGATTCAGAAGATTTGGTAGAAAGTATTCGACAGCAAACTGAACAGGCTCTGCAAGAAAAACGAATTACGATCGAAGAATCTCAACTCTTGCTACAAAACTACGAACGCAGCCTCAGCCGCTACACCTATCTATCAGCGTGATTGCTCATCGGGTTACTTCATCAGCAAATGGCGTTGAAATGATATTTGTCATGTGTGGCAGCTTTCCACGAAACTCTATCAGGAAATCACTTAGGAATGAGAATTAAATAAGATCGGTTTTTGTAGGATGTGTCAGGCGCTAGCCGTAACGCATCGCAAGCCCAGGAGTCGATGCGTTACCCTGCGCTAACACATCCTACGCAAGAATGCGGTTTTATTAAATCCATGATCCTTAGTTGCCACTATTCAGCTTGCTTAGCTCGTTATGGTTATCATTCTGAAGACGTGTTCAGCTTCAGCCGATCGGCACGTATGCTAGAAAAAGCAACTTTATTTCGCAGCCACGAGGGATGTCATGAGTCGCCAGGAGAAACGAGAAAAAACGGAATGGTGGTTGCCCGCCCTCATTGGTTTAATTCTCCTAGCAGCGGGCATTCGCTATTTAAGTTTCACCGAATGGTGGAGTACGGCTTTTAATCAAGGGCGGCAAACCTTTCGGACTATTAACACGGGTGCAAGTGTTCAGGTTGCTGCTTCTGCATCTGAGCAAGTTCCAACAACAACAGCCTCGCCTCGTCCAGTAGAACAAGATCCGGCGACAACTCCTGGGCGATCGGAGCAAAGAAGACGGATGTGGTGAAGGTCTGATTTGAGAAACTGGTTGCAGCGCTAATGTAAAGTCTTTTTGAATCTGGTCTTGATAAAAACTTAACACTGTCAACGCCCATTTCATTGCAGATGTGAAAATTAAGCGAAGTTGACAGCGACTGGTTGCATCACACCCTGACTCTAGTGTTTATTCTACGTAGTCATACTGATTCACCCTTATGGGGGAAAGCCAGTAATTGTTCCACAAGCTGCTTAGTGTTTGTATTTTGTCAGGGTTCTATAGCTGTTGCCTTGCCTGGTTTGGCAAAGGCGGGTCGGAGAGCTTATTCAGCCTTAATGTTCGACTAACTATCGGGTCTTAAGCTTTCTGACCAAAGCTATAAATTAAGGCAACTTCGCGGGGCGATCGTTGCCAGGGTACTTTTTAATTCCTTAGATAGGTACTCATGTTAAATCTGAAGCCTTCTGGTCAGGTTGACCACAAAACCCTAACCTTTTTAAAAGCAAATCCCTCTCTCTCGGAAACCCTAATTGCCGAATTGGGTCACGACATTAGTCAGGTTTCCACCATCATCCAACCCATTTTGCAGGCTCCCAGCCGTTGCGAAATTAGCGCCTACTACATCCAAGCAGTCGCTACGGGTCGTAATGCGTTTCTCACTACGAATCTGCCGGATGGTTGCTCCACTCATGTATCTGAGATGGCCAGTCATTGGTTGGTCGGACGCAGTAGCACTTGCGTAGTTGCAGTGTTGGATCGCTCTGTTTCCCGATGTCATGCTGTTTTGAAGCATGTTCCTAATCAGGGATTTTTCATCAAAGATTTAGGCAGCAGTAATGGAACTTTTGTCAACCGCTCTAGATTGGCTCCATTATCAGAACGCCTGCTCCAAGACGGCGACTTGCTTGAGTTTAGTAAGTTTCGGGTTGAGTTCTTCATCTCTGGCTGGAGTGAATCTCTAACGACGTTACAAGATACTCAGGTTTAATCTCAAGCAATTTTGTTTATTCGCAGTTCATTTGATTAGAGGCACAGCAATGCTGTGCTTCTTTCGTTTAAGTGCTAACATCAGGCCGTTAACGCGGATAAAACTCAATGACATCGCGTTTGATTTTGATGTCGTAGTTGCCTAAAAAGTCGCTACCCAGTAAACCTTCTGCAAGATCGCTTGCGATCGCCACATTAACATTGCGAATCGTCGCCCCGCTTACCGCTAATGAATTCAGCCGTCCAACTGGCATGACAATTGTGCGCCCATCGGCTAATGTAAACCGACCTGCCCCAACGATCGGAATGCTGAGCGATTGAGCCATTGCTCGCGTAACAAGGGTGCCACTAGCTCCGGTATCAACCAACATTTCAAAGGTACTCCGCCCATTCAAGGTCACATCAATCACGGGTGTGCCGCCCTGACGCCGTTTGATCCGTGCCTGATAGAATCCTCCAGCGGCTGGTTGAATAGTGCCTGAACCGCGACACAACTTTCCCAAGCTTACTCGCTTCCCAGATGGGGTAATCATATAGCAAGCATCATCCTGTGCCCAGGTTAGTGTGGGTATTCCCAGGATTGTTACAACTACAGACATTCCAGCGGCGATCGCAGTAGTTGCGCCAAGCCATGTGTATCGCTTCATGATTAACCCAGCCCCAAATTTCCTCTCCATTTTGACCGATTATTGTCGATTGCAGCAGAGATTATCCTCTGGGCTGGAAAGTGCAAATTTGGCTTTCCGGAAAACTTGGAGAAATGCCGGATTGTGACTTATAGGGATGTGTTTGCCATACAGATTTTCGCTTATTTGAAGTATTGGCGGCATCACGATCGACGCTCCTCACTTCAATTGAAAATATGAAAAAACGAGTCATCCT
>Ga0224722_1000340_pt1 | contig 27512 bp, 18 predicted proteins | sample Balambano_FR1_Me_FD_161646 | JGI IMG/M metagenome (GOLD analysis project Ga0224722, IMG submission 161646) | Freshwater sediment microbial communities from Lake Towuti, South Sulawesi, Indonesia - Balambano_FR1_MetaG | ecosystem: Environmental > Aquatic > Freshwater > Lake > Sediment | place... | reverse complement strand
CAAACGCCAATCCCAAATCGAACCAAGCAACCCAGCATCAAAGTCCGACGCAAACGTGCGTTTTGGGATGTGTCTTACCTCTGGCGCGTGTTAGGCGTCGTTACGTAGCCCAGATGCGGTTGCCCTGAGGGTAAGTGGCCTGCTTCGAGGCCATGGGGTGAGGGTGGCTATAATCCCGCGTCCGACATACCACCATGCGCGTGTTCATCACCGGCGGGGCCGGGTTCATCGGCTGCAATTTGGCAGCGCATCACCTCAAGCTTGGGAACCACGTCACGATCTTCGACAATCTGTCGCGCACAGGCTCGCAGCACAACCTGGATTGGCTGCACAGTCATGGCGGCGATCTGGCCCTGGAACGCGGCGATATCCGGGATAACGCAGACCTGCTCCACTCAGTCACCAACGCACAGCCCGATCTGCTGATTCACCTGGCCTCGCAGGTGGCGGTGACCACCAGCATCCGCAACCCGCGTGAGGACTTTGAGATCAACGCGCTCGGCACGTTCAATGTGCTGGAGGCAGCGCGCGCGCAGGCTAACCCTCCGGCCGTGTTCTACGCCTCGACCAACAAGGTCTACGGCGGGTTGGAGCACGAGCGCATTGCGCTCAACGGCACGCGCTACAAGCTGCTCGATCTGCCCGAGGGCGTGAGCGAGGAACAGCCGCTCGACTTTCATTCGCCCTATGGCTGCTCCAAGGGCACCGGCGACCAATACGTGCGCGACTACGCCCGCATATACGGCCTGCGCACCGTGGTGTTCCGGCAGAGTTGCATCTATGGCGAGCGGCAGTTCGGCGTGGAAGATCAAGGCTGGGTGGCCCATTTCATCATCGCCACAGTCATGGGCCGGCCAATCACGATCTACGGCGATGGCAAGCAGGTGCGCGACTTGCTGCACGTGCGCGATTTGATCGCAGCCTACGACGCCGCCTGGCAGCGGCTGGATGCGATCAAGGGCGAGGTGTTCAACGTCGGCGGCGGCGCGGCCAACGCCATCTCGATCTGGGCCGAGTTTGGGCCGATGTTGGAACAACTGGCCGGGCACAGGGTTGAAGCGACCCACACCGATCTGCGCGCGGGTGATCAGGCCGTGTTCATCAGCGACAACACCAAGGCCATGGAGTTGCTGAATTGGCAGCCGACCGTGGCCGCGCCGGACGGCATCCGCCAGTTGTGGGACTGGGTGCAGGCCAACCGCCCGTTGTTTGAATAAAGCAAGGCTCATGGCTATGGCGGCTGAAAGAACGATTGAACAGAACGCGGCTGATTACATCGCTGGCGTGCAGGCGTGGCGCAAGCAGGTCGAGGACGATCTGCGCGCGCCGGATAGTTGGCTATCACTCACGGGCCTGTATGACTTGAAAGAAGGCGATAACACCGTCGGCAGCCACCCGGCCAGCGACGTGGTATTGCCCGCCAGCGCTCCGGCGCACCTGGGCACGATTGCTTTTCACGGCGGCAAGGCGCGCCTGATCGTCGCCGCCGATTCGCCCGTGCAAGTGCAGGTAGATGGCGCACCGGCGCGCGAGGCCGACCTGTACGACAGCGCCAATGGTGCGCGAGTGCCCACCACTGTCACGCTCGGCAACATCACTTTTTTTGTGCACCGCTATGGCGACACCTACGCCATCCGCGTCAAGGACAGCGCCAACCCGGCGATTCGCGAGTTCAAGGGCCGCATCTGGTTTGAGGTCAATCCGGACTATCGCGTGCGGGCGAGGTTTGTGCCTCACGCTGCGCCGCAGGCCGTGCGCGTGGACAGCGTGGCCAACGCCACCTTCACCTATGCCAGCGCGGGCGTGGTTGAGTTTGAGTTGCACGGACGGCTGCTGCGCCTGGCCTTGACTGGCGAGACCAGCGCCGCGCCGGATGGGCCGGTGCGCCGCGCGTCGGCCTTGTTTCGCGATGCCACCGCAGGCAAGGAGACCTACAGCGCGGTGCGCGAAGTAGGCGTGCTGATTGACGCGGCTGGCAACGCTGAGGTGGACTTCAACCGCGCGCGGAATATGCCGTGCGCCTTCACCCCATATGCAACCTGCCCGCTCCCGCCGCGCGAGAACATCCTGGATGTGCGCATCGAAGCGGGTGAGCGCTACGACAACGGCAACAGTCACAGTCCATGATCGGCGTCTTTGACTCCGGCGTAGGCGGGCTTTCGGTCTGGCGCGAGCTGGTCAAGCTGCTGCCCAATGAGCGCTTGATATACTTGGCCGATCAAGCACATGTGCCATATGGCCGGCGTTCGCCTGAAGAGGTGCGCGACCTGACCACGCAGTGTGCAGGCTGGTTGATCGAGTGCGGCTGCGACATCATCGTCATCGCCTGCAACACAGCCAGCGGCGCGGCGCTCGATCATGTGCGAGCCGAGTTGCCTCACACTACGTTCGTCGGCATGGAGCCGGCAGTAAAGCCAGCGGCGCTTCAAACCCAGACCGGCGTGATCGGCGTGCTGGCGACCGAAGTCACGCTCAAGAGCACGCGCTACGCCGACCTGGTGTCGCGGTTCGCCGGCGGTGCGCGGGTGATCGAGCAGCCATGCTACGGCTGGGTCGAGTTTGTCGAGCAGGGCGGCGTCACGACATCCAACGGCTCGATCAACACCAGCTATGTGAGGGCGCTGCTGCACGAAGGCGCGGATGCCATCGTGCTGGGCTGCACGCACTTCCCATTTCTCAGCCCCATCATCGCGCGCGAGATCGAAGCGTGGCGTGCCCGGCATCCCGGCGCACCGAGCGTCAGCGTGATTGACCCTGCGCCGGCCGTGGCGCATCAGACATGGCGCATGCGCCAGCGGGCAGGCGCGTCAGCAAGCTCGCGCATCGCTAGCGAATCGCAACACGAGTTCTGGACGACGGGGCAGGCAGAGCGATTCTCGGCTGTGGGCACAGAATTGCTGGGCAGGCCGATTGCGGCGCGCCCGATTGACCTCTAACACCGTGCCAACGCGGGCATGATATGTGTGTTAGCCTTATGCGCAGAATCATGCGAACGCGACGCGACCCGTTGGACCTCATGGCTTTGGATGCGTTGGATTTGATGTTGGCCGAATCGGCTCAGCCGTCTGTAGCGATGGATACACCCTCCGACGCCCCACAACCGGAAGATACGGCGACCGAGGTGCCGGACAGACTGGCCATCCTGCCCCTGCGCGGCGTGATGGTCTATCCTCTGTCGGCGTTGCCGTTGCGCGTGTCGCAACAACGCTCGATCAAGCTGATTGACGACGCCACGCTGCGCAAGATGCCCATCGGCCTGGTCGCCAGCAAAGTGCCGGACAAAGAAGAGCCGGGCGTCGGCGACATCTTCGACATCGGCACAGTCGCCAGCGTAGTGCGTCACTTCAAGGCGCCCGACGGCGTGGTGAACATGATCGTGCAGGGTGCAGAACGCTTTCGCATCATCGAGATCGTGAGCGAAGACCCGTACATCATTGCGAAGGTCGAGCCGCTGCCGGAGCCGTGGGAGAACTCACTCGAAATCGAGGCGCTGCGGCGCAACATCAGCGAGGGCTTTGGCAAGATGGCCGAGCTGCGGCCGGACATGCCGGACGAGCTGTCCCAGATGATCCAGAACATCGAGGATCCGCGCCAGCTCACATACGCCGTGGCCACCTACATGCGCATGGACATCGAGGATACGCAACGCCTGTTGGAGATGGACGGGTTGCCCAACAAGATGCTCTTCTTGTTGCAGTTGCTGAACAAAGAGCTGGAAGTGCTGCAACTGGGCAAGAAGATCCAGGTGGAAGCGCAGAGCGAGATGGAGAAGGTGCAGCGCGAGTATTTCTTGCGCGAGCAGATCAAGGCCATCCAGCGCGAACTGGGCGAGGCTGACGAACAGCAGATCGAGGTCGCCAACTTTCGCGACAAGATCGCGGCCAGCGGCATGAACGACGAAGCGCGCAAGGAAGCCGAGCGCGAGTTGGAGCGCATGTCGAAGATGCCGACGCAGGCGGCCGAATACGGCGTCATCCGCACCTATCTCGACTGGATGACGTCGTTGCCATGGCAAAAGACGACGCAAGACAATTTGTCCATCCCCCACGCGCGCGGTGTGCTGAACGAGGATCATTACGGCCTGGGCGACATCAAGGATCGCATTCTCGAATTCCTGGCCGTGCGCAAGCGCCGTGCCGAGCTTTTCACCACGAAGGACACGAAGGAAGAAGCTGTGATCGGTGAGTCAGCGTCAATAAATAATCAAGCACCAGGTACCGATCACATCCGCCGTGAACGCGAGGGCGTGATCCTGTGTTTCGTCGGCCCGCCCGGCGTGGGCAAGACCTCGCTTGGGGCGAGCATCGCGCGGGCCATGGGCCGCAAGTTCATCCGCATGAGCGTGGGCGGCGTGCGCGACGAGGCCGAGATTCGCGGCTTCCGCCGGACGTATATCGGCAGCATGCCTGGCCGGGTGGTGCAGAGCATCCGCCGGGCCGAGAGCCGCAACCCGGTGTTCATGCTCGACGAGGTGGACAAGATGGGCGCGGACTATCGCGGCGACCCATCCAGCGCCCTGCTCGAAGTGCTCGACCCCGAGCAGAATCGCGAGTTCCGCGATCACTATCTGGATGTGCCGTTCGACCTATCGCAGGCGATCTTCATCTGCACAGCCAACACGCTGGAGACCATTCCCGGCCCGCTGCGCGACCGGATGGAAATCCTGTCGCTGAGCGGTTACACCGAGAAGGAGAAGCTCAGCATCGCGCAGGGCTATCTGGTGCCACGCCAGTTGAAGGAGAACGGGCTGCGGCCGGGCGAGGTGACGTTCAGTGACGAGGCTATCCTCAAGCTGATGCGCGACTACACCCGCGAGGCCGGCGTGCGCAACCTGGAGCGCGAGATCGGCAGCATTTGCCGCAAGCTGGTGGCGCGGTTGCAGGAGGGCCTGATCACGTTGCCGTTTCACGTCTTGCCCGAAGGATTGCATGACTTGCGCGGCAAGGCCAAGTTTTACAACGAGGTAGTCGAGCGCACCGAGATACCCGGCGTGGCCACTGGCATGAGCTGGACGCCCGTGGGCGGCGACATCATGTTCATCGAGGCCACGCGCATGCCGGGCACGAAGGGCTTTCAGCTCACCGGCCAACTGGGCGAGGTGATGAAGGAGAGCGCGCTGGCTGCCTTCTCCTATGTGCGCAGCCACGCGGACGAGTTAACGATTGATGGAAAGGTATTCGAGAAGAGCGACATCCACGTGCACGTGCCGGCTGGTGCACAACCCAAGGACGGCCCCAGCGCCGGCGTGACGATGGCCACCGCGTTATCGTCGCTGCTGACCGGGCGGCGGGTGCGGCCGGATGTGGCCATGACCGGCGAGATTACGCTGCGCGGCAGTGTGCTGCCCGTGGGCGGCATCAAGGAAAAGGTGCTGGCCGCGCACCGGGCCGGGTTGAAGACGATTATTCTGCCCAAGCGTAACGAGCCTGACCTGGATGACCTGCCGCAAGAGGTGCGCGAGTCGCTGGAGTTCGTGCTGGTGGATAAGGTGCAGCAGGTGTTGGACAACGCGCTGATGCCGCCGAAGCGGGCGAGGGTGGCCGTTTCGCGCAATGGAAAAAAGTAACTGGTGAGTGGTAATTGACCGTTCGTCAATCTTCAATTACCACTCACCAGTTACTTCAGAAGCTGGGGCGGCAGGATTCGAACCTGCGAATGGCGGATCCAAAGTCCGCTGCCTTACCACTTGGCGACGCCCCAATAGGCCGTTTGGCGTTAGGTCGCCGATTCTACCAGCGGCACATATATCGCCGGGTGAGCGTATGGTTTCGAGGGCGCAATCGGCTTAGCATCACGCGCCAACAGCCCACATGACCACCCTCGCCGTCCTCGCCGATATTCATGGCAACCTGCCCGCGCTCGAAGCCGTCCTGCGTGACATGGCCCAGTTCGATGTGGATCAGGTCATCGTCGCCGGCGATGTGATCAATTGGGGGCCGTTTTCGGCTGAGTGCGCCGAGATAGTACGGCGCGAAGGCTGGGCGGTCATCCGCGGCAACAACGAGTTTTATCTGCTCGACTACGACACGCCGCGCGAGCCTGAAGCGTGGAAGGATCGCTCGCAGTGGGCCATGCTGGCATGGCTGCATGAGCAGATGGGCGCTGCCTGGCGCAATCGCATTGCGGCATGGCCGGATGCGCTCAGCTTGCGCTTCCCGGATGGCCCGCCGATCCGCGTGGTGCACGGCTCGGGGCGCAGCGCGTGGGAGGGGCTATACGCCAGCCATGTAGATGAAGCCTTGTGCGAAAAGTTGACCAGCGTCGAGGAGGGCTTCGTCATCGCTGGCCACACGCACTTGCCCATGGATCATCGCGCTGGCCGTTGGCGCATATTTAACCCCGGCTCAGTGGGTGTGCCGTTGGATGGGACATTCATCGCGCGTTACATGCTGCTCGAATCGAAAGGCGATGATTGGCACCCCATCCTTCGCGAAGTGGCATGGGACAACGCATGCGTGTTCGAGGCGTTCGAGCAACAGCGCTTCGCCGAACGCTGCGGCGTGATCGGCCGATTGGTGGTCGAAGAGTTTCAAACGTCACGTCTGCGTGTCATTCCGTTCCTCAACTGGCGCACTTCGGAGCAACCCAGCGCGCCGTTCAATCGCACCCTGCTGGACGAGTTCGCCCGCGCCGACCCGTGGCCGCACACGCCGCTGCCGTATCATGTCAATCGCTGACCTCATCTTGATTTAGCGATAGCTGACCTTCTCACCGATGAGTTACCCAGGTTATTTCGCTTCAAAGTCCCTGAAAGCAACCAGCCTTCTGGCAGTGCTCATGATCTCACTCAACACCTTGGCTTACGGCGCGCCAGAACGCACCAGCGCGAGCGATGACGTGGGCCACGCGAGCCACAGCGCGCACACCGGCCACGATGGCACGCATGAAATACAAAACGCTACAGTGCTGACATTGCCTTCAGGCTTTATAGACGAGCCAGTGATCAGCGGGCTGGGTGCACCGCGCGCCTTCGTCTTCCCTCCCGATGGTCGCATCTTCGTTACTGAGGCGGGCAGCGACACAAGTGACGACATCAACTTCGCCAGTATCCGAGTCTTCAAGAACGGTCAACTGCTGCCTGAGCGCGCCATTACATTCGATGTGTGTGGCGATGGCGAACGGGGTCTGCTGGGAATGGAACTTGACCCCAACTTCGCCAGCAATGGCTACATCTATGTGTATTACACGCGCCAATCGGAGTCCGGGCCCGCCTGCGCCTACGATACATACACCAACGGCCAGCCTGGCCCGGCTAACCGCGTCTCGCGGCTCACGATGGTTGGCGATGTTATCGAGCCTGGCAGTGAACGGATATTGATTGACAACATCATCACCGATGCTGGCATTCACAATGCTGGCGATCTGCACTTCGGGCCGGATGGCTATCTGTATATCTCTACGGCAGATGGCGGCCTCAGAGATCTGCCATCGCAGTTGAACAACCTCAACGGCAAGATATTGCGCATCAAGCCCCTGCCCGGCGATGCAGGTGGGTACATCACTACCGGCAATCCATTCGATGCGGTGTCTGGCGCGCAAAAGTGTGGCGTGGGCGCTCCACCCTTCGAACCCGGTCCTTGCCGGGAAGTGTATGCCTATGGCCTGCGCAATCCCTGGCGCTTCGATGTTCAAGAAGCGAGTGGCGACATATTCATAGGCGATGTAGGCGGTGGCTCTTGGGAGGAGATCAACCGGCTCATGCCGGGCGCAAATTACGGTTATCCCGGGCGCGAGGGTGCGGAGCCGATGCCGACGCCGCCTGGGATTACCGACCCCATCTACGCCTACTCCCACCAGCCGCAAGGCATAACCGTGGATACGGCCGTGACTGGCGGCGCGTTTTACACCGGCTCGGTTCCCAGCGGCACGAGCTACCCCAGCGAATATGTCAACAATTACTTCATCGTGGATGCCTATCAAGGGTTTATTCGTCGTCTGGTGTATGACACGCCGACAGCAACCTGGAACCCGGCCACGCCGGACTTCGCGACCAATGCGCGTGGCATCATCGGTTTGAAGCAGGGTCAGGACGGCAATCTGTACTACATGATCTTCGATGGCACGCCGGGCTTCAAGGCAAATCAGATTCGCCGGATACGCTACGTGGGCGGCGTCAACTTGCCACCAGTCGCGCAGATTAGCGCCAATCCGCCTAACAACCCGCAACTGAGCACGGTCTACACCTTCTCTGGAGTTGGGTCGTATGACCCGGACAACAATCTGCCGCTCTCATACAGTTGGGATTTCGGCGACGGCGCAACCACCTCGACGGCTTCCCCAACCGTGACCCATCAATACGCGACGCCGGGCGCAAAGACCGTCACACTCGTGGTGAGGGACAGCGGATCTCCACAGCAAGCGTCGGCTCCCGCAACAGCCCAGGTCTTTCCGGGCAACACCGCGCCAACGGCTTCTATCGTATTGACGAATACCACCGATAGCGGCCGAGCCAAATATCACATGGGCGATACGTGGAGCTTTGGCGTGAGCAACCTGAGCGACGACGCGCCTTTGCCCGCAAATGCGCTGCGCTGGTCGGTCATCTTTCATCACAACACCCACACGCACCCATTTCTGTCCAATATCGAAGGCCCCAGCGGCCAGTTCACCATCTCGCAGCTCGGTGAAACTGATCCGGATGTCTGGTATCGGGTGGTGTTGCAAGTGACAGATGCTCAGGGCCAGACCGTCTCGTTTCAGCGCGACGTATACCCAGCGACCACGAACGTCACGCTGTTATCGAACCCGCCCGGTGTGAAGTTGGGCATTGACAATCAGCTTGTCACCACGCCGGCTTCGGTCACGCGCGTCGTGGGGATCAACTCAACCGTAGATGTGCCATCAAAGACGCAACTGCTCTTTCGTGGCACATATCAGTTTGTGAGCTGGTCGAACGGCGGCGAGGCATTGCAAAGCTTTGCTGTCTCACCCGGATTCACATTGACGGCGACGTTCACGAGGATCGGGCCAGCGCCATACGAGCGTCAATTGCCGCTGGTGGCTCGCTGATCTGTTGGCGCATCACCTCTGCCCGATCATTCACGCAGTCACGGTCGCCGGTGCATCCAAGTGCTGCAGGATTACCCGCGCCAGCCGCGCGACGCCCTCTTCGATCATGTCTTCGTCGGCCTGCGAATAGCTCAGCCGCATGTAGCGTTTGCCGCCGCCGTCGGTGAAGAACGGCGCGCCGGGTAGAAAGCTCACCTTTTGCGCCACGGCATCTTTCAATATCGCCAACGAGTCCGCCTCTTCCGGCAACGTGATCCACACAAACATGCCGCCATCGGGCCGGGTAAACGGGATGCCGGGCGGCAGATGGCGCTCCAGCGCGGCGACCATCGCCTTTGCCTGAGATGCGTAGCCAGCCTGAATCAACTTGATGTGCTCGTCCATGGGATTGGAGATGAGGTATTGGTGCAACACGCATTGCGCAAATTGGCTGGTGTGAAAGTCCGCGCCCTGCTTGGCGATGATGACCCTAGCCATGATCTCCTGCGGTGCGATCAGCCAACCCAGGCGCATGCCCGGCGCGGCGATCTTGGAGAACGAGCCGAGCACGATGGCCTGGCCGTCGAGATAAGTGCGCATCGTCGGCGCGCTCTTGTCGGTGAAACCCAGTTCGCTATACGGATCGTCCTCGACGAGCAGCACGTTGTGCTGCGCGATCACCTCGGAGATGGCGCGGCGATTTGCATCGGTGTAGGTGATGCCGGTCGGGTTCTGATAATTTGGCGTGATGATGACGAACTTGGCGTTGGCGGCGTTGGCTTGCAGCGCCGCAGCGAGTTGAGCGATATCGAGGCCGTCGTCGTTGAGCGTCACACCGGCGAAGCGCGGTTGGTAGATCGAGAGGGCGTGAATCGCGCCCTGATAACCCGGCCTTTCGTTGACGATCACATCGCCCTTGTTGATCAACACCTTGCCCAGCAGATCAAGCCCCTGTTGCGAGCCGCTGGTGATGAGGATCTCGTCAATCGGAATGTCGAGGCCGAAGCGCTGTTTGTAGCGCGCGGCGATCCACTCGCGCAAAGGTGGATGGCCCTCGCTCACAGCGTATTGCAGCACGTTGGCTGCATCAGCGCGCAAGGCGGCTTCCGTCGCAGCGATCAGCGCGTCGGCCGGGAAGAACTTGGGGTTGGGCAAGCCGCCAGCGAAGGAGATGAAGCCGGGGCCGCCGGCGTTCTTGAGCAATTCGCGCACGAGCGAGGGGCGCATGTCCTGCATTCGTTCGGCAAACAAGTCATATGCGTTGAGAGGCATGGCGCGAGATGATACTTTGGTTGACGAATGTACGGCGATCCCTCGCGCGGGTGAGGCGGCCATTGTGCCAAATCGCTACGATGCCTGGCGTATGAGTGACCCGAATTCCCGGCATGCGATCAATGGCGGCAACGCCATCCTGGTCATCCAGTTCGGCAGCATCGCCGCCGTGAATCTGCTTCAGCAGAGTTGGCTCGACGCGGGCATGTGGGGCGCGTTGGCCGCGGCGATGGTGCTGATGAACGACGCCGATTTGAGCCAACCTCGCGCCTGGCGACGTCCACGCTATCTGCTCGGCATCGCGCTGACCGTGGGCGCGGTCCTGCTGTTGGTGACGCAGTTGGTGAGCGACTTTGTCACCTGAGCGGTCGGTATGATCGGCGGTCATGGCCATCCTGATCGAACACGTAGATGTCCTCGACCCCGGCGCGCCGCGCAGCACTGCCAAAGACCAATCCATCCTGATCGAAGGCAACATCATCACCCAAATCGTGCCATCGTCCAAACTTAATCTGCAATCTGCAATCTGCAATCTGCAATTACCCATCACCGAAGTTCTGAACGGCCGCGGCTTGCTCGCCATCCCCGGCCTGATCAGCGCACACACCCACTCGCCGGAGAACTATATGCGCGGCGCGACGCAACTCATGCCGCTGGAGCCGTGGCTGGTGTGGCTGTATGGCACGTGCGGCGAATACACCCCGCGCGATCACTATCTGTGCGCGGCCATGAGCGCCATCGAGATGCTGGTGAGCGGCGTGACGGGCTCGCTCGATCACTTGTGGCACGGCGGGCCGTGGAGCCGCGAGATTTTGGATGCCACGATGCAGGCGTATCGGGACAGCGGCATCCGCGCCACAGTCGCGCCCATGTTCGACGACCATGACACTGTGCTGGACGCGGGCGACGCGCTTGGCCACAACCTGCGCGGCAGCGCCTACGGCTTGGCGCATGGCGGCTACCGCGCCGACCGCGACGACTTCCGTCGCGGCGTGTTGAAGGACAATCTGGCGCTGTTCGACGCGTGGATGGGCGATTGGCACAAGAGCAGCGGCGGCCGCTTGCAAACTTTCCTCGGCCCGGCCGCAGGTCAACTGGTGACCACGGAGTGCCTGCAATGGTCGCTCGAGTTGGCGCGCAAACATGGCGCGGGCGTGCACATGCACTGCGTCGAGACGCGCGTGCAGGACTATTGCATCCGCCGCGCGCACAGCAAGACCGTGATTCATTGGCTGCACGATGAGGGCTTGCTCTCGCCCGAGGTGACGCTGCCGCACAGCGTGTGGATTCGCAGCGCGGCCGACTTGGATCGTCTGGCCGAGCGCGGTGCGATCCCGGTGCACAACCCGGCCGCCAATCTCAAGCTTGGCAGCGGCTTGATGGCCATGCGCGAGATGTTGGATCGCGGCATCACCGTGGCGCTGGGCGTGGACGGTGCGTGCAGCAGCGACAACCAGAACATGTTCGACGCGGTCAAGCTGGCCGCACTGATTCACAACTTGAAGGACATTGACCCGAAGACGTGGATCACCGCGCGCGAGGCGTTCGAGGCTGGCACGCTCGGTGGGGCGGCGGCTATGTTGCTCGGTGACAACGTTGGCAGGTTGATCAGTGGTCAGTTGGCCGATATCGTTTTGCTTGACACGCGCAACGCCACGCTCGCGCCGATGAACGATGCCTACGGCATGCTCGCCCATTGCGAGACCGGCGCGTCGGTGCGGCACGTCATCGTGAACGGCCAGGTCGTTGTGCGCGACCGCAAGCTGCTGACGATGGATGCCGATGCGTTGGTGGCCGAGTTCTTCGAGCGCGTAGACGCCCTGCCCTTCCGCCATGCGATTGACCCAAAGACTCTGAAGGACGTGGACGAGACGTGGGCATTCTGGTGGGACGTGATGCGCCGGGTGGGGAGAGGAGAATGAGCGTGTAATTGAATTTGAACCCTTGATTCGGATTGCACCTGACAGTTGCTCTTGATACAGTCCACCTCCAATGGACAAACAGCAACTGCTGAAACGCCTCGACAAGGCATGGGTCGAGTTCAAGTCATCGTATGCCGGCCTGTCGGATGCGCAGATGACGACGCCGGGCGTCACAGGTGACTGGTCGGTCAAAGACCTCATCGCCCACGTAACGTGGTGGGAGGAAGAGTCGCTCAAACATCTGCCGCACATCCTGCAAGGCGGCACGGCCCCGCGCTACTCCGTGCAATACGGCGGCATTGACGCCTTCAACGCGCAGATGCTCACACAAAAGCGTGGGCTGTCGCTGGCCGATGTGCTCAGCCAACAAGGCGATACTCACGCTCGGCTTGTCGCCTATGTGCAAAGTGCGCCCGACGCGAGCGGCTTGTAGCGTGACTCACGCCCGGCGCATGGCATATCTCATCGGATCACAATCGGCAGTCGCGCTCGCACGATCAATCCACCGAACTCCACCGCGCCGAGGTCGCAACCGTCGGACCGGGTCGCGCCGCGTTGATCGGTCGGCGGGCAATCGAGAGCGCCGGCGTTGATGAGCGGGCTGCCCGCGAGCGGCAGGTGATACGACGTGGTGCCGGGGCCATCATTTTGCAGTGGCCCCAGCTTGGCGTCGCCGGCGTCGGGAATGGTCGCGCCGCAACTGCCGTCGCTGGAATGATTAAAGCCATCGTTGGTCGGCGTGATGCCAGTGCCATCGCAATTCAGGTGGCCCGGATTCTGCAGCACGGTGCTGCGCAGGCGCGTGATCACGCCGGCTCCGCTGCTGAAGATACCTTTGGTGTTGCTGACGATGGTGCTGAAATACACCTCGACCTGACCATTGTTCAGAATGCCACCACTTTGCCCACCGGTCGCGGTGTTGCCGCTCACCGTCACGCTGCGCAGTTGAACATAGCCGCCCGCGCTGGCGGTTGGCCCTGCGGCCAGATATAACCCGCCGCCGCCAGTCGTGGCGCTGTTTTGCACGAACGATGAATCGAGCACCCGCAACTGCGCGCTGAACCGGCCCAGGCCGCCGCCTGTGTTGGCGCTGTTGCCGACAAAGATCGAACGGGTCACGGTGATCGCCGTGGTCTCGGCATTGGTATACAGACCACCGCCAAGCTGCGAAGCTCGGTTCTGGTTGAACGTCGTGTTCGCTATTGTGGCGCGCGCGTTTGATGTTCCGCCCACAAACACCGCGCCGCCAAACCGGCCATCGTTATTGTCGAAGAAACCGCGCGTCAGCGTCATCACACCCAAGTTGCCGATGGCGCCGCCGTAGCCGATGGCGATCGTGTTTGTCACCGTCTTGTTTTGGGTGAAGATCGCGTCGCTGATGTCGAGCGTGCCGAGGTTGTAGATCGCGCCGCCGGTCTCGTTGGCCGTGTTGCCCACGAAGTTGACGGTGCGGATGTTGACCGTAGCATTGTTGTTGATGTAGATCGAGCCGCCGTTGGTCGCATCGCCCTTGTGCAAGTTGATGTTGTGCAGCGTGAGCGTAACGCTCGGTTGCACCAGAAAGTGCTGGCGCAGGTTCTCGCCGTCGAGCGTGATCAGGCCACCGCCGTCAACCGTCGTGTCAGTGCTAATGACGTAGGTGTTGGAGATGATCGTCACGGGGTTCAGCCCGCAGTTGAACGTAACCAGCCCGCCCCCGTTGAGCGCGGTTTGCAGCGCGTTGCTGTCGCAACTGGCAGGCGTGCCATTGCCCACTACGCCGGCCAGCCCGGCATCTCCTTCGGCATGGACTGTGCGCGTTTGGGACAGCAAGCACACGACCAACGCGCTGATGTAGACGAGACCGGCAAAGTTCCGTGGTTTGTGCTGCGACGATGCGTGATGCTGGCTAGTGTTCATTGCCACCAGTATGACCGAGCCAATGGCAGCAGGCAACTACAGTCAAGAAAAGATTCCGTCTTATTTGGTGGTGATCGGCAGATACACGGCGTAAGTCGGCGGCGGTGGTGGTTGCGCCACGTTGCCGTCGCTCACCCGCAGGTCGTAGCGGCTGTTGATTTGCACAACGAAGACGATCCACTGGCCGTCCTTGATCACCTTCGTCTCGCCGACGTAGCCTGCACCGTTCATGCCCGACAGATTGCGCTCGTCGCCGCCGAAGATCTGCGCGCTAAACAGGTCGGTGGTCTGGATCGCATCGCTGACGATGCGAGTGTAGGCGATGCGGCCACTGTCGGGTGTGATGAGCCTGTAGACGCCGGAGCCGTGGCCGGTCGCGCCTCCGCCGGTGGGCGGCACGGTGCGGATGTTTGACTGTGGCCCGCCGCTCGACGTCTGATACATCACCCACTGGCCGTTTGGGCTGAAGTCGAATCCGCTGAGTTGTGGGTCGGCTGCGCCCGGGGCATACAACGTAGCGCGCACGCCGGTCGCCGTGACCGACGACTCGAAGCGCGGCTGCGCTGCCGCATTCTTCTGGAAGTTGTAGACCACGCGCGAGCCGTCCGGCGTAAAGCGAAAGCCGTAACTGTCCACGCCGAACAACGGATCGGCGATCTCGGTCAGGTTGGCATTGCCACCGCCGCCAATCAGCGAGCTATACAGGTTGCCCTTGAACGCATTCGTGCTGCCCAGGCGCGTCCCGATGTTGTAGACCACCCGGTCGCCAGCTGGGCTGATGCGAAAGCCAAGGACGCGCTGCTCCGGCGTCAGGTTGAAGCTGATCTCGGTGAGCAACCCGCCCGCTGTCGCGTTCGAATACACCTTGCCGCCGGACGTGGTCGGCCCGCGGGCGATGAACGCAACGACCGGGATGACCGGATTGATCGCCCATTCGCTATACAACCCGGCATCGCCGCCGCCCTGCAACGTGATCGGTGGGTTGAGCTTGGTCGGCGCGCCGCCCAGCATCGGCGTGCTATACAGCTCATACTTGCCGTCCATCTCGCGGTCGGCGCTGAAGACGGCCCGGTCGCTTAGCGGGTCAATCTCGAAGATGCCGACGTCGCCGCCCGATACCATCGCCCCGCTCAGCTTGAACAGACCGCCGCCTGTGCCGGAGATGCTCCACAGTTCGAAGATTTCATTCGTTTCCTGATCGGCCACGTAGGCAATGCGCCCGGTGTCGGGGGCGATCTTAAAACTCGTCACGTTGCCGCCGGCCACCAAGGCTGCATTCAGCTTGGTCGCCATGCCACCGCCGACCGGCACGCGATACAGCTCGATGCGCTGGTCCACTTCCTGATCGGCCCGGTAGATCACGAACTGGCCATCGGGCGTGAACTGAAAGTTTTCCACTTCGCCACCTGCGACCAGCGGTGGGTTGAGCTTGATCGGCGTCGTGCCCGTAATTGGCACGGCATACAACTCGTCCACGTCGTCCGCATCTTTGTCGGCGATGAAGGCCACGGTGCGCGAGTCGGGGCTGATCTGGAAGTTCATGCTGCCGCTGAATGCGGGCAGGAAGCCGCCGCTCAGGCTGCGCCAGTCGGCATGTGCGGGCTGCGGCCACACGGCGAACGTGAGCAGCGCAGTTGCGATGACGATCGCTAATCCAGCTTTACCAAACCGTTTTGCTCTCATGTATCCACCTACTTGGACGTAACACAACTCTCTGCTAGCCCTGTTCTTTCAGCACGGCGCATTCATGCCCACGCCAGGCCCAAGGCTAAAGCCGTTGGGCTGAAAGAGCCGGAGCGCATTGAGGTGGAGTCCACCTCGTCAATCGCCATGATTTTGCCTGCGAAAGGTGGAGTCCACCTGACTTATGCAAGAGGTCTATTAAGCCACGCGGTTATAGCGCAGGATGACCTCGTAGCGGCTGTCCTCCGGCTCGCTGACATACTCGCGGCGCTCCTTGTATTGCGTCGGCGCTTTTTCAATCGGGAAGACATTGACCGTGATGTCGTGCTGCGTCGGATAGTGCGCCTCGTCCGGCGGCGGGAAGTCCGCGCTGGTCAGCCGCGCCAAGTCAACCGCCGTGAAGCCAAGCGAGTCGGCAATGATCGGGTCGGCCGGGGCCCACGCCGCCAGGAACAGGATGATGGCCAGCACCACTGCCGCTGCTATCGCCAGGATGATCGGGTGCTTCAAGGCCAGCTTCAACAAGTCCTTGATGCCGATGGCGAACGCGCCCGCCGCGCCGCCGGCGACGATGGCCGCCAGCGCGATCTTCAGATAGTGCAAGAAGGCATCGGTGAAGCTGTTGATCTGGTCACGATACGCCTTCTCGCTGTCAATCTCGAAGCCCATGATCGTCATCGCCACGCCGTCAATCGGCGCAGCGTGGCTGAACAGCACAGCCGCCATATCGCGCGCGTCGCCGCTGTCCATGTCGCCGAATTCGGGCGAGTCGAAGGCGATTTCGTCGCCCATGACCAGTTCAGTTGCTGTCGCAGTGATGGGATACGCGCGCACGCGCACCCGCACCTCATCCGAGCCGAACGAGGCGGGCGACGTCTCCTTGCGGGCGATCAGCCGCTCGCTGGCGATTTGAAATCGCGCCGTCGGCGGCGGGACGATCTCGACAAATTGCTCGTTCGACAGGATCGGGTCGCCCAGGATCGGGATGCCGCTGACGTTGGGCATGACGATCTGCACCGCATACACACCGGGCGGCAGGTCGTCGGGGATGACGAACGTCAGCCGGTCGTGCACGCGGCAGTCGTTGATGATCACGGTCTGGCCATTTACCACTTCGTTGAGCGGCGTATCCAAGTCGCCGAACACGTGCGCGTCCACGTCGCGCGTGACGGTGCCGGGCGGCCTCGCGGTCAGGCGCACCTTGGCATCCACGCTGATGAAGTTCACGCCCTGCAACACGACCGCATCGCCGTTGCGCACCTCCGGCACGCGCAGACACACGCGCGTAAAGGCATCGGTCACGGTGAAGTTGCCGGGGCAGTTTTCGGTTTGCGTCTCGCAATCCAGTTGTGGTTGGCCGTTGACGATGATCGGCACGCACCTCTGCTGCAACTCCGACGGCAGGTAGTCGCCGGGATTCAGCGGCGGCTTGAACTCGGCCGTGCGCAGTCCGTTCAGCGTGCACACGCGCAGTTGCGCAGGAAAAATCTCGCTGTCCGGCTTGAAGAAACGGTTGAGGCCGGGCCGCTCCTGCTCGACGGCGTTCGGGTTGCCGAATACGTCGCTGCCCACGCGCTGCGTAATCTCACGGGCAAACGCCGTCGCCAGCGTGCCTGCATCCAGGGGCGTGTTCGGGTCGCTCGGCAGGGTCGGGTCAAACAGCCGGTCGCGTTCCGAGGCTGGCATGGCCTCGAACGAGGACGCTGCGCACGACAAGATGCCCTTCACCTCCGGCGAGAGTGAATTGAACATGGCGAACGTGCTTTGCTCGAACGGGTTGGCCGGCGCGTGGCCCGCCAAAAAGCGGCGCGACTGGTGAAAGAACGACGCGGCCAGCGCGCTGGGGACTTTTGTCGTGGCCAACAACCGGTCGAGCTTGTGGCGTTGGCTCTGTTTCGGCTTCGAGCCGATGGACAGCGGCACACATTGGCCGGGCGCAATCGGCCCGCTCGGACAATCGGCTGGCGGGCGCGGCTCGCTCGGCTGCGGCGCTGTGCAGTTGTAGATGTTGACGTCGCCTTTACTCTGGATACGAATATCCACCCGGCAGCCGCACGATTTTTTGTCTCGTTTCGTAGCCGTCAAGTTGGTTGTGCTGGTCGCAGTCATGATTTCCCCTCCGATAGATGTGCCCGAAGTGTGCAAGTCAATCGGGCGTCGTGGGTATCTCAAACCGATACAATCCTCTGCGAGGTTGATAGGTTGATAGGTTGATAGGTTGTCAGGTTGATCGGTCGAAACCGCGACATCACCTGACAGCCGAGCAACCCGACAACCTGGCAACCCAAAAACGTGGATACCGACCTGACCTTTGGGGAATGGCTACGCCGCCGGCGTGGCGGGTTCGGCCTCACCCAGGCTGAGTTGGCGCGGCGGTTGGGATGCGCGCCCATCACGCTGCGCAAGATCGAGGCCGAGGAGCGCCGACCCTCGCCGGAGCTGACTCAGCGCATGGCCAATGCCCTGCGCGTGCCGGCCGAGCAGCGCGATGCCTTCATGCGTTTTGCGCGCGGCGAGCTGTTAGCGGGCGAGGAACTCGACGGTGCGGTGCAACCAGCGCAGGCAGCATCTGGCCCTCATCTGCCCAACCCTCCCTACGACATCATTGGCCGCGACGACATCCTCAAGCAAGTCCGCGACGCCCTCACCACTGGCACTAGCCGGACACGAATCCTCACGTTAATCGGCCCACCAGGCGTGGGCAAGACGCGCCTGGCGTTGGAGGCAGCGCATCAATTGCGGCCCGCCTTTGCCGATGGCGCGGCGTTCATCGAGCTTGCGCCGCTCAGCGATGCGCGGCTAGTGGCCGGGGCCGTCGCGCAGGCATTGGAAATCGCCGAGGGCAAAGGCGCTTCGATTCAGCAGACCGTCATCGCCCATCTGCGCAACCGGCGGCTGTTGCTCGTGCTGGATAACTTCGAGCATGTGCTGGACGCCGCACCGTTCGTGGCGCAAATAGCGGCCGAATGCGACGGCGTCAGTTGCCTCGTCACCAGCCGCGAGCGACTGCGCCTGCGGGCCGAGCATCTGCTGATCGTGCCTACGCTGGAGCTGCCGCACACGCAAGCAGCGGCCGACGTGCAGCGCGCCACAGCGGCCCGGCTGTTCGCCGCGCGCGCCAGCGCCGTCAACCCCGACTTCGTGATTGACCACGCGAACGCCGCTGCCGTGGCCGAGGTGTGCCGGCGGCTGGATGGGTTGCCGCTGGCCATCGAGTTGATCGCCGCGCGCGCCGAGACGCTTTCGCCCGGCGACATCGTCCGGCAGCTCGAGCCGCGTTTGCCGGCGCTGGTGGATGGCCCGCGCGACCTGCCTGCCCGGCAGCAAACGCTGCGCAATGCGATCCGTTGGAGCTTCGACCGGCTCACGCCGGGCGAACAAAGGGTCTTTGCACATCTCGGCGTGTTCGCGGGTGGATTCACGCCCGACGCCGCGCAAGCCGTGCTGGGCGATGATGCGCCGGTTGAAACGGCGTTGGCTGCGCTGGATGCTGCCAGCCTGACCCAGCGGCAAGACGCGCACAGCGTCAGTCTGCGCTACGCCCTGCTTGAAACGATTCGTGAATTCGCGCTGGAGGAACTGGTTGCGCATGACGAAGTCGAAACTGCGCGCGCGCGGCACGCCGAATACTTTGTGCGGCTGGCCGAGGCGACGCGCGGCAAGCTCGGCAGCGCCCAGCAGGGCGCGTGGTATGCGCGGCTGAGCGCTGACCTCGACAACATCCGCGCCGCGTTGCGCTGGGCGCATGAGCATGGCCGCTACGAGGCGATGTTGGAGATCGGTTCCCGCCTGTATCACTTCTGGTGGCAGCGCGGCCTGGTGAGCGAAGGCCTGAGTTGGCTGGAGATGGCATTGCCACATCGCGACGGCGCGCCGATGGATTTGCAGGCCGATGGCCTAGTCAACGCCGGCGTGCTGGCTTACCAGTTGGACGACTACGCCAAAGCGCAGGCCTATTTGCTGGCTGGGCTGGAGATGGCGCGACAGGCTGATCACAAACGCTTGATCCGAGGGGCGCTGGCGAACCTGGGCACATTGATGCTGACGCAGGGCGAGTTTGACCGCGTCGAGCCCTATCTGACCGAGGCGATTGCGGTCTCGCGCGCCGACAACGACGAGGCCTACGCCCGCTTCACGCTCACGGTGCTCGGCGATCAGCGCTACCGGCAAGGCCAGTTCGCCGGCGCGCACGACGCCTACGCGCAGGCGCTGGCCATCAACCAGGCCTGTAACGACGAGGAAGGCATGGCCGATTCGTTGTGGGGATTGGCGCGCACCGAGCGCGGCCTCGGCGAGTATGAACATGCCGAGCTGCACTGCGCCGAGGCGTCGGCGCTGTATCGCAAACTTGATCACGAACAGGGTGAAGGCTGGGTCATCAACGTCCGCGCCGATATCGCCCGCGACACGGGTCATCTGGATGAGGCGCCGGCCCTTTACCGCGAGGCGCTCCACATCCGCCTGAAGCACGAGGACAAGCAGGGCTGCGCGCGCGTGCTGGATGAGGCAGCGCAGGTATTGATGCGCCAACATCGCACAGCCGTCGCCGTGCAGGTGATGAGCGCCGCAGACAAGGCGCGCGCCGAGTTGGGCGGACGCATGACCAGCTACGAGTGCGAGCAGCGCGACCGCGCACTAGGGTCGTGCCGCGCTGCGTTGGGTGAGCGTGACTGCGAAGCAGCGTGGGTCGCCGGGCGCGACCTATCGTTGCAGCAGGCTGTCACGCGTGTGGTGTGAGCCATCACGGTATCAGAATGAATTTGCCAACCACGCGCCGGCTCTCGATCAGCCGGTGCGCCTCGGCGGCTTCGGCCAGCGGCAGCGTGTGCGCGATGGGCATGCGCAACGATCCTTCGGCCGCCCAGCCCAGCACGTCTCGCGCCCGCCACAACAAGTCCTCACGGCTACTGGTGTAATCGCTGTTGGTCGCCCACGTCAAAAACAGCGAGCCTTTGTTGCCCGAACCCGTGATGCCCGACAGGCGGTTGATGTCGAACGGCGGCACCGGCCCACTCGTCAGGCCGTAGACCACCATGTGCCCTTTCGCCCGCAGGGCACGAATGCTGCCGTCAAACGTGTCACGGCCGATGCCGTCGTAGACTGCGTGCACGCCCTCGCCGCCCGTCAGTCGCATCGTTGCTTCAGCGAAATCTTCGCGACTGTAATCAATCACATGATCGGCCCCGAGTGACCGCGCCAGTTTTATTTTTTCCGCCGATGAGGCGGTGCCGATGACGGTCGCACCGCGCCGCTTTGCCATCTGCGTCAGCAGCAGCCCCACCCCGCTGCCCGCCGCGTGAATGAGCACGGCATCGTTCGGCTGGATGGGATAGACGCTGTGGCTCAACGCATGGGCCGTCATGCCTTGCAGCAGAACCGCCGCCGCCAACTCAAAGCGCACGCCGTCCGGGACGGGCACGAGTCTTGCCTCCGGCACAACGGTGAATTCGGCGTAGTCCCCGCCCATGTAGCCTGCATAGGCGACGCAGTCGCCGGCCTTGAACAGGCTCGCCGCGCTGCCAACTGCCTCAACCACACCGGCAGCCTCGATGCCGGGGATGAGCGGCAGGTTGACCGGGTAGTTGGCGCCAGCGCGGTGTTGCGTATCCACGAAGTTGACGCCGATGGCATAGTTTTTCACCACAACATCGTGGCCGTTTGGCGTGGGCACGGGCACGTCTTCGACCTGAAGCACCACTGGCCCGCCGTGGGTGCGAATCACGATTGCTTTCATGTTTCCCGCTGCTTGAAGCGCATGTGCAAGCCGTTCGGCAGGAAGGCCGTCCAGTAGCCCGCGTAGATCACTTCTTCATCGAGCAATGCCATGTCGAAGTGGCGCAGGGCGTGCACAGCCAGCGCCTTGGTCTCGATGTTAGCAAAGTTGATGCCAATGCAGATGCGCGCGCCGCCGCCAAACGTCACCAGGCTATACGGCTGCTTCTTGTCCTCTTCGCGCGGCGCTGCAAAACGGTCGGGGTCAAACTTTTCTGGGTCGGCGAACACAGCCGACAGGCGATGTCCCGCCGCGAGACCCAAGCGCACATTGTGCCCCGCTGGCACATGATAGCCTGCGAACTCAAAGTCGCTGACCACGCCGCGCGGCACGTTGAACACCGGCGAATGCAATCGCCCAGTCTCCTTGATGAAGTTGTCGAGGGCCGGCAGGTTGCGGAGTTGCTCCACGGTGGGCGCAGGCGCGTCACCCATCACCGCATCCAACTCAGCCAGGATGCGCTGGCGATGCGCATGCTCCGTCGCCAGCATCGCCAACACCCACGCGCTTAACGTCGTGGTGGTCTCGTGCCCGGCCACCAGCAGAATATTCAAGTGCGCCATGATCTGCATGTCGCTCAGTGGCTGGCCCTGTTCGTCCTTCGCCCGCACGATCATGCCGAGCACATCGTGGGTCTTTTCGGTGTCCGGCGCATTGCGGCGGGCGTGAATCAGACCGAGCATCATCGCGCCAAGTTCGGCCTGTGCCGCACGCGCCTTCTGCTGCCATTGCTCGTAGGTCAACTCTTCCGGGTCGAAGCCGATGAGCGTGTTGAAATTCCTGCGCATGCGGTCAACTTCTGGTCCTGGCGCGAAGCCCGCCAGCGCAGCCGCAGCCGCATCAAACGTGATCTCGCGCGCTTCTTTGTAGACATCAACGCTGTCAAGTTCGGGCCAGTGTCTTGTGCGTTCAGCGATGACGCGCAGGATGATTGGAACATAGGCTTCCATGGCGGCAGCCGTGAAGGCCGGGTTCCACATGCGCCGGTGCACGGCGTGCTCCGGGTCGTCCATGTTCAGCAAGCCGTGACCCAGCGTCTCACCGATGATCGGCGTCCAGCCCTGGTCGTGGCTGAAGTGCTGGCGGCCGGTGTGAAACACGAAGCGATTGGCCTCGGGGCCAACCATGAAGATGAAGGGGCCGTATTCGGTGTCGCGCCGGTAGATGGGGCCGTAGTCGCGCGCCCATTCCACCTGCGTTTGCAGCGACGGCGCGCCATATTCGGGCACGTAGTCGCTTGTGATGAGCGGGATGTCGGTCATTGTTTTTGTCATGCCGGTAATGTTAACGAGTGAATGTGAATGCCTCAGGTCTCGATCACCGCTGACCATAGCGGCGCTCGCGCCTTACGTGCGCTTCGAGCGCATTGCCTTTAAGTGCTTGATTGAGTTGTCGTTCACGAAGCGTTTGTATTCGTCCGACTCAACGGCGTAGAGCGCAACCTTGCCATCCTCGTCGTTGTGGATGCCCCAGCCGTAACGCTTGCCCAATGATGACGAACGCAGACAGGCTTGATCTTTGGCGAAGAACCGTTTCCGCTTCCATCAGTCTTGTTGCGTCCGGCGCTCGGATTCAATCACGCCCTGGCACTCGGCGAGCTGGCGATACCGCACCCGCTCCACCCGCGCGCCGCTCGCCGAGATGTAGAGAAAACGCAACTACGGAATCTGACAATTCGGCAGATACGGCTTCTTCCTGCACTCCAGCGGCAACTCATCCTCTATGGGCGGACGCGGTGTCACGATTGGCCCGGGCGTCATCTGGCGCGGCTGCACATCAATCGTCAGGGGCGTGCGATTGTTGTCGCCGTTGGGGCCGCTCGGCTCGTTCGGGCTTGCGCCGAGGATGCGGGCGAAGACATTGAATCTTCCCGGCTTGGGATACGTGCTCGACAAAGTGAATGCTTTCGTCTGGCCTTGTCCCAATGTCGTCGCCTCGCTCAGGGAGATGGGCTGCACGTCGGTCGTGCCGAGGTTGACGTCGAGGCTATAGCTTTGGACGGGGCCGCCCTGATTCTTCACGCGCAGGTGAATGGCGAAGGGTTCACTCGCAGTAGGGCTGGCCGGGTTAACCGTTAACTCATCAATCACCAAGTCCGGTCCTTGGCCGACGAATTCGATCAAGCTCGTGAGCGGCTGATCCAACCCGTCGTAGCGCAAGGCAAGTGGCTGCGCGCCGGCCTGCGATGTGGCTGCGCTCGACAGATTGACGACCACGAAGCCAGCCTCGGCAAGCTTCACCGGCAGTTCGACATTGCCGACCGTGACCTTGGGCGGCTTTGCCGGCAAGTTCGCCCCGATGATCTTCACTTCGGCTGTCTGTCCCTGCGTCACCGTGTTGGGGAACACCTCGAAGATCTGCGGCACAAGATTCACCTCCAACCGCTGGTGCAATGCCGACACCGTCCGGGTCATGATGAAGCCGCGCAGTGGCTTCCACAGCAGCAAGAGCAATCCCGCGACCAACAGGGCAACGCTCAGGCCGCCGAGGACGGCGAGCCGAATGCGCGAGGGCAATCGCTCCTCCTGGATGATCGAGCCGGCTTGGCCGTAGCCCAGCAAGAGTAACCCGGCAAGGAACAACAACGCGATGACCGAGATGATGGTCTCCCAGACGTTATCCACCACCCACACGCCGGATTCAGCTGCCACAAACACGATCTGCTCGATGCGCTTCTCGATCATGTCCACAGCCGCGCGCAACTGAGCGGCAGCCCGATCAATGACCTCGATGGCGGCGCGCTGGATGACGCCAACGGTGCGCTGCAGCTCCTCGTTGATCTGGACGACGAGCGCGTAGGCGCGCGTGAATTGGCTATCCGCAAACTGATCGAGGCTATCCAGCGTGAGGTTCAGGTTGTCCTGATACTTCTTCTCGATCAAGGTGATGATGCGCTCGATCTCCGCACGCGCCTGTTGCAACAGCGCCCTCGACTCGTCGCCGACCTTGCCGATGCTGTCGTCAATGCCATCCTTGGCCAGCTTGCCCGCCACCAACAGCGCACCAATCGTGACAACCGCGCCCAGGAACGCCGTTGGCCGGCCAGACGTCGAGGCATACATCACCCTCGGCCTCGCGGGCAATCCCAGACAAGCGGCGAGGATAGCGACCGCGATGAGGCCGCGCAACAGGTGGGGTGCCAAGTGGCTTTTTGGGAGCGGCGCATACGTTACGACCCATGTCTTGTTGTTCATAGCGTTCCGGATAACAGTACTCAGGCGCTCTGAACAAGGTCTGAAAACGGTGCGGCGTCGTGCTATGGCGCGTCTCACACATGCTTTGCAGCGAGTTTCTAGTTCGCAGGCCACGGAGCATCCGTCTTGCCAGAGGCCGACTCCAGCAGTGGCGTGGGTATTCCCCGCAGATACAGGTCGAAGAATGCGCGCAGGTATGTGTCCACCGTTCGCAAGCCTCTGTACGCGTCGAAACCCGTTGGGGCCAGTGCAGGTGAGAGCAAGGGGAGGATGGTGAATGAGTAGTGATCGCTGCCAGGTAGTTCCAGCCAATACGCCGGCCCGGTCGCCTGCTTCATCAGGCGCGACCAACCCTGATTAGCCTTCGCGATCTCCTTGCTCGCCGTCGAGGTCATCAACAGAATCGGGCGTATCGCGGCTTTGACGCTCTCGCTGCTGGCGAAGCCGCCATCTAAATTCACGGCGGCCCGGCAGCGATCATCAACGCGGCATACTTCCAGCGCGGTGACGCCGCCGAACGAATGGCCGAATGAGCCGACGCGTTGAAGGTCAAGTTTGCCGCCGAACACCGGATCATCTTTCGCCCACGCGTCGAGCGCGTCGTAGACGGCGCGTTGGTCGGCGACCCAAATGGGCAGCAGGACTTGCGTGGCTGTTTCGACCGCGTTGGGGCGGATGCCCAAGCGCCCCAAATCGAAGGGCCGGATTTCGCCGTCCGGAAACACCGTGACGGCGGCAGCATCGGTGTGATCGAGCGCCGCGACGACGTAGCCCCAACTGGCCAACTCCTGAAAGGTCGCGCTGTTTTGTATGCGCGTCCCGACCAGGCCGTGTGAAAACACGAGGACAGGAAACGGCGTTTTGTCATTTGCTGGAGGGACGGACTGGCTGGCGGCAACCTTGATGTAGCGCAGATGCTGGAGCACCGGCGCTGCCTCAGGCAAGCCGTAGGCACTGGCGAGGCCAAACGCAAGCGCGTCCGGCGAATCGGTGAGGGCTGCGCGCGGCCCGCTTCGCGCGGCGGGATACCAGATGGAGGCCATCAGCCTGCGGCCACGCGCCCTGTCTACAAGCTCGCGGTGGACGATGCCGACTGGATAGGGGCCGGAGGGTTCTGGCAGCGCAAAGACCGGCAGCAGCCAGCCGGGCAACAGTCCACTGACGACGATCGCCACAACCAGCCCGCCCGTCAGAAAGACGTTCGGCGAACGCCTCGGGCTGCCCTTGCCGCGCAGCCCGATCATTCGCCTGACGACGATGAGCGCGGCCAGGGCATACAGCGGAATCATTTGCGTCCGCCACCCTTCCAGCACAATGTGCAGCAGGCCAACCAGCAGCGGCAGCAATGCGAGACTGACACTGAACCAGCGACGACCTCGCACAAGCGACAGATGTGGCAGAAGCAACACCGGCAGACATGAAAGAAGAAAGATCCATTCCAGTACACGCATGGCGATCATTCAACCATCAATCATCGCGTCATCATCGGCAGATACATCTTGCGCTCGCCCGGAACAGGTGGCGTTGGTGGGGGCGGCGGCTGCACCAGCTTTGCCGCCCACAGTTCGGCGCCGGCTTGCGGCGCGTAGGCGGTGAGATACACGTGCTTGTTCGTGGCGGCCAGCACGCGTGGGTTGCTGCTGTCCGCGCCGGACGCAACATCCTGCATCAAGGTTGTGCCCGCCTGTGTGCCATCACTGCGCCACAGCTCGCGCCCGTGCGCGGCATCAGCGGCGCTGAACATCAGTTGGCCCGCCATCACCGCCAGCGCTTGTGGATTCATCGGCCTGCCAGCGTCGGCATCGGCACGGACTGGAGTCGTGCCCGCAGTTGTGCCATCGCTACGCCAAAGTGTGCGTGCGCCATCCGCGCCCGTCGCGCTGAAATACAGCACGCCATCCATGCCCACCAAGTCGTTTGGCGAGGATGACCCCGCGCCGGGATACACATCCCTCAACAGCCGTGTGCCTTCGCGCGTGCCATCGCTACTCCACAGTTCTGCGCCGCTCAAGCCGTCATCGGCCACGAAGAACAGCATGCCGTTCACATACGTCATCTGCAAGCCGCCGCGCCGGTCGTCGAACGCGGGCACCTCGCGCACCAGCGCCGTGCCTGCGGCGCTGCCGTCGCTCTTCCACAGTTCGTACGACTTACCGAGCACGATGAAGAAGACCGACCCCGGCGCGCCGGGTGTGATGGAGCTCGGCTCGACGCGTTGGGCATCCGGCACGACCTTGACTGTTCCCTCGAGCGTGCCGTCGCTCTTCCACAGCGTGATGCCGTCTTCGGGCACGCCTCGTTGCCCGGCCGCAAAGAACAGGGTGTCGCCCGAAGTCACCAGCGTGCGCTCCAACACCTGAAGCCCAGTCGTGATCGGGTGCGTGCCTTGCGGCGTGCCGTCGCTACGCCACAGCGCAGGGTTGCCATCTGCATAGCCGGGCCGGGTCTCGGTCATCACGCCAAACAAGGCAAGGTCATTCACTCGCCGCAGGTCGAAGGGCGTGCCAAGAAACGGTTTGACCGTGTTGGTGAGGACGCTCGTGCCCGCGCTTGTGCCGTCGGTGCGCCATAGCTCGTTTACGTCGGCCCCATCGCCGCCGATGAACAACACGCCGTCGTTCTGTGCAGTCAATCCATGTGGCATGAAGCTCCGGCCGCTCTCACTCTCGGGGCTGCGCGGGAATGTCCTGAGCGCCGTCGTGCCGTTCGCCGTGCCATCGCTCACCCACAACGCCGGGGTGATGGCACTGGACTCGCGCAGGGAATCCCCCTCCCCTAACC
>Ga0224722_1000338_pt1 | contig 27668 bp, 27 predicted proteins | sample Balambano_FR1_Me_FD_161646 | JGI IMG/M metagenome (GOLD analysis project Ga0224722, IMG submission 161646) | Freshwater sediment microbial communities from Lake Towuti, South Sulawesi, Indonesia - Balambano_FR1_MetaG | ecosystem: Environmental > Aquatic > Freshwater > Lake > Sediment | place... | reverse complement strand
TAATCAATCAGCTCAACCTTGTCAGCCGGGATTCCGCAGACAGGGCAGTGCGGGTTCTTGCGAACGCGAATCGTTGTGAAGCTCATTTCGAGTGCGTCGTACAGCAGCATTCGGCCGATCATCGGTTCGCCGATGCCGGTGATGAGTTTGACGGCTTCTGTCGCCTGCATCGTCCCGATCGTGCCGGGCAGCACGCCCAGAACTCCGCCCTCGGCACAGCTTGGTACGAGGCCGGGGGGCGGCGGTTCCGGGAACATGCATCGGTAGCACGGCCCTTCTTTTGCGTAGAATACGCTCAACTGGCCTTCAAAACGCAGGATGCTTCCGTATACATTTGGCTTTCCGAGCTTCACGCAGGCGTCATTGACGAGATAGCGCGTCGGAAAGTTGTCCGTGCCATCGATGATGACGTCGTACGGCTCCATGATTTCGAGCGCGTTTTCGCTCGTCAGCGGGACTTCGTACCGGTCAATGACCAGGTTCGGGTTGATGTCGAGCATACGCTTCGCGGCACTTTCGATCTTGGACGTGCCAACGGTGCTGACGCCGTGAATGATCTGGCGCTGGAGGTTGCTTTCGTCGACCACATCGTAATCGACGAGCCCGATTCGGCCGACGCCCGCAGCGGTGAGATACAGCGCCAGTGGGCTGCCCAGGCCGCCGGTGCCAATCAGCAGCACGCTGGACGCCTTGACGCGGCGCTGACCATCAATCCCGAATTCGGGCATGATGAGGTGACGGCCGTAGCGCTGGATTTCTGCGTGGGACAGGGTCGCCAGGGTATCGACGACTGGTTTCATGAAGAACTCCTCAGTCTGAATGAACTGGCCGCTTCGACCGCGGCATGATACTGACGCTTCAGCAGGGCAGAATCTGCCGTGCCATGATTAATGGCCACCGTCTGATGATTGGGGTCGAGTACGAAAGTCGTCGGTGCCGTCAGGACGCCCCAGCGCGACGCCGCATCAGGCTGATCGACTGCATCGACCGTGATGACATGGATGCCATCGCCCAGTTCAGATTGAAGCTGGCGCAGCGCCGGCGTCTGGGCCGACCGGCAGGCGATGCAGGTTGGCGTCGTGAAATAGACAATGGCGGGCACCCCGGGCGGAACCCGCTCAAGCAGTGGGTCGCGCTGGGCGACGAAGGACGCATGGCGTCGATGGCGCAGTGTCCACATGCGAAAGATCGCGAAGCCAGCTATCAGCAGGGTGAGCGCGACGAGGCCGCGCAGGATCACCTCATCCATCAGATTACCGTGCCGACAGCGGCGTCTGTGTAAAGCCGGGTACGCCCAGCCGGTTGAACTGGTAGTACATCCAGCAGCCGGCGCAGAAGTTGAGCCAGAAATTCAGGTTCGCCAGCACGATCACGATCCAGACGAGCACCCATCCAATAACCGGCAGCCCGGTGACCAGAAACGCAGTCGCCGCGAAGTTGAAAATCGCGCCGACGAGCATGGCGAATCGATGCGGCTCGGGATTATCGGGCACAACCTTCGGCTGGACGATGCCGGCGGGTCTGAGGACATTGACGTATAGCAGGCGGTAAGGCGCAAACGAAACATTGAGCGCGCCGAATAGCTGGGCCAGACCAACCAGCAGGACGAGCAGTGGGCTGGACAGCACGAAGGCCGCCAGCAGCACAAGAATGGTCGTGGCCTGACCGACCTTGAGACCAGAGATATCGACCTGACGCGGCGTGGCTGCCATGGTGAAGGCTCCTGAACAGGCGGACTTCAGCCGCCAGCGATCGATGGAATGATGCGCAGACTGTCGCTTTCGCTGATCTCGGTTTCGAGACCCTGCAGAAAGCGGATATCTTCTTCGCCGATGAATACATTGACGAAGTTCCGAAGCTGATCCCCGTTGTAAAGGTGAGGACGCAGGTCCGGGTACTGGCGCGTCAGGTCCTGCAGCGCTTCGCCGATGGTGGCGCCGGCGATCTGGACCTGAGCCTGATTTCCAGTGTAGACCCGCAGCGGTGTGGGTATCTTGATGCTTGGCATTCCCGGTTAGTCTCCTGTAAATCACGGGAGCGCTTCATCGGTACGAAGCGCTCATCAATCCAGAGGCGTGTACGGGAGTCGAACCCGTTTATACGGTTTTGCAGACCGCGGCCTGGCCGTCTGGCTCACACGCCATCTCATCTGCTGCACGATTGCATCACTGCGCGAGCGGGGAATGCAGCGCTTCCCACATTCGGTTGAGATAACCGCCCACGAGCGCAGTCATCGTCTCGACTTCGACAAGAAACGAGTCGTGACCGAGCGCGGCGGTGACTTCCTGAATCTCCACTTCGCGACCTGCTTCTCGCAGCGCCTGCGCCAGCAGACGACTCTGCGCCGCCGTGTAAAGCCAGTCGCTGGAAAAGCTGATCACCAGAAATTGCGCCGCAGCCCGCTGAAGCGAGGCACTCATCGACGGGAAGCCGTCGGAGATGTCAAAGTAATCGAGCGCCTTGGTGATCAGAACGTAGCTGCCAGCATCAAATCGCTGCGTGAACTTTTCTCCCTGATGCTGCAGATAGCTTTCGACCGCAAACTCGGGAATGTCGGTGCGGTAGGGCAGAGATGACTGCCCCTGGAGCCGGCGACCGAATTTGGTTTCGAGCGAATGCTCGCTCATGTACGTCATATGACCAACCATTCTTGCGATGGCCAGTCCCGAAACGGGCGGGTTACTGTCCGGGTAATCCCCGCCGCACCAGCGCGGATCCGCGTAGATCGCCTGCCTTCCGATCTCATTGAAGGCGATGTTCTGGGCATTCGACCGCGGGGTGCTGGCGATGAACAGCACATGTTCAACGCGATCCGGAAAGTCGACCGAAAACTGCAGCGCCTGCATTGCGCCCATGCTGCCGCCGGCGACCGCAAACAACCGGTGGATGCCGAGTGCATCCAGCAGTTTTGCCTGCACCGCGACCATATCAGCGACGGTGACGGCGGGAAAGCGGGATCCGTACGGCTTGCCATTTGGCGCGAGCGAGCGCGGGCCGGTAGTACCTCGGCAGCCGCCCAGCACATTGCTGCAGATCACATAGAAGCGGTCTGTATCGAACATCTTTCCGGGGCCAACAGCCGCATCCCACCAGCCCGGTCGCTCAGCCGGGTCGTCTGTGTAATAGCCGGCCACGTGAGCATCGCCAGACAGCGCGTGAAAGATGAGGATGGCATTGGTTCGGTCAGCGTTGAGCGCACCGTAGGTCTCGTAGGCGATGGTGTACTGCGGGAGCATCCCGCCTGCCAGCAGATGCAGCGGCTCGTTCACATCGAGAAACCGGAGTTCGACGATGCCAACGGAACCGCTGGTAGCGCGCGGCACGTTCTCAACGACTTCTTCCTGTGCCGACGCATAAACCGGCCTGCGTACTGCGGTGGTGCTCATCTGAATCGTTATTCTCCGCCTGTCGATCAGGCAGGGAACCGGTCGCCCGGCTCCCTGTCAAACTGTCGCCTAAACAGCGTGTACCGAAACGCCCTGTGCCACTGTGAGCGCCTGGTCGAGATCCCACAGGATGTCGTCGATGTTCTCGATACCGATGGCGAGCCTGACGTAGTCGTCCGTGACGCCGGTCGAGAGCTGCTCCGACTCGGTAAGCTGGCTGTGGGTGGTCGTCGCGGGGTGAATGGCGAGCGAGCGTGCATCACCCACGTTGGCCAGGTGTGAAAACACCTTGAGGTTATCAATGAACGTGCGACCGGCCTGCCGGCCACCCTTGATTCCGAAGCCCAGAACGGCACCGGCGCCCTTCGGCAGATATTTCTGCGCGCGCTCGTAGCTGACATGACTGGGCAGTCCCGGATAGTTGACCCATGCGACCGCCGGGTGCTGCTCCAGATAACGGGCAACGGCCAGCGTGTTGGCCACGTGCCGTTCGATACGAAGCGCCAGCGTCTCCAGCCCGATGATGTTGAGGAACGAGTTGAACGGCGACTGTGACCCGCCGAAGTCACGCAGGCCGACGACGCGCGCCCGGCCGATGAAGGCAGCAGCCCCGAGGACGTCCGCGAGGACTGCGCCGTGGTAGGCCGGTTCCGGTTCGACGATACCGCTGTGCCGCCCGCTCGCCTTCCAGTCGAACGTGCCGCCATCCACGATCACACCGCCGATGCTCAGGCCGTGCCCGCCGATCCATTTCGTGGTTGAGTGGAGGCTGATGTTGACGCCCCACTTGAACGGTTGGAACAGATAGGGCGTGGCAAATGTGTTGTCAATGATAACCGGCAGCCCATGCGCTTTGGCGAGCGCACTGATCGCCTCGAAGTCAGGGATCTCGAGCTTTGGATTGCCGATCGTTTCGAGGTAGATCGCGCGCGTTTTGCTGTTGATATGCTTCTCAAAATCGGCAACATCCGTGCCTTCGACGAAGTGCGTCGTGATGCCGATGCGTCGCAGGCTCTGCGAAAACAGCGTATACGTGCCGCCATACAGCGCCGATGTGCTGATGATTTCGTCACCGGCATTAGCGATGGTGAGGATGGCCAGCGTCTCGGCGAACTGGCCAGACGCGGTTGCCAGCGCGGCGATACCGCCTTCCAGCGCTGCAATGCGCTCCTCAAAAACCGCCGTCGTTGGGTTCATGATGCGGGTGTAGATGTTGCCCGGTTCTGCCAGCGCAAACAGGGCGGCCGCGTGATCCGTATCGCGGAACTGATATGACGTCGTCTGGTAAATCGGAACTGCGCGCGATCCCGTCGTCGGGTCTGGCGAATAGCCTGCGTGCAGCGCCAGCGTCTCAAACTTCTGGTGGTGCGCTCCGGTTCCGTTGCCGTTGGTGCCGCTCATCGTGGTTTCTCTCCCTTGATTATCAGGATGCTGGATAGATTGAATTACGGCTGGTCGCCGCGGCGGATGGGCGCGCCGATCAGGTTGCCCCATTCCGTCCACGAACCGTCATAGTTGCGCACGTTGTCATAACCGAGGATGTACTTCAGCACGAACCACGTGTGAGACGAGCGCTCGCCAATGCGGCAGTAGGCCACGATGTCATCTGCGCCGCCCGGGACGCCTTTTCCACCGTAGAGCGCTTCCAGATCAGCTTTTGACTTGAACGAGCCGTCTTCAGCCACGGCCTGTGCCCACGGGATGTTTTTGGCACCGGGGATATGGCCGGGGCGCTGGGCGGTTTCGCTCATGCCGGGCGGGGCGATGATGTCGCCCACATACTCCGCGGGCGAACGCACGTCCACGAGCGCGAAATTCGGCTGTTCAAGGCGCTGGCGCACAAAGTCGCGGTCAGCACGCAGGTCGGCGTTGATGTGCGCGACGTGGTAAGCCGTTGCCGGGAATGTGGGTTCGTCGGTGGTCGTTGGGCGCTCCTCTGCCAGCCACTTCTTGCGCCCGCCGTCGATGAGACTGACCTTTTCATGGCCGTAGTACTTGAAGAGCCATAGGGCGTAAGCCGCGAACCAGTTGTTGTTGTCGCCATACAGCACAACCCACGTGTCTGGCGAAATGCCGGCTTCGCTGAGCAGGGCCTCGAACGCTTCCTTCGAGATGATGTCGCGGTTGATGCCATCCTGAAGCTGCGACTGCCAGTTGAAGGCGATCGCGCCGGGGATATGGCCCGTGGCGTACTGGGTGGTGTCGACGTCTACTTCTACAAGTCGGAACAGGCCCTTGTCGAGGTTGTCGGCGACATACTGGGTGGTGACGAGTGCTTCGGACATGCTGTGAAACTCCCTCAATTGGCGCACGAATCAGAAAATGACCAGGTGGTCTTCATCGAACTGAGAACGGTCGGGGCGCAGACTCCATACGCGCTGCTCGACTGCTTTCGGCCCGGCATGAACAGAGGTGATGATGTACGTGAAGTTCGGCAGCGCATGGTCGCGGTCGTACACGGACGGGATGGCTGGAGAATCAGGATGACTGTGGTAGTAGCCGACAAGTGACAGCGAGCGCGCATCTGCCTCATCTTCGAGGTGGGCCCAGTCGAGTGGCGTCATCGCATAACGGTGGTACTGCTCGGACGCCTCGAAGGTGTTTTCGACCTGCAGGATGTCGGCAATTGCGACCTGGCCGTCTGCACGGGTGCCGAGCAGGAAGCCACCGCCCTCGTTGGGGTACGTGCGTTCCATCTGCTCGAAGATCTGCCGCTGGAGAGCGGCTGGTAACTGCACCTGCATGAACACGCTCCTGAATCAGGTAACAAAAAAGCCACCCGGCGGGGTGGCTTTCCATCTGCGTATCGTGACGCGCTTCAGTCGTTACGCGCGTGTAGTCGTCGCCTTCCCCGAGAGGTGATTGCTGTTGTCCATACAACACATCATGCAGCCGCACATCGGCGTGCGGGCATCAATCACAAGGTCGAGGGAACGCGAAAATGGACTCATGCTGAGGAGATTAGCACGCCTGTCGGACATCTGTCAAGCACTCCAATGCAGACAATTCTCAGTTTGCAGACTTCCCATTGAGCGTGCGCTGAAAGAACTGCTCGATGGCGTTATAGCAGGTTACGCGGTTCTCGAACTTCAGCACATCGTGACCCTCATCCTCGAAGATCAGGATTTCCGCCTGCTTTCCGAGCTGTTTCAGCCGCTCGACCAGATCGATCGATTCCTGCGCAACGACGCGAGGATCGTTTCGGCCCTGAATGATCAGGAGCGGGCAGGTGATCTGCTCGATGTAGGTGCTGGGTGACCGTTCGATCAGGAAATCACGCTCTGTGACGGGGTTCCCAAGGGCAATCGCGAAATACGGCTTCCACGTTTCCGGAATACGATCACCAAAGGTGAGCAGGTCATAGGGGCCGAACATGTCGACCGCACCCTTCCACAATTCGGGATGACGCGTCGCCAGAGTCAGCGACATGTAGCCGCCATAGGAGCGGCCGACAACCCCTGCACGGGACGTGTCGATGCGCGGGTCGGACCTGAGCAGGCCCATCGCATGAACGTGATCCAGACGATCCTGACCGCCCCAGTCATGATCGACATGCTTGGTGTAGCTCAGGCCATAACCGGTGCTGCCGCGGGCATTGGGCACAAAGACAGCAAAGCCTTTGAGCGTCAGAAACTGGATCAGCGGCATCGAGAACCACACGAAGTCCGGGCGTTCCTGTGACTGTGGCCCGCCGTGCACATAATACACGAGGGGAAACGGCTGACTGAAGCCAAGCTCTGGCGATGGCAGATAGAGTCGGGCCGAAATGCGCAGTCCGTCGTGGCTGACAAAAGACGCGTCTTCTCCGGATGAAAGCAGATGGCCGGGTAGCCCAAGAATACGCTCGTTCGTGATCTGATGCGTGCCAAGGGCGTCAATGCTGAAGATCTGCACCGGCCTGGTAGCGGTTGAGAAGGAGATGGCATCCCGTCGCAACCGGCGGTCGAACTGATGGGCGAGGGCGACACCATTGTCGAGCGGCGGCTCACCGATCAGGGCGCGGGTGATCGTCAGGGTGAGCGTCGGCTGGTCAAAGGTGGCCTCATACAACCAGGTTGCCCCGTCAATGTTGTAGCGCAGCGTGAACCGATTGTCATAGCGATGGGCAATCGTCTCCAGTTCGCCCTGGCCGGTATGCAGCGTGCCGACGATGGCTACCTCACGCGTTTCGTCTGGCGCTGAAGGGTGCAGACAGGCGATGCCTCCCTGATCATCGTAAAGCGTGGTGGTCACCAGGACGTGGCCGGTATCAGTGACGTCTGCCGAGCCAAAACCCGAAAGCGGCACCGGCTCGCCGGGTGTTCGGCCAGGAAGACGGGTGCCATACAGGCGCATCAGGCCCGTGTCGCGTTTCCACAGGTGAAGCGTCACATCGCCGACAGTGTAGCCTTCTGCCAGCACGGCCGTTTCCAGCAGCTCGTCGGTGCCAATCGGCCAGAACCCATATTCACTCTGGGCGATCGTTTCCGCGGTATTCCGGCTCAGGTCGACCCGACAGGTTGTCGTCACCGCCTGCGCGAGCGATTCGCACACGAAGAAGGCCGCATCTGCCCGCTCGTCCGGAAATTCGCAGTGCGACCGGCTGCCAGCGAAGACTTCAGGCAGCAGCGGTTCCGGGAAGCCGCCATCCATGGGGATGAAATACGGCTGGTAGATCTCGTCGCCCTCGTGGTCGATCATGACCAGAATCTGGTTCAGGCGCGGAAAGACGCAGAACGGTGCGCCGCCGATCAGTTCAGGGTTGGGCAGTGCCAGTGATGGAGGCAGAAACGGCTGCGGAATTCCCTGGCCGCCGTCCATGCGGTACAGACTGAGCCGTCCCGACAGGTTGCTGATGAAATACAGGTCGTCACCTGCCCACTGCGGATTGAGGTACAGCCGCGTGCTAAGCAGAGCGTCGATTCGCTTAGTCATATTTTCTCCGTCATTTAACGAGAGTTGAATGCAGTGTAGCGCATCGCGCTGTGCCGAACAAATCCCGGCCCTTAGCAGGCGAAACCGGCACGAAAATGGACTCAGTTTCGGCAGGACCCTTGTGATATACTTCACGTGTTTAACGAGGAGATAGAGACATGGCAGATGTAACCATTCATAAGGGACTTGATAACGTCATCATTGATGAGTCTAAACTGAGCCTCGTCAATGGGACGGAAGGCAAACTGATTTACGCAGGATACAGGATCGAAGACCTCGCCGCACATGCCATCTACGAAGAAGTCGTCTATCTGCTGTGGAATGGACGCCTGCCCAATGCAACGGAACTCGAGGCGCTGCGTGCCGATATTGCGGCGCATGCTGCGCTGCCGGCTGATGTGCTGAAGATTCTCCACCAGCTCCCGAAGGACAGCGATCCGATGGCGGTCATGCGTTCGGCTGTGTCGATGCTGGCCCATTACGATGCCGACAGCGAGGACAATTCGCCGGAAGCGAATCGGCGCAAGGCGGTTCGGCTGTGCGGACAGTCTGTGACGATTGCGGCCGCCTGGTCACGCATTCGCGCCGGGCAGGAAGCGATTGCGCCGCGTGCAGATTACACGCTGGCAGAAAACTACATTTACATGCTGCGGGATGAAGCGCCGCCCGAAAAGTCTGCCGTGGATGCGATGAATGCCTACATGGTGCTGCTGACCGAACACGGGATGAACGCCAGCACGTTCAGCGCGCGCGTGACGGTCAGCACCGGCTCGGACATGCACAGCGCGATTGTCAGCGCGATTGGCACGCTCAAGGGGCCGGCACACGGCGGCGCGAACACCGAAGCGATGAAGATGTTCCTTGAAATCGGTGATCCGGCAAATGTGAAGACGTGGTTCGAGGAGAACATCAAGTCCGGAAAGCGCCGCATCATGGGCATCGGGCACCGCGTTTACAAGGCGCTGGACCCGCGCGCGGCCGTCCTGCGGGACCGTGCCAAAGCGCTCGCGGCGGGCAGCGGCAATGCCAAATGGTTCGAGATCGCCGACCAGCTGGCGAATCTGGCACGTTCAGACAGCTATTTCATCGAACGCAATCTGCACCCGAATGTGGACTATTTCAGCGCGATCGTGCTCTACACGCTGGATCTTGATGTGGATATGTTCACCCCACTGTTCGCCATGAGCCGTATGGCCGGGTGGACGGCGCACATCATGGAGCAGATGGCGGCTAACCGTCTGGTGCGGCCGGACGTGCTGTACATCGGCCCGATGGATCTGGAGTGGGTGCCGCTCGAAAAACGCGGCTAGGTCAGGTCTTTTCAGAGGGTCACGAAGCGGAACAGTCATGTTCCGCCTTTTGTTTGTCAGGCCGTGACGACGCGTTCGAGCTCTGATTTCACGGGCGCGAACGTCGCCGGGAACGTGATGATGAACTGTGTGCCTTTGCCCAGTTCGCTGACGACGTTGACCGTGCCGCGGTGCGCATCGACGGCGCGCTTGACGATCGCCAGCCCGAGGCCGGTGCCGGGAATATGGCGCGCGTTGCTGGCGCGGAAGAATGTTTCGAACAACTGCGTGACGTCGACGGCAGGAATGCCGATGCCTTCGTCGCGCACGGTGATCGTCACAAGGTTCGACGCGTCAATTTCGACGTGGAACCACACGCTGCGCGCGTTTGGAGAATACTTGACTGCGTTCGTGAGCAGGTTGAGTAACGCGCGACGCATCAGGCTCCGGTCGATCATGATTGGCTCGAAATGCCCGCTTTCAGAGAAGATGACGGAATGCGTTCGACTGGCCAGCCACTGGACTTCCTTGGTCAGGGCAGCGCAGAAAGCGGGCAGATCGGTCGGTGTGGGGTTAAAATCGCTGCCGATGGTGTCGGCGCGGCTGATGGTGAGCAGGTCGTCGATGAGGTTGGTCAGATGCTGCACCTGGCCGATGATCGACTGAAAGCCTTCGGTTCGGCGTGCCGGTGACATGCGATCGTAATGCTTCATCAGCAGGTCAGTCGACGTGCGGATGATGGCCAGCGGCGTGCGAAACTCGTGGGAAGCCATTGCACCGAATCGGGATTTCAGCTCGACAAGGCGGCGCTCGTTGTCCAGTGCTTCGCGCAGATCGTTTTCGAGTCGACGGCGCTGCGTGATATCCCGCAGGCTGCATACCGCGCCCGGTTCACTGCGGCCGCTCCGGCGCACGAAGTCGATCACGACTTCAGCAGGGAACTGCGTGCCATCCTGACGCTGCGCGATCACTTCAAGGCGCTGCATGGTGCTTTCGCTGAGCGTCCGGCGCAGTGCGGCCATGAACTCGTCGAGCGATGACGCATCCAGATAGTTGCTGAACGGCTCGCCCACGGTTGCAGACCCGGACAGACCATAACCGGTGACGAAGGCCGGGTTGTTCTGGCGGATTCGGCCCTCACTGTCGAGCAGGACGATGATGTCGCTGCTGGCGTTGAGGATGGCTTCCACCTGTTCCTTGGCCTGCTGAAACTGGGCAGTGCGCTGTTCGACGCGCGCTTCGAGCTGCGTTGCATATTCGCGCGACTCCGCATACAGCTCTGCGATCGTCCGGGCGAGCGTCTCGGCGCGCTGACGCTGTTCTTTCTCGGCGTTGTACAGCCGCGCCCGCTGAAGCGCGAGCGAGACATGTTCGCTGAGCGCGACCATCAGGGCGAGGTCTTCGTCGTCCAGCCGGTAGCCCTGTGACGTTTCGACGTTCAGGATGCCGACGACCGTGCCTTCAACGATCAGCGGGACGCAGACTTCCGACTGAAGGCCGGGCACGGCTGCGATGAAGTCTGGTTCGGTGTTAACATCGCGAATCAGCATCGGCTGGCCTGTGGTAGCCACGCGACCGGAAACGCTTCCCGTGAGCGGGAGCACTTCGATCACGCTGTCATAGCCAACCTGATGCTTGAGATGCAGCCCGTCCGGCTCGACGAAGTACAGACTGACGTGCGAATAGCCGTATAGTTCGCGGATGCCGTCGACGACCGCTCGAATCACCGCTTCCTGATCCATTTCGCGGACCACGATCCCGCGCACGCGGCCGATCAGCTCGGTCTCCAGAGACTGTCGTCGGGCTTCTTCAAGCAGTTGGCGGTAGCGGGCTTCGCTGCGTTTCAGCTCGTCTTCTGCCCGCTTGCGCTCCGTCAGGTCAAAGAACTGTGCCAGAACACACAGCTCACTGCTCAGTTCTATCCATTCGAAGGACGAGATGGTGTACCGCGATTCGCTGTGCGGCGTCCGGATCAGCATTTCCTGGTTGATGAGGTGCTGGCGTTCAAACAGGCGCTGAATGATGTGCCCGAAGTCTTCCTCGAACAGGTTGAGCTCGTGTACATTGTGATTGACAATCTGGTCGCGTTTGAGCCCGGTGAGCTGCTGAAAGCTCTGGTTGGCATCCACGATCCAGCCGGAAGGGGTGATGAGCGCCGTTGCGGCAGGGCTGGCGCTGAAGATGCGGCCAAAGCGTTCTTCCGACTGTTCAAGGGCACGTTCTGCGCGGCGCAGTTCGGTAATGTCGCGGTTAATGCTGAGCACGCACCGGCGGCCCTGAAACTGAATGATCTGCGCCTGGATGCGCACGACAACCGGCGTATGATCCTTGCGAATCTGGGTAGACTCGAATGTGGCAATCTCGCCCTCTGGCGCCTCGAGCAGCGCATTCAGATGACTCTTGCCTTCCAGCACATCCAGTGAAATATTCTCAAGCGAAAGCTGAAGAAATTCTTCCCGCGTGAAGCCGTACAGTGCACAGGCCCGGCGGTTGACTTCCAGCACGCGCTCGTTGGAGGGGTCAAAGATGATCGTGGCATCCTGAAGCAGCTCCAGCAGTTGAAAATCAGTGATACTTGCCGGATCAGGCGCAGACTGTTGTGACGAAACAAGCTCAACAGACATCGACACATCTTCTTGAGCGGACCAATTCTTATTGTAAGAGGTGAAGTGTGCAGGGCAAAATGAACAATCTGAATTTTAGGGCCAATTCCTGGCAGAGGTGAACGCTTGAGCCCGGTGATCAGGCGGGAAGACAGCGAGCTGACGGTCTTGTCGCGCGGCCTCACATTCAATCTTGCGCTGGCTCTTCCGGGACGCGCTTCGAGCTACCACACGCAGCGGGCGTACTTTCGCTGGATCGACGAATATCTGGCGGACGTAGCCGGGCTGGCGCGCACGGAAGGCCTGACGCGGCTCGAACGCATGAGCAACCTTCCGGTGAGCACGCTGCAGGCGTCTTTGTCCGCCGCACAGTTGCGCGCATGGCTGGGCGTCAAGGCGTCGCAGGGGCACGGCAGGCAGGGGCTTGGGCAGGCGCGTGCAGCCGTCACCACGCTGGCGAGCCTTATGGCAGAGTCCGGCCTGCTGGATGATGGGACTGCGGCCGCCATGTCCGGCGTGCGACTGCCCCGCGCAGGGGAAGGTCAGCGGACGGGACGCTGGCTGTCGATCGCCGAACTGCGACTGCTGATGCAGGCTTCGCGACAGATTGCCACCAGCGAAAACCAGATGCTACGTAACGACGTGGTGATGACGACGCTGTGCACGATGGGTCTTCGCCGTGAAGAACTTTCGAACGCGCGCTGGAATGACTTCAGCATGCAGAACCAGCGAGCTGTCATGCGCGTGCGGGGCAAAGGCAAAAAGACTGCCCTGATTGATGTGCCGGCGCCGGTGGTGGCGTCGCTTGAGCGCTGGCGACGGGCAGTTCTTGCGGCCGGACTCAGTGTTGAGGGGCCTGCACCGGTCGTCACCCGGTTGTGGCGGGGTGGGCGAATCGGCCGTACCGCACTGACGCCAGAGGCGATCTGGATGATCATTCACGAGGCGGCGCATGCGGCGGGGCTGGGTGATGTGGCGCCGCACGACCTGCGCCGGTCAGTCGCCGGTGCGCTGCAGCAGAACGGCGTTTCGATCGACAAGATCAGCAGGCTGCTCCGCCACAGTAACGTCGGAGTTACGGAACGCTATCTCAGCCGTCTGCCACAGCCGAATGAAGGCGCACTGCTGATGAGCGATATGCTCGAAATGGATGGCCTGGAAGCTGACGAAGATGAGTAGCCGGGATTATTCGAACGAGATCAACCCTTCCCAGCGCTCCAGCAGCGACGGGCCGATACCGGGCACCGCATCCAGCGCTTCCATGGACTGAAACGGGCCATTCGTCGTGCGATAGGCAACGATCGCCTGTGCCAAAGCCGGGCCTGCGCCGGGCAGCGCATCTATTTCTTCGGGTGTCGCCGTATTGATATAGATTCGAACGCCGCCCGGCGGGGTCGCCAGCGTGTCGACCGATTCGGACAGGGTCGGTACATGAATCTGGTCTCCGTCGCGCAGGATGGCCGCCAGATTCACACGCGCCCGGTCGGCATCGTCCGTCAGGCCGCCAGCCGCCATGATCGCGTCAGCTGCCCGGGAACCGGCCGGCAGCGTGACAAGCTGTTCCGGATTGGCAACTGCTCCGGTGACGTAAATCACGATGGGCGCGGGAGTTGCGGTCGGTGCGGGCGTGGCCGATGGAGGCGCGGGCACGATATCGATAGCGACCGCCTGTGGCCGGGTAGCGAGTACTGCTGCAATGCCAGCGATGATGGCCAGCGCCAGCAGAACGAGCGCGATTGCAGAGAGAAAGTCGCCACGTTTCACGGCGGTCGTTCCGAAGCGTTGGGCGTCAGTTCACGGTCGACGCAGACCTGCTCAGTGTAACGTGTGGCGTAACGCCGATCAACACGTCAGACGCGCCCACTGATCAGGCGGACGAAGATCGTGACGGCCAGTCCAATCGTATAGGCGGTCGCATAGTACAGGATGAGCGGCTGATTCTTCCCGTCGCGACGGAAGAACACGATGACCGCCAGCGCCGCCAGGATAACGATCACGACAAGATCGAGGCCGATGTCCTCGAAGGCCAGATTGGCGACAATGCCTGCGGCGATGAAAAGTGCGTTGATGACGATGCCTGCGCGTTCGCTGCGGGTCAGTTCCCCGTGCCTTGGCAGCAGCACCTGACAGGCGAGCATGACTGTATTGACGATGACGAAGCCGACGAAGAACACATGATGCGAGAAGTCATCGTCGTTGAAGGCGATGATTCGGCAGATATCGCTGTCCACCGTGGCAGGCGGCACTGCGTCTGTGAGGCAGAAGCGCGAATGCAGATAGTTCGTGACTTCGTGCGTGCCGTAACTTGCCGCCAGCAGATAACTTCCGGTCAGGAACAACGCTCCGAGAACGAGCATGGCGCGGCGCTGCTGCCATGCCCAGCCGCCGCTGGCTTCCAGATGTTTCCTGAGCAGCCAGAATGCGATCAGGCTCGCCAGAGGCAGCACCAGCATGTTGAGGAAGTCCAGCAGGCGCAGGTAGCCGAATGGCTCGAGCGGTACATCGGTCAGTCTCGTCAGGCGGTTGATGGAGCCGAGGATGATGACGACGGACTGCACCGACAGCAGGATGAGAATGGTTCGCGTGTTTTGCGGGGGAACGTCGGCTGGCTGGCGCATGGTAAGCCTCCACGAGTGCAGGAAAGCCGGGCTGATTCCAGTATATGCACGATTCAGTCGATCGGCGCAGTGGACAGCACGGTCACTACACCGCAGCACACGAGTAGGCTAGAATCAGAAGCAGCCATGCCCGCGCGGGTTATGCAGGAGGCGACAAGGATGTCGCCAGGGACACTTCGATGAGCTTCAGACTGTTCAATGTGCTGGGCCGGGAAATGCAGGATTTTGTGCCGCTGAACCCCGGTCACGTGAATATGTATGTGTGCGGCCCGACCGTTTACGACTACTCGCATATCGGCCACGCCAAGACGTATATCGCCTTCGATACGATGGTGCGCTACATGCGGTCCACAGGGCTGGATGTCCTGTATGTGCAGAACATCACGGACGTGGGCCACCTGCTGGAAACCGGCGAAGACCGCATTCTGCGAAAGGCAGCACAACTGCAGGCACGGCCGATGCAGATCGTTGAGACGTATACGCGCGCCTATTTTGATGGCATGGACGCGCTGGGAGTGGTTCGGCCGGACATTTCGCCACGCGCCAGTGGTCACATTCCGGAAATGCTCCGCATGATCGAAACGCTGATAAACAAGGGCTACGCCTATGAAGCGGAAGGCAGCGTGTATTTCGATGTGAGCAGAGACCCCAGCTACGGCAAGCTGTCCAACCGCCGACTGCAGGAACAGGATGCCGGTGTGCGCGAGGCAGTGCGGGGCGAAAAGCGCAACCCGGAAGATTTTGCGCTGTGGAAACGTGCCGAGCCGGAACACATCCTGCGCTGGGACAGCCCGTGGGGAGAAGGCTTTCCGGGATGGCATATCGAATGCTCAGCCATGGCCCTGAAATATCTCGGGCCGACATTCGACATCCACGGCGGGGGTATTGACAATATCTTCCCTCACAACGAGAGCGAAATCGCCCAGAGCGAATGCGCCAATGATGCCGATTTTGCGCGCTACTGGCTGCTGGTGGGAAGCCTGACGGTGGATGGCATCAAAATGTCCAAGAGTCTGGGAAATTTCATCACCATTCAGGATGCGCTGGAGCAGTTCCAGCCTGGTGTGATTCGCTACTTCATGCAGAGCGTGCATTACAGCAACCCGGTCGATTACAGCGAAACGGCGATGGAGGCGGCCGCTCGCGGCTGGGAACGGATCCAGAATGCAGCGGTTCGCGCACGCCAGATGGCCCAGTCGGCCCCCGTTGGCAGCGATGGTGCCGTATTTTTCGAGGCCATCAATGAGATGCGCAGCCGCTTCGCGACGGCGATGGACGATAACTTCAACACCCCTCAGGCGATTGCCGTCCTTCAGGATTTCACTCGTGAAGTCAATACGCTCCTGAACGGCGAGGCGACGGTCGGTCGCGCCACAGCAGAAGCGATTGTCGATGCCTACACGACAACGGCCGGCGATGTGCTGGGCATTCTGCTGACATCAGACGCACAGCGAGATGGAAGCGCCGCCCGCGAAGCGGCATTGATCGAGATGCTGATCGAGCTTCGGGCACAGGCACGCAAGGCGAAAAACTGGGCTGAAAGCGACCGGATTCGGGATGAGCTGGCATCGGTCGGCGTCCTGCTCGAAGATCGCGCTGACGGCACGGTATGGCGGGTGAACGGGTGAGGGCTGTTGACTTTCGACGATTAACTGCATCGGTTGCATTGCTGTTAGGTGCCTCGGCGTTTCAGCAGGACGACGCCATTTCCAGATTGAGGCATGACCCGGCTGCCGAACACAGGAAAGCGACATATGACTGAATTCATCTATGGGCACTGGGCAATCATGGAAACCCTGCGAGCCAGTCGCAGGAAGATGGAGCAGCTGCTCATCACCGAGACGCTTGAAGAAAAGGGAATGGCTGCCGAGATCATTCAGACGGCACAGTCCAAGGGAGTGCAGGTGCGGCGCGTTCCCAGGCGCATCATTGACGACCTTGCACAGGGTGCAAACCACCAGAGCATGGCGCTGCGTACAGGTGACTATCCGTATGCGAAGCTGGACGAGGTGCTGGCGACGGCGGCGGCACGCAGTGAGAAACCGTTTCTGCTGCTGCTCGACCTGCTGAAGGATCCGCAGAACGTCGGCAGCCTGCTGCGTGTCGCCGATGCAGTGGGGGTGCACGGCGTGGTGTTGCAGGATCGCCGCGGCGTGGGCGTGACCCCGGCCGTGGTGAATGCATCATCTGGCGCCGTCGAACACCTGCAGATTGTTCAGGTCACCAACCTCGTTCAGGCGATGCGTGACCTGAAGGAGCGGGACGTCTGGCTGGTGGGGCTGGATATCGGGCCGAATGTGCCGCCAATCGACAAAGTAGACCTGAACATCAGCATCGGTCTGGTGCTGGGCAGCGAGGGCGAAGGGATGCGCCGCCTTGTGCGCGAGACCTGTGACCTGCTGGTGTGTCTGCCGATGCGTGGGCGCGTGGAGAGCCTGAACGTCGCGACCGTCGGTGCAGTGGCGCTTTATGCAGCATGGCAGGCACGCGCCTGGGCAGGCTGGGCGCACGCATAGCACATGATCTGGGCAATGAGAGCAGAGGAGTAAGGGTGGATGGCGCACGCACAGCTTCATCTGACAGGCGGATACAGAACAGAAATTGTCGTGCGCGACGTACATTTCCTGGCGGACGAACCGCTGGCAGACGGCGGTACGAACGAAGGGCCGTCTCCGGTCGAAATGCTCACGGCGTCGCTGGGCGCATGCGCTGCGATTACCGCCCGGATGTATGCAACCCGAAAGGGCTGGCCTCTGGAGCGGGTCGAGATCAGTGTTTCCCATCAGAAGATTCAGGCGCAGGATTATCCCGGGTACGACGGCGACTCGGACTTTGTGAACGAGTTTCGACAGGTGATGACGTTCATCGGGCCGCTGACCGATGAACAGCGCGAGCGTCTGCTGGAAATTGCTGCGCGCTGCCCCGTGCATCGCATTCTGACGCAGCCTAATTTCATGTTCGAATCGCTGGGCGAGCCGCCGGCCAGTTTCCCGGAACAGCCACCGCTGGATTAATCTTTTCGCTTACCACGCAGCGATTTCAGGGATCACCTCGGAGGCGAACTGCTGAAGCGCCTTCATATCCTCGACGCCGGGCGTGTTGAAAATGACATGGGTGATGCCCACGTCAGCCACTGTGCGAAGTTCCGTGAGGAAAGCCGACATTGAAGTTCCCGGTCGGAATGTGCCGAGTGCCGTTTTTTCGATGCTGGCATAGTCACGGCCCACGTCATCGCAGTGCGCCCGAAGAATGTCCAGTTTTTCGCGAAGGGCAGCAGCGCCCATGCCGATAAACAGGTTGCAGGCGTCCGCATACATCGCCACCAGGCGCAGCGTCTTCTTTTCTCCACTGCCGCCGATCATGATCGGTGGGTGCGGTTGCTGGATCGGCTGCGGGTTGAGGATCAGTTCTTCGGCTTGAAACTGCTTTCCGTGGAACCCCGACCGATCACCAGACCACGCCTGTCGCGCCATTTGAAGGGTTTCCTCGAGCTGAACAAATCGGTCGCTGGTCACAGGGTATGGAATGCCAAGCCCGCGCGCTTCCCGTTCATACCAGCCTGCTCCGATTCCTAAGTAAGCGCGGCCGCCTGACAGCACGTCGAGCGTCGTGACAGTCTTGAGGAGGATACCGGGATGGCGGTAGATCACGCCCGTGACCAACGCGCCCAACCGAACGTGCCGGGTTTGTGCAGCCAGATAGGCGAGTGTGGAATAGCTCTCCATCATAGCCAGATCAGGACCGCCCAGCATCTCCATCTGAAAGAAGTGATCCATTACCCAAAGGCTGTGAAAACTGTGGGTGTCGACAAACTGCGCGATTGTGCTCAGCGTTGGAGCGATGGTCGCCGGTCCACCCGGAAAGTCGAACGCGGGAAGCTGAAGTCCGAAGTGCATGAAAAGTCACTCCATTGGCTGAATGAACGGAAAAGCGTGTTGACGTGCAGATGACAGGGCGCTGATGTTATGGACGCCGGGTGAGCGTGCGACCTTTCCATCGGGGCCCGCCGAAACGCGCCTGCCAGTACAGGGCCTGCGCAGCGATGCGGGACATGAGCAGCACGGCGAGCGGCATCGACAGGGCGTCGAACAGGCGCTGACCGGTGGCAGCGGCGGAAAGCATCCGATTGAGGATGCCGATGCCGATCAGCGCCAGCGGAAGTTCCGGAAACGGAAAGGGCGCCCGCCATGCTGGCTCAATCATGCCGCCGATGAGCCAGATCCATGGGCCCAGATAGATCAGCCAGTGAAAAAGCGTACCGAGAAGCATCAGACCGGTGCCGCCGTACCCGGCAATGATGTTCTTGGCGAAACCATCGCGGACAGCGGGCCACGAGGTATACATCCGGCAGCCGATGAGGCCACCGCCATCGCACATCCACAGCCGCAGCCCGGCTCGTTTTACGAGGCGGGCGAGGTCGATGTCTTCAACGATCGAATTTCGCACGGCCTGATGGCCACCGCTGCGATCATACGCTTCCCGCGTGAAAAGCAGGCACTGTCCGTTGGCCGCCGCGAAGGGCGACCATGACGTGTAGACAACCAGCGGCAGCGGCAGATAGCTGTAGATCACCAGTGCCATCAGCGGCACCACCATGCGTTCGCCCCAGGTAACCGTTTGCTGGGTCGGCCAGCAGGTGACGAGACCCGCCTTCGACGCAGCGCTTTCGTCGATGAGCGCACGCAGGCTGCCGGGCTGCCAGCGTACGTCGGCATCCGCAAAGAGCAGCAGCGCTCCCTGGGCTTCCTGCGCGAGCTGCCAGCAGGCCCAGTTCTTGCCGAACCAGCCTGCTTCTGAGGGCAGACGCTGACCCGTAATCACGCGCACCCGCGCATCGCCGTTTGCTGCTTCCACCGCAAGGGCAGCAGTTCCGTCGGTGGATGCGTCGTCGAGCAGCAGCACGTCGAATGGGACGCCCTGCTGCCCCAGCAGTTCGCGGATGGTACGCCCAATGATGGCGGATTCGTCACGCGCCGGTATGCAAACGGTGACGTGCTCGCGTTGTGGTGCGCCATGGCTGTTTCTGCTTTGCAGGCGGGGAAACACAATGACATTGAGAATGGTGACTCCCGACACCGCGATCAGTACGACCGCGATGGCTGTGACGATCAGCGCGCCGGCGATGTCGAGGACCATAATCGGCGGGAAATCCATGGCCGAAGGGCAGGTGACCTGCTTAGATCCGCCCGGTACTTGAACATGATGATGACTGCATTGAGCGCGAAGATCACGAGCAAGAGGGGGTTGGCGCCGAAGAGCAGCAGGTAGACGAACAGGCTGGCAAGCGTCATGGCCATGGCCCAGCCCGAGTTCGAGATGCAGGTGTACCAGAGCGCCAGTGCAACCCCTCCGAGGAAGGGAACTTCCCAGAAGCTTAGCGCCATCCACACGCCGAACGTGACTGCGACTGCCTTGCCCCCGTTGAAGCGCATGAATGGTGAAAACGCATGTCCCAGCACCGGGGCGAGGCTGACGGCGACCAGCCCGATCCCGTCAATGCCAATTGCATAGCGGGCCAGTGCCACGGGGATCGCGCCTTTCAGCACGTCGAGTACAAATGCGAGGACGCCAATCCATTTGCCGCCGGCTTTGAACACATTGGTCGTGCCCGGGTTTCCATCGCCGACGGTTCGCAGGTCAGCCCTTAGAAAGGCACGTGCAAGCCACTGGCTGAACATGAGGGAGCCGCTGAGGAAGCAGATCACTGTCCATAGGACGACGGATGCGATCATGCGCGCTGGCTCCGGATCAGGTCGAGCAGGAGGGTGACATTGTCGATTTCAGTCAGGCGCAGGGCGAGCCATTCGCTGCCGTCGGTCTGCAGCAGGCCGAGTTTGCCGCTGCCGATGTGGGTGCCGCCGAATTCTGACCAGGGCAGCGTCATCGAACCGTGGTGGAGACCCGCTTTGCTGACTGAAAAGCCGTCTGCAAATTCGACGGCCGTCCCGCTGTTGAAGGTGGCGCGCAGGCGCGGCGCCAGCGCAGCGTTGACCTGTTCCGTCAGGCGGGTGCCAAGTTCAGGCGCACGTCGGTAGAGGCCGCCCTTCAGCCTGAACTGATCACCGGCGAAGGTGCGAATCGTGAATTCGTACACGTCACGTGGCAGAAGCCCGCCAAAGTAGCGCAGTCGTTCAGCGCGCAGCCTCAGGGCAGCGACTTCATCGTAGCGAAAGGGGACGATCTTCGAGCCTTCCGTATAGGTGAATCCGCGCTCATACAAAATGACTTCACGATTCCAGTTGTGGAGCACATACCAGCCGAGCGCGAGCCCGGTCGCTGCGACCACGATGACGGTCAGGGGTGGAGCCCACCAATCCGGGCGGGGCGCGACGAACAGGGTCATCACGAGCGCAATGCTCCCGCCGAGCAGCGCGCTGATGATCAGCAGACGAAGCCGGTCACTCGGAAAATTGGCTATCGCCGCGCCGAGAACCTCGTCCGAGTCCAGTAAGCTCGTCGTCGCCACGGGAAATGTCAGCGGGCGGGCGCCGCCACTGACAGGTTATCGAACTGGATGTCGGCGCCGAGCCGGTTGGCTGCCCCGGCGACGAGTCCCACCTGGCCGCTGGCAAAGCTGTCATCGCGCGCTTCGGCAACGAAGGTGTCGTTGACATAGAGCGCCAGGTAATCGCCCACACATATAGCGCGGATGTGATTTCTGCCCGGCGCTGGCTGAACCTGATCGGAGGGTGCCCAGTCCACCAGGGGCACAATATCGCGCCCGCGTGATCGCATGATGGCGTACGATCCATTGCCCTGCAAAAGGAACAGATAGCCGTCGCCGTTGGGGACATTGGCCATGGCCGCATCAGCAGGTTCTGCGGTGGCTTCGGCCGTGGCTTCAGGCGTCATTTCGACAGTCGCTTCAGCCGTGGAATCTGCCATGATCGCCGCCAGCTCGGGTTCAGGCGTACGCGGTTGGCCAAGATTACCGCGTACCCGACACATGACGCCCAAGTACGTCTCCGGCCGTTCGCTCGTCTGCTCGACGTCCACATCGATGATGACGTCGTCGAAAGTATCGCCCCACTGCCCCCACCACAACGTTCCGTCGCCCCGTGTGACCTGAATTTCATAGACGCCGCCGCGCACGCGCAGGACTGCGCCTTCGTAGCTGCCTTCTTCAAAGGAAGCAGACTGCGAGAAGTCGTTGAAATAGAGCTCATCGCCCCGGGTGATGTTCTGCACCGGGCCGCCGGGCTGGCAGCCTGCAAGCAGCAGAACGCCTGCAGCGGCGGTAACCATCCAGACACTTTTCACGCCACACTTCCTTTGCGCCACGGTGTGCGCCAGACTGTACCACGAACCGAGGATATTGCGCTTCATGACATCGACATCGCGCTGCACCGTGTCGATCAGCGGGTCATTTCGTGCAAGCCAGCAGACGCGAAAGCGAGCACATGCCGGGCGATTTCTGGAAATGCGGCCTTCGACGGGTCTGTCAGATCATGGTCGCAGTCCACTTCGATCAGACGATGTTCTGTGTTCAGCCGCTGGGCCAGCTCTCGTGTAAGCCGTGGCAGCACCAGCGGGTCAGCCATGCCCTGAATCACCAGCGCGGGCGCCTTGATCTGCGAAGCCGCGCGCCCGGCCGCATGACCCGTCCTGCGGACTTCGTCGATGATCGACAGCGGCAGCCGGAAGTCTTTCAGCAGTGCCAGCGTCTTCGGGTCATTCAGATTGGCTTCCGGCATGAACGTAAGAAAACCGCGTCGAGCTTCAGGTGAGTCCATATCGACGCGAAGCGCTCGGAACGGCTGGATCGTCGGCATGACCCGTCGCAGCACCGGCATCGATTTCCACAGCAGGGTATCGAGCTTCCAGAACGGCGCAAGCAGGATGAGCCGGTCAACCGGAAGCGAAGCGGCTGCTGAAAGCGCCAGCGCGCCACCCATTGAATGCCCGAGCAGAATCAGCGGTTCGCCTGGCCGTTGCACTGATCGTATTTCTGCACAAACAGCGTCCAGCCAGTCAGAATGACCGACATTTGGCAGCCGGCTGATCTGTCTGCCAAAGCCGGGCAGTAGCGGGGCACTGACCGACCAGCCCACCTCATGCAGCGCAGAAGCCAGCGCGCGCATTTCAAACGGTGTACCCGGAAAGCCATGCACCAGCACGACAGTCCCCTGGCCGGCTTTCCCCTCAAGGGTTATTGCGTCGTGCTCCGGCTTATCGTAGGCGCTTTCAAACAGGCGAATCAGCGCGGATTCATCGGCGCTTGCCATCACCAATTTCCCGTTCGATGCGCAGCGCATGGTAGCCGTCAAAGCAGAACAGGAACAGCCCCTGCAGGAAGATGCCAAAACCGGTACCGCGTGCCCGCTCACCGTGCCGGCGCATGAAGAGCAGGCCGCCTGCCATATACAGCACATCGAGGCCAAAATTGATCCAAAGAAGTCTGCGCAGCGCGGCTCCTTCTTTCACCTGAGTACTGGGCCAGTCCGCTTTCTTTCCTAGCTCGGCACGCCGTTTGCGCGACGCGCGATTGCCGAACCACGCGATTCCTATGTTGACGGCCGCCCAGCCAGCGAACTGTGCGCCGACGCCCTGCCAGAAACCCCGACGCAGCGACAGGAACAAGCCTGTCGCCATGCTGAACAGGGACCACTGCAGAAGTCCCTGAGTCACTCTTGAGCTGTATTCCCAGTAGGACATGAATGCCTTTCAAGTTCAGGCGCAATCCCTTTCATTATGAGCAGACCATGCGGTCGATGCGCAAACAATAAGCGACTGCTAATGTCTGCCCACGCGATAGCTAATTGAGAGCCGGAATAGTAAGCTCTGAACTCTGCTTCACATGGCGAAATGGAACGCTGTATGCTGGGTCGACTGTCGCGCTGGTTCGACAGCACGCTTCACCCGTCCTGGTATCACGGGGACGACAGACGACCGCCCTTCTTTGAAGGCTGGTACTTCAAAATGGTTTCGGCTGACCGGCAGGCTCGCTATGCAGTCATTCCCGGCATTTTCCTAAGCAACGACCCGGCGCAACACCATGCCTTTGTGCAGGTGTTTGACGGGATGAGCGGCCACGCCACCTATCATCGCTATCCGGCCAGCGCGTTTTCAGCCGAACCTGGTGCATTCGACATTCGCATCGGCCCTAATCGCTTTCGTCTTGACCAGGTCACACTTGACATTCACGATGACCAGCGCAGCGTGAGCGGGTCGCTCCGGTTCGGGCAGACGGCAGGCTGGCCGGTGCGTGTACAGGAACCTGGCGTGATGGGGCCATTTGGCTGGCTTCCGATCATGGAGTGTTACCACGGCATTCTGGGGTTTGACCATATGGTCACCGGGGCGCTGGAAGTCGATGGGCAGGTGCTTGACTTCACCGGGGGCAGGGGATACATCGAGAAGGACTGGGGCAAATCATTTCCTGCGGGTTGGGTGTGGATGCAGACCAATCATTTTGCGCGCACGGGGGTTTCGCTTACGGCCAGCGTGGCGGTCGTGCCCTCACCGCTGGGCTGGTTTCCGGGCTTTCTTGCCGGCGTGTGGGATAACGGGTCGTTCCATCGTTTCGCCACTTACACACGGGCACTCACCGTGAAGCTCGATGTGCAGGATGGCCACGTGCTCTGGGTGGTGGAGGATGCTGCCAAACGTCTCGAAATCTACGCCTCTCGTGCCGATGGCGCCATTCTGCCGGGTCCCAATCGTCATGACATGGGCACCCGGGTGCCTGAGACGCTCAGGGCCAGCATCCAGATATGCCTGACCGCCAAAGGACAGTCGCGGCCGCTGCTGGATGATACCGGCGAATGTGGCGGTCTTGAGGTGGCCGGTGACGTTGGCCGTCTGATGGCTGCCGTTCGTTAAGGTTATCCTGTGGTAAACCGAATCCGTAACCTTCGTCTTACGAACTGGCAGTGGGTGATCAGTGCGCTGATCATCGTCTGGATGTTCGCGATGATCAGTGTTCCCATCCAGCGGTGGGTGGCTGGCGACACGTCACTACGTTTCGGCATCACGCTTGGCGCAGTGCTTCAGGCTAGCGCGGCCAGCACCCTGCTGTGTACGGGACTCGGCGTACGACGGGGAATGATCATCACGGGGGTTGTCGTCGGCGCGGCCTGGCTGATCGAGTTCATTGGCAGCCATACCGGGTTCCCGTTTGGAAACTATTTCTACACAGAGGCACTCCAGCCGCAGCTTGGGGACGTGCCGCTGCTCGTGCCGGTGGCATGGATGATGATGATGCCGTCGGCATGGGCGGTCAGCGCTCTGCTGACCCGCGGTCGGGGGCGGCTGGCGTTCATCGTCGTTTCGATACTGGCTTTCACAGCCTGGGATCTGTTTCTTGACCCGCAGATGGTCGGCTGGGGATTCTGGGTATGGCCCCAGCCCGAATCATTCAGCTATTTCGGAATTCCCTGGTCAAACTATGCAGGCTGGCTCCTGGCCAGCGGGCTGATCACGCTCGCAGCGCTGGCGGTAGGCCTGAAGCCGGACGCCATCCCAACCGTGCCAGCGCTGGTCATTTACTCGGTGACATGGTTCTTGCAGACGTTCGGCCTGCTTTTCTTCTGGAACCAGCCCGGCCCCGCTCTGATCGGTGGTGTGGTCATGGGCCTGTTCATGATCATGGGCTGGCGCGCCTGGCTGTGTCAGCGCCAATTGGACAATTCATCCAAACTTGCATCAGCAACCTGATTATCCGGCTTCGGTCGGGTGAACCTGCAGTGTGCGCTGCGGGTAATTGACATAAAGGCGTAAACCTTGTCATGGGTTTGCGCGCGTGTTACTTTTTTCGCAATGACCAGCACCTGTGTGTCTGGCCAAACGATCACCCTTTCGGAGGAGGAGCAGCTCTATGAAAGTTTCCCGTTTGATGACTGCTGGCCTGCTGGCGAGCGCATTCGCGCTCTTCGGCGGGGCAGTCCTGGCGCAGGACGCGCCAACCACCCTGGTCACCACGATCAACATGACGGCCGACGATATCCTGACGATCGATCCGCAGCTTGCGGAGACGGTCTCGCAGGTGGATATCCTCAATCACCTGTTCACCGGTGTGACAATGTCCGACGTGGCGACCGGCGAAATGGAACTCGGCATCGCCAGCGACATTACGTCCGAACTGCAGGACGACGGCACTGTGCTGTATACCATTACCCTGCTGCCTGACCTTGCGTGGGTACGTTACAACCCTGATACCGGTGCAGTCGAGCAGGCGACCGATGCGGACGGCAACCCGCTGTTCGTGACGGCTGCCGATGTCGCGTATGGCATTCAGCGCGGTCTCAACCCGGAAACGGCTTCACCCTACAGCTATGTGGTGGTGCCCTACGTCGTGGGTGGGGCCGAATATAACGCAGGTGAGGCCGATGCGTCTGCGCTGGCCGTAACGGTTGTGGATGACACGACGCTGACCATTCTGGCCCCCGACGCGGCAAGCTTCGCCCCGGCCATCTATGGCCTGTGGGTGGCGCGTCCGGTTCCGCAGTCAGCCATTGAGTCGGCTGGCGATTCTTGGACAGACCCGGAAAACATCCTCACGTACGGCCCGTATGCACTGAAGGAATGGAACCGTGGTTCCGGCGGCGACATCACCATCATCCGCAATCCGTTCTGGGCAGGCACCGATCAGATTCCGGCTGCCACCATCGATGAAGTGACCTGGCGCTTCCTGGATCAGCCGGCGGCCTTTGCTGAATTCGAGGCTGGCACGCTTCAGGCGATTGACGTCCCCACCGACCAGATTCCGCGCGTCAAGGCAGACCCGGTTCTGAGCACCGAGTTCTATCAGGGCGTCGAGCCATGCACGTGGTACATCGGCTTCGACAACGCGGAAGCGCCGACGGACAATGTTCACCTGCGTCGCGCGCTGAGCATGGCCATCGACCGCCAGAGCATCGCTGACAATGTGCTGCAGAATGGCTGGCTGGCGGCGCAGTGGTTCTCGCGTCCCGGCCTCGCAGGTGCCCCAACGCCGGAAGAGTACCCGGACCTGGGCGTGATGTTCGACCTGGAAGCTGCGCAGGCAGAATTCGCGCTGGCGCTGGAAGAACTGGGCGTGGCTTCGGCTGCCGATCTGCCGCTAACGCTGAGCTACAACGACACTGCTCGCAATGCGCTGATTTCGCAGGCGATCCAGCAGCAGTGGATCGATAATCTCGGCGCGAACGTCACGGTCAACCCGATGGATGGCACGACCTATTTCAGCGTGCTAAGCGAGGATCACCCCGGCATCGCGCGATCCGGCTGGTGCAAGGACTACAACGACGCGAACAACTTCCTGTTCGACGTGCTGTACAGCCAGAGCAGCCAGAACGATGTGAACTTCAACAATGCCGAGTTCGATGCGCTGGTGGAGCAGGCCCGTCTCGAGACAGACCCGGCGGTTCGCACTGACCTGTACGCGCAGGCCGAGCAGATTCTTGTCGTGGACGAAGCGGCGATCATCCCGGTGTTCTGGTATACCGTGAACACGCTGGTCGATGGCAGCATCGAGTATCCGCGTTCGGTAGTCACCAACCAGGCCTACAACGAATGGCGTCTTGGCGCATAGCCGTTCGCTAATAAAGTCAGATTGACGCCTGGGGGAACGCTCCCCCAGGCGGTTTCTTTTCTGAGGCAACCCTGAACATGGCCAGGTTCATTGCGCGGCGAATGTTGTGGATGGTGCTCGTCCTGTTCGTCGTTTCACTGATCACGTTTACGCTCATGCACGCCGTGCCCGGTGGCCCTTTCAGCCGCGAAAAGCCGCTTCCCGAGGCGACCATCGCACTGCTGAATGCGAAATACCATTTGGATGAGCCGCTGGTCAATCAGTATCTGTATTACGTCAGTGACATCGTCATTCCGCGAGTTACCCAGGGGATCATTCCCGACTCCCAGGCTGAAGACTATCTGATC